>VFQO010000591.1_pt1 | contig 36753 bp, 46 predicted proteins | sample 3512331 | NCBI WGS metagenome assembly VFQO01 (sample SAMN10412371, study PRJNA504923) | tailings metagenome | isolation source: Replicate 3 from Balatoc abandoned mine | place: Philippines: Itogon, Benguet | collected 2017-08-28 | reverse complement strand
GATCCGTTACAAAATTGACCTCGTCCTCAGCAAATCCCGTACTGGTAGTGAGCGTAATAGCGCGGTACTCACCAATCCCTTTGTAAGTCAAAGACTTACGCGCGTTCTGAAGCCTCCCAAGCGCCCACTTCCGACCACTTTCCTACCGTAAAAGGCATATTTTCAGTCTGATCGGATATTTACTTTGTCTTTTCAAAGACTTAGCCGCGTCACCTATCTATATAGACGCAATTTGCAGCCAATCCGACGTACCAACTACCTACCAACCGAAGCCATCTAGTGCAAAGGCCACCCAATGTGTCTCATCAGGTGGCCTTTGTGCCTTTTGGGGCGCTCGGGATGCTGTGCTCATTGTGGCGGATCAGGCGGGTTTTGTGCCTTCAGGATCACGCCGATCGCGCCGTCATCGCGGGTGACGAATTCGATGCCGGCCAGGGTCAGGGCCTTGACCACCTTGTTGAGCGTGGAGCCCCGGCTGTCGGCCAGTGCCACTTCCATGCGCAGCAGCGCTGACATCGAGATGCCTGAGGCCTTGAGCAGGTCGTCCCGGCTCCAGCCCAGCATCGCGCGTGCGGCACGGATCTGTCTTCCGTCGATCATGCTCGACTCCTTTTTCGGGTAGGTAAATATTCTGGTCTATTAGACGCTTTTTGTGTCCTTTCCGGCGCATTGTATCGTAATATGACCCTCAATAGATAGAGGAGAACGATGATGCCTGCACAAGCGTTGACGACCGAATTCCTAGCCACCCTGCCAGGTCGCGAGCCTGCCTCCGGGGCCGTGAGTTACTTCGATACGGAGATCAAGGGCTTCTTGCTCGAGCATCGCGCCAGCGGCGGAGCGACCTTCTACTTCCGCTACCGCGATGCCGCCGGCAAGGTGCGACTGAACCGGATTGGTCGGGCCGATGAGATTTCGGTGTCGGACGCCCGGGCCAAGGCGCACAAGATGAAGCAGATGGTCACCGAGGGTGGTGATCCAAAGGTGGAGAGCCATCGCTTCAAGGATGTGCCGACCTTCGGGGATTTCGTGGCCGAGCGCTACCTGCCCTACGCCAAGACCCGCAAGCGCAGCTGGGAAACGGATGAGACGATGTTGCGCAATCACCTGCTGCCGGTGTTTGCCGATTTCCGGATGAACCGGATCACCCGCTCGGATGTGGTGGCCTTTCACCATACGGTCTTCGAAAAAGGCTATGCAGCCGGCACCTGCAACCGGATGATCGTGCTGATGAAGTTCATCTACAATTGCGCGATCCGCTGGGACATCCTGCCGCCCAAGAGCAACCCCTGTGATGGCGTCGAACCCTTTGAGGACCACGGTGCACGAGAGCGTTACCTGACCACAGAGGAGGTGCAGCGACTCTTTGACGAGCTGGACACCAACCGCAATGTGCAGGTGGGCCAGGTGATCCGGCTGCTCCTCTACACCGGCGCTCGCAAGCGAGAGGTCCTGGACGCACGTTGGGACGAGATCGATTTCAACCGGCGGATGCTGACGGTGCCGGCGGCACGGTCGAAGTCGAAGAAGCCGCGCCACATTCCCCTGTCGGATGCGGCCATCGAGTTGCTGCAGGCACTGCCCCGGCAGGACGATATCCCGTGGGTGTTCTTCAACCCGAAGACGAAGAAGCCACCGGTGTCGATCTTCTCTGCCTGGAACACAATTCGAAATCGCGTCGGAATGCCGGAACTACGACTGCACGACCTGCGCCACAGCTACGCGAGTTTCCTGGTCAATGCCGGGCGGTCACTGTACGAGGTGCAGAAGCTCCTCGGCCATCACGATCCGAAGGTGACAATGCGCTACGCGCACCTGTCGCCGCAGGCGATGCTGGAAGCGGTTAACGTGGTGGGGAATGTGGTCGGGCGGCGGCCGGTAGGGACTCAAGTGGCGGGCGTGGCCTAAAGCAGCCGACGCTAGGTCAGAGAGAGCAGCTAACGTCTGTATGCCAGCTGCTCAATCAGCACCGACAGTTTTCCTTCAGCCGTCGACTTTTTTGGCTTTCAGCACTCAGCTTGGCTGCTTGCGACCTGGGAATCCACGCACAGTTTCCTGGTTCAAAACCTCGCGATTTGTCCAGCCGCGCGAATACCATCCCTTCCGCTGGTGGCTGACCAACATCTGCCAGAAAGTTCCCGAAGTCTCTCCAAGCTTCGTGCACTTGGACTCCGGAGATGAAATCGCGGCTGTTGGGGTTGGTCGTACAGTGAATGACCTGCGACCAGGCCTTGTACGCCTTGCTCTTGGATATTGCGTGGCCCGGTTTTGATGGTGTCCTTACATCGATACGACCGCTACGGATTCTGCCCTTGGCCGCCTCGAATGTAATCCCACGCGTCAAAGCAACGTACTCGGCAGCAGCCCGAACGCTACTGAAGCGTGTATCGTCAATGACGACGGCGCGTCCATGGGCACCCCCACTGCCACCACCTGCAGAAATATTGAAGCCGTGTGGCGCAAGCGTGCAGAGCTTTTCAATCCAGTAGCGCTCCTTGCCCTCGAGGTCGCTCTTCGATACCCCTTGGTCGATCTGCCTGATTGTGAAGCTATCTGGTCCATGCTTACGGATAGCAGCGTGCAGTGACTGGCGGGTCTTGATACGGTTCATAAAGGCCTGTTCGATATGTCGACGCCAGCGCTCCTCAATAGGTACTATTGTCAAGCCGACATACTTCATGCCAGACGCGATGTGCTCGATCAAATAAATGATCCCGTTCGCATAGCCAGGATTGGGGATCTTGGCAAATGCGTCTTCAGGCGAGATACCCGCCTCTATCCAGCGGGCGATAGTGGCACTGGACGCCACGGGATCAAGGGCCCTGACCGCCGCCTCAAGATTTGGGTACTCAACCTCATGAATTGATATCGGGTTGACCTTGCGCTCTCCACGTAAATAGGCACCGTCAAAAACCTGCTCCTCTGTCATGCCGGCTTGGCGCCGCTTAAGAGCACGGTGGTAATCGACTCCCAGTTCGCTGCACTTGGCTTTGAACGATTCTTGGTGTTTGGCCGATTTCGAGCAGTCCGGACACTGACTTCCACGAAGATGATTGCCAGCAAACTGCGAAAAAGGGCCGTGACGAGGACAGAGGATTTTTACCTTTCGACCGGCACCTCGGTAGTGAACCTGACTGTAATCGTAAACCTCTCCGTGAATAGCTCTGGCCCGTGCCACAAAATCCAGCTGCAATTCACCGGAGGTTTTGTAGGCGCCGATGCTGGATCTGTCCCCCAACAGCTTTGAGGAGCGGCATTCAGGACAGCCCGTATGTCCCGCCACGTGCGCACTTGCTGCCTGTTCAAAAACCAGCGCGTGGGCCAGACAACGAATTGGAACTTTGTCCTGAAGCTTGAAATCTCCAGGAACTAGGCTGTAATCATATCGTCCGTCAGGATGCGCAGTTTGAGCTCGCAGGATGAAATCGGCAAGCTTCTTTCGGATACCATCGAAGTAACAATACCGACATCCAACCCCTTTCTTGTGATGCCCAGGCGTCACATCGAAAGGGCCGTGCACAGTACAGATCACGGTGACGAGTTCATGTGAGCCACGATAGGACACCAAGCTGTAGTCGTACCTTGGGCCATGGGCCTGCCGGAAGTGCTCGATGACCTCATCTTGAGTTAGTTTTCTTGGCATACCGAGTTTCACTTCATGACAAAAGAAGTCGCCTCTTCACAGTGCTATGCCAAGCCTTGCGATTCCAAGCGCTACTGAAGCCTTGCTCGTTGGCCAAGGCGCTGAGCGGTGGCATCAGAAAATCACGCAGGTCCGCGACAACCTGTTCCAGCGTCAGCGCTTCGAGTCGATTTTTTTTCAGGAAGCCTTGCCACTGCATCTGCTTTTGCGCGTCGGTAGCAAAGGCTTCGGTCAGGCCGAACGGCACGTCCGTCGGGATGTCGGTGCCTCGGCGTGACAGCGTGGCACCGATGGCCTGGCGCAGCACCTCTCCCTCGAAATCACTGTGCCTGGCCAGCACCCACAGGTCGAAGTAATCCTTCATCCGGCTATTGGCCACCCCAAGACTGATCAGGGCTTCGAGCTTTTCCGCAACCACGGTGTAGCGCGGATAGACTCTGAGCTTGGGCGCCGGAAACTCATCGAGCATCACCGGATATTCCACAGCCTCAGGCCCGGGTGTGACGGCATCACCGTAACCCACATCGACTTGAATCGGGCAACGCGCACCATCGACCCACCCCAGCAGGGTCACGCGGATACCGGCGTAGTTGGCCTCCTTGCGAATTTCTTCTGCCCGGATGCTCTCGGCATCGAAGCGAATGCCGTCATCGACGTCCAGTGCACACAAGTCTGTGAAGGCTGCGATCAAGTACGGCTCTTCAGCGAGACCGAAGCCGAGCAGGTCCATGTCGCGTGTCTGCCGCAACGGCACATCAAACCAGAGGTCGAACAGCAGTGCGCCCTTGAGCAGGAAATGGTCTGCGTGCGTCGAGATGCTCAAACGGTACAGCAGCCGCTCCAGCGCATAGCGGGTCAGCACCAGGGTGAAGTCACGTTTTTCGGCGCGGGCCTTGTTGAGCAGTTTGGCGCGCACGGAGGCAGCAACATTGCGTCCGTTCACGTCAGCGCCTCCAGATACGGGCGCATCACGTTGGCCACCCGACAGACCTGAGCGCAGTGCCACAGGTCGTCCATCTTCACCCGCTTGGCGTTCCAGGCCTCGCGCAGCGCTTCAAGTGCGACGTCCAGGCCGATCTTGTTGCGGTACTTGAAGCAGTCGGCCACCGTCTTGGCCACGCTCGTTACCTGCACCGTGACGCCATCGACCAGGTGCTCTTCCACCCCTTCGGTCAGCGCATCACCACTGAAGCGCACGATACGCAGCGGCGGGTAGTCCATCTTGGGGGCTCGCGCTTTGTTCGCAATCGCCACCCACACCTCGAACGGCGACTGGGTGGTTAGGCCATGAAACTGCAGCGCAGACAGCAGGCACACAAGAGTGTTGGGGTGTTTGCTGGCCACTTCGGCCAGGGTAGCGTGCTCAGATGCCGGTCGATCCGGCAGTGCGTAGAGGCCTCGGGACAGCCGTGTCAGCTTGCCCTGGCGGGCCAGCGTGCTGAGTGCCATCCGAGAAAAGCCGCGCGCCTCCACATCTCGGGGGCGCAACAGCCCTTGGCGGCGAGCTAAGTCTAGGATGGGGGCGGCAGCATCTTTCATGAGCACATTTTCCTCATAACGTCGGTACTTGTCAATATTTACCGACACCTTGAAATAACCCATCAATCCCAAATGATCTTTTCCTGTTCGAAGTGAGTCGCACGACCCAACTCCACGAAGTCATAAATCCCGTAACCCAAATAGCTCTTGACCTCGACAATCTGGACGTCCGTTGGACTCAGAAGGGTATCAAACACCTCGGGTTTGATGGCAAGGCAAGCGCCGGCTTCATGATCAACGCTGTCATAGATAAGCCCAGCAATTTGCGGATGGGAGCTCAAGATGACAGCGGTGTAGGCACTGGTCAGCTTGTAGGCCTCCTCGCTACCGAGTCGTCCAAAATAATCACTGACGAAAGCATCCAGGAGAAATGCAGTGATGTTTTCTGGATTTTTATGAATTCTCTGAATTTCGGTTTTGAGCGTTTCACTGAGGAGGCACCCGCCGCTGGTACGACGCCAGAGACTCAATGCCCCGAGGCGAGCGCAGAAAATTTCTTTCAATGGGCTTAGATGCAACAGTCCAACCACGTCGCCAGGCTTTGCGCCGATCTCCGAAAATATCAGCTCGGTGCCAACGCCGGCGTAAAGCACAGGGTGCTGGGGTCTGTTACATCGTCCAAAGTTATTGCAACGATCTTCGGGCGGATAGGCCAATGCGCGAATCGAGTGAAATTTTTCTCGGTTGTCCAGTATTCGACCACGAGCGAACTTATCGGCCGGGGTAACCCGCTGCAACACAAGCGGAACACCTTCAGAAAGATGGTCCAGAAGCTCATAAAGCTTCTGCCACTCAAGTCGATTAATGGCTCCGCCGCGCAGCCGCTCAATAAAGTCAACGTAGCACTGCTGCTTGGCGTGCATATCTTTCGTATCAGCCATTGTTCCTCCTGAAACTCATAATCGGGGAAGTATCGCGCCGATTTTCAGATCAGGCCAACCACATCACAACGCAAAAATCCCCCGACCCCACCGCCAGCGAAGGCAGTGAGATCGGGGGATCGTCGTTTCAGATTGTTGTGCTCGGCAGCACCGGTCACCGGCCCGGCCCACGCCACTTGTCGAAGCTCCTCGCCCCGGTGTAGCCCAGGTAGCCAGCACCAAAGAGCCACCACAGGCTCTCGGGCACCGCGCCCAGCAGCTTATTGAGGTTCTCCGCCGCCTGGAAGACGTGCGTTGGCCACCAGATGCCGATGATGGCACCCATCACGCACAGCAGGATCACGCCGTAGATCACGTACAGGAAGGTCGGCCGTGCCCGGCTGGTCCAGGGGTCGGCCGAATTGGCCTCAGCCAGGATCGCCGACAGGCTGGTCTGCATCTCCTGCAGCGCCAGCTGCCCTTCCGCCTGCAGCAGCGCGAGCTTGGCTTTTTCGCGTTCAGAGGGATCTGGCAACAGGCGGTCGATGAGTCGGCTGCCCGCTTCCAGCAGGCTCGGGGCCAAGGTAGTGAGGATCGGGGTCATACCGAGCCCTCCACGAATTCGGCCATGCGGTTCATCCAGCCAGCCGCGAACGCTGACTGCTTGGGATCGTTGGTGATCAGCCGTCCGAGATGGCGCAAGCGCTGCCCCAGCACCTTGCCGTAGAGCACACCTTGGTCGGCAGCAGCCAGTGCTGCGCGGGTCTTGGGGCCGATCACGCCATCGGCCGTGACGCCTAGCGCCGACTGCAGCCACTGCACTGCCCGCTTTGGCCCGGAATGCACCCCGGCATCGACCAGCAGGTGCAGCAGCGCCGGATGCGTGATGGCATCGAACCCGGGACCGGTGATGTACTGCTGGCGGTAGATGGCACGGGCTTCAGTTTCGGTCAGAGCTCTCACCTCTGCAGCGGTGGCGGATCGACCGAGCTTTCGCCAGCTGCCCATCGTCTGCGCAGTGATGCCGAAGTTCGTCGGCCCGCCCCGGTCAGCCGGATGATTCACATAGCCGCCCTCACGGCGGATGATTTCGTCGAGGATGGTGTCGATGGTGTTCATGGTCGCTCCTTACCCAGACGCGTCTGCGCCCAGCGCTCCAGTTGGTAGATGGCCTGGCTTCCCATGTGGCCGGAGATACCGACCAAGGCTGCGGTCACCAGGGGATTGAACTGCGCGGCCTCGCACAGCCAGAAGGTGATGAGGCCCGCGAAGGCCGAGGTGGCGATCTCACCGATGAGTTCGACCACGTTGAAGGCACGGGTCTCACCGGATTTGACCTTGCGGTAGAAATTGACCAGGCCACCCCAGGCGGCCAGACCCGTCACCCACAGGTAGGTGATCAGGCCGTAGGTCGAAGGATCTTTGTCTGGCACGGTGGCCTCCTTATGGGTTAGGTTCGGTGGGGGTATCGGTCACTGGCACGGGCGACGCGGTGAAACGCTCGCACTCGACCTGCGTCGTGAATCCCTGGGCGCCCAGGCGGTGCTCGACGCGCTTGATGCGCCAGTCCGTGGGGATGCCCGGACGCAGATTGATGGACAGCCTGCCTTCTGCCGCCAGCCTCGGATCGCCCGGCAGGCTGAACGACAGTTCGCCCTGACCGCGTTCGCCGGTGTTCTTGCGGGTGGCCGCTGCAGCCTTGGCCTCAGCCTCAGAAGCGTGGACGTATCGGATTTCCTCGAACGGCGGCGATCCGGTGGTCACTTCCTGGCGCTCGCCTTTCTCGAAGTCCCACCAATAAGCCTTGGTGCCGCCGGTCGCGGTGCTGGGTGGTTTTTGGGTATTGGCTTCCTTGGTGGAGCCGCTACCCCCGGGCTTGCGGGCCGAATGTCGATAGCGCCACTCAGCCAGATCGCTCACGGCCAGACGGATTGTCGGCAGCGCCAGACCGGTGATGGTCTTGGCCGCTCCCTGCCTGGCCAGCACCAGGAACCCGGCCACGGGTTTGGCGACCGCGTCGTGCTTGGCCGCGAGACGCGTCAGCAGCGCCATGTCCGATTCGGCGGTCTGATCCAGATGCGGGATCGCAATGGCACCGAGTTCAGAATCGATCTTGGCCTCGTACCGATGCTCACCAGCGATGGTTTCGACCAACTTGCCCAGAGTTGTCTCGTCCCAGGAACGGGTCTTGGGACTACGAAACGGCCCCACCATATCGGCGGCCTTGGCCGAGACCGTCAGCGTGGCCGGTGGCGAGCGGATCTCGACCTCATCGACGATGAAACGCCCCAAGGACACAAGCCGGGTTTCGGCATAGCCCAGCGACACGGTGAGCACCGTGCCGATGCGCGGCAGTTCGGCAATCGCACCGTCCTCACGGCGGCGATCATCGAGGGTCAGCTTCAGCTCATCAGACTGGATGCCGGCTTCGTCGGTGACCACTAATTCGATTAGCCGGTCGCGGATGGCAGCGGTGATCTCCTGGCTGCCAGCGTAAATGCGGAACAGTGGTTGCATGGCGGGTTCCTCACGACCACAGCCGGATCACCGGTGCTTCAGCCGGCAGTGGTAGATCAGGCAGCTCGATCACCAGGCCAGCCACAAGGACCGGGGGCAACTGGGCCAACTGCGGATTGGCTTCGAGCACGGCGGTCAATACATCGCTGCGCCCATAGTGCCGCCAGACCAGATCGTCGAGCACATCGCCATCACGGGTGATCACCCGCTTGAAGATCGGCCGGGTCATGGCTGATCCTCCCCATAGGCCTTGAGCTTGAGGCGGAACTCGATCCGGCGCGCTTGACCGTCATCGGCAAACACGGTGCGGGTGTCGCCGATCTGCGTGATCACCCAGGCACCCCAGATGCGGCCCAGGCCATCGACCAGTTGCAGCGGCTTGCCGGCGTCCGCCAGCGCACGCATCGCATCGACTTGGCCGAGGCCACCCTTGAAGCTCGGGTAGATCACGCCGTCGAGTTCGATCTCGCCGACGTTCCGGCCGACAAACTGCAGAGCCGGATCGCGGTGGATACGCGCCTGCTCCAGCCAGCGCCAGGACTGGTTCAGCGAGAACTTCTGGTAGGCGAGCGTACTGACCTCAAAACGAAACTCGCCCAGGCCCAACATCACTCGTTCGGCCATGGCACACCTCCCAACAGAAAAATCAGTCGTACATCGCCGCAGCCGGACTGCGGGTGGTCTCGCGCACCAGCGCACGCAGGCGCGACTCGATGAGTGCGGCGATCTCGCGCGCATCCATCCCGGGCGGGGCATTGACCGTGATCGGCGCGGACAGCGACACACTGGTGCTGCCGCGCGCGACTAGCGGTTGAGCTTGCATCGATAGTGGGCTGGCACCGGCCAGGGGCAGCGGCTGCACGGGTGCAGCATTCGGCCCCGTCTTGGACGCAAGCGCTGGTGCGTGTACGGGCGATGCCGCAGTCTGCAAAGACGCTGCAGGCGTGATCCACTGCGGCATCGCCGCCGTGCTCGCGCCCAAGGTGGGTGGCGGTGTACTGCCAGGCGCAGCGGGCGTTGGCGCCGTTGTCTTGTCCTCACCAAAGAGCGAACCGAACCAATCACCGACTTGCTTGCCAGCGCTCATCACCCAGCCGATCTTGCCGGCAATCCAATCGATGGCGGTCGCGACCGTGCCCATGATGTCGGACCACAGCTGCGTGAAATAACCCGCCACGGGTTGCCAGGCGGCGCTGAACGATGCCATGGGTGAGAACGACAATAAGGCGTTGAAGGTGTCGATCACCCAGCCAGCAAGGGTTCCCACGGCTTGAATCGGTGAGGTCAGCACCGTAAAAGCCGTGTTCAACACGCTCCCGATCACCGCGCCGAGCGATTGACCCGAGGCTGAGAGCGCAGCGAACTCGTCCTGTGTGAGTGTGACCGGCGCGAGCAAAGCACCGACCCAGCCCACCACCCGGCTCACGCCATCGGCGATGAAACCGAACACGGAAGCCACCGCCCGCCCAATCGCCGCCAGCGGTGCCAGTGCCGTGGCAAGGGTGGTGATCGCTGGCTGCACGGCTGACCGGATGCCTTCGAACACGCCGCCGACGTAAGCGGCCATCGGGCCCCAGTATTTGCGGATGACAAGGGCGAGACCGGCGACCGCCGCACCAATCCCAGCCACGACCCAGGTGATCGGGTTGGTCAAAAGCGCAGCGGTCGTCGCGCCAATCGCCGGCAACATGGCCCAGAAAGCCAGCGCCGCCGACTTGATGGGCGCGATCAGCCCGAGGACGCCCGTCTGAATGCGGCTCCAGGCGACCGACAAAATGCCGGCACTGGCGCCGGTGGCCGCCGCCTGCACTTGCAGTAACGCAAGACCAGCGCGTGCCGACTGAAACGCCACCTGGGCACCGAGGATCGGCCCCTTCACAAAGGTCCAGGCGTATCCGAGTGCGATGGTGGCGACCTTCAAGGCCAGCACAGCACCAACGGTGCCCACCACCACTTGCGTGACGATGGGAAAGCGTTCGGCCAGATTGGCCAAACTGTCGATAGGCCCCATCAGCGCGCCCACCAGGCTGTTCAAGGCCGGCAGCAGTGCATTGCCCACCGTGATCCCCAACCGACTCATCTGGTTCTTCAGGAGCTGCAGATTGTTGGCCGTGGTGGCCGAGCGCGCCTCGTACTCTTTCTGCATCGAGCCTGCGTAGGCGGTTTGATCGGCCACCAGGCCCACCGCCTTCTCGTAGGTCTCCATCGACCCCACCAGCTTGGCGATGTCGTCGGCGTACTCCATGCCGAAGAGGTCTGACAGCGTGCCCATCAGGTCCGGGGCCTTCTTCACCTGCTGCAGGAAGGTAGTGAGCGCACCCTGGGCATCGCGCTGGATCATCTTCTTCATGACCTCAGCGGACAACCCGATGTCCTGCAGCCCCTGCTGGAATTTCTCGTTTTGCTTGTCGGCGGTGGCCAACTTCATCAGCAAGGCATTGATGCCGGTAGCCGCCACCTCCGGGGGCGTCTTGAGCGCCAGGAAGGTGGCCCCGAGGGCATTCAACTGCGCGCCGGACAGACCGAACAGTTTCGCCGTCGAGCCCGCCCGGTTGGCGATGTTCAGAAGATCGGAAGCCTTGGCGTCCATGTTGTTGGACAGGTGATTGATGGCGTCGCCGAGCTTCACCACCTCGTCCTGGGTGAGGCCGAAGATCGAGCGTAGGCCCGTCATCGCCGCACCTGCCTGTTGACCCGACAGGTCGAAGGCCACGCCCATCTTGGCGGCGTCCTCGGCAAAGCGCAGCAACTCCTCGCGGGCAATACCGGCTTGCCCTGCGGCGGCGACAATGGCGCCGATGCCGTCAGCCGCCATCGGAATGCGGGTCGACATCAAGAGCACATCTTTGCTCATCTGCCCGAACTGATCCGGCGTGTCGAAATTGACCACCTTCTTGACGTCGGCCATCACCGACTCGAAGGCCACCGCCGGTTGCACCAGACCATAGAGCACCCCGCCCAGGGCCACCGCATCCATCATCTGGGCGCGGTAGGCGCTGCGGTTCTCCAAATTACGGGCTTGGGCCTGTTGCGCCCGGGTCAGGGCTTCGGTGCGGGATCGGAGCGTCTCCAGCTGGCTGCCAAGGCGCGCAGACTCACTGCCCATGGCGCGGGTATTGACGCCCGCACGCTGCAAAGAGGTGCTCAGTTCGTCCACGGCCGAGCGCTGGCGACGGTAGGCATCCTCGGCTCGGGTGGCTGCTGCACGGGCACGTTCGAGTTCGCGGGCCTGCTTGGCCGTGACACCACCATCCTGGCCGGCGATGTTCGCTTCCAGGCCAAAGACTTTCTGCTGGGCAGCACGCATCGCCAGTGCGGCATCCTTGGCCTGGGCGCGCAAGGTCTCCAGCTGTTTGATGCCGGACTGCTTGTTGCCCAGTTCGGCCATGGTCGAACCCAGCTGGTTCAGCTGGGCCTGGGCACCGCGCACGGCCGAGCCAAGGGAAGCCGCCAGCGTGGCACCGATACTGATCTGAACAGGATGCGCGGTGGCCATGGCGTACCTCAGGAAGACGACGTGGCCGACAAGCGCCGCGCCAATGACAAAGCCTCGACCAACTCACTCACCTCCAGTGCGAGCAACTCGGATCGAGGCCAATGGGTGTAGAGGGCGAGCTCCACCACGAGGGCGGACAGCTCACCCGGATTCACTGCAAAAAACCGCCCAGCACCTTCTGCAGTTGGGCGTAGTCCTTCATATCGAGCTGGTGGATCGCCGCTGGCGGCAACTCGGCCAGATTGGCGATCAGCCGGATTTCGCGTTCAGCGTCGGTGCCGGCCGACTTCTGCGCGGCCAGGTGGTCACCCACGGTGGGACGGCGCAGGGCGATGTCGGTAATCGGCACGCCGTCGTGCTCGATGGGGAAGTTCAGTTTGATGCGTTCAGCGGTGTTCATGGGGGGCTCCTTGTTGTTCATCACGGCATTCATCACAACCCAATCGCCGCACGAATGGCTTCCATCTGATCGGTACCGCCCACCTTTCGGACCAGGTTAATGGCATCGATCTCGATCAACTCCTCCTCGTCGATGGTGAGCTTGTAGTAGCTGGCGGCCACCGAGACCTTGAGGGTGCTTTTGTCGCCGGGCTTCCACGTGCCGGCATCGAGCTCCTTCCAGCCACCGCGCAGGTTGACGATGACGGGCTTGGCTTCCGCCCCCTGTGCCTGGATGGCACCCCGGATGGTGATTTGCGTCGCGGCGTTGTCCAGCAAGCCGAAGAGTTTGAAGACTTCCGGGTCGTGGTCGGCGATGGTCAGCTCGGCTTCAAGCTTTTCCATACCGAGGTCGATCTCGACCGGCAGATCCATGCCACCGGCGCGGTGCTCTTCGGTCTTCAAGGTGAGTTTGGGCAGTTGGATCTCGTCGATGCGCCCGGCGTAGCCGCGACCATCGACAAAGAGGTTCATGTTTTTCAGCACACGTGGCAGTTCGATGGCCATTACAGAATCTCCTCAAGATAGTCATCAACCAGGTGCGAGCGGAAGATGATGTGCTCGGCCGGGTACGGCGGGGTGAAGTCGAAGTTGAAGTAGATCTTTCCGTCCTGGATAGACTGGGGCGAATTGAGGTCCGGGTCGGCCCAGCACTTGCCGCCGAGGATCGCGCCCTGTGCTTTGAGTCGGCGCAGGTAGGCGTTGACGCCTTCGGTGACTTCCTCGACGTAGGTCTTGGTGATGTTGCGATCCACCGCCCAGAGGTGGGCGCGCAGCAGCGACTCGTTGATCATGTCTGCCGTGCGCCGGACACTCAAGAAAGCCCACTTGGGGTCCGAGGAACAGGTGCGGTTGCCCCACAGGCGGTAGCCATCCTCCTGAATGATCGTGGCCACCTCGTTCTCATTGAGCAGGTTGGCCCGAGCATTGGGGTCACCCAGCGCAAAGTCCACCGGGCGGTGACTACCGACGATGCCGTTGATGACGTTGTTCGACGGCGACCACCAGAAGCCCCGGTCGTTGTCGATCTTGGCAATCAGACCAGCCACACGCGCCGACACAGGCTCGGTCACGACTACGCCGCTCTTCATCACCTTGACGTGCGGATCGACCACATAGATGCGCGGCGAGCCCCAGTCCTCGCGATAATCGATGGCGGCAGCATCGGTGGTGTTGGGGCCGTCAGCGATGATCACCGCACGCAGGCGCTCGGCAATGCCGAGCAGTTCGGCCACAACGGGGTTTGCCAACTGACGGGTGTCATCATCCGGGTCGATGGGACGCTGGTGGGTAAAACCCGGGGCGATCAGGATGCGCGGCGTGACCTTGGCGACCGACTGGGCCGCCAGCAGCGCCTGCAGGCCGAGGTACTGACCGGCGTCATCGACGCCACCGAGCACATTCGTCTGGGTCTCGGCCTCCGTCGCCCCTTCGGCCACCCGGATCACGACCACCAGCGCACCGGCTTGATCGAAGATGCCGTCGATGGCCATCGGCAAGGTGCCAGTGGTGCCCAGCTTGGCCGCCTCCAGGCGAGAGCCGGCAATCAGCACCGGGGTGTTCAAGGGAAAGCTGCGCTCATCAGCCTGCGGTGCGGTGCCGACGAGACCGATCACCGAGGATCGGACGGTGCGAATGGGACGCGGGCCGTTGTCGATTTCAACGACCTCGACCCCGTGTAGAAAGTGATCTGCCATGGGTGGCTCCAGAAACAAAAAATCCGCCAATTGGCGGAATAAATCGGGGGGATGGGGTGATCGGCCAGTCGGTGGGTCAGATCAGCGGCTTGCCGCGATCCGGCTCGATAGACTTCTCGCAGTGGTTCGGATCGAACCGGTCGAGCAGCCGACACAGGACACAGGCCCAGCGCTTGCCTTCACGCGCGGCTTTGCCTGCGCGGCTGGAGAGCGTCTCGTCCTCGTGGCCGCCAAAGGCCGCGTTGGCCAGCTGATCGTGGGCGACCGCCAGGGTCCAGGCACGCCGACTGCCGGTCAGGGCAGCGGCCAACATCCAGATTGACGCGATCACCGCCGCGACCTGGCACAGTCCCCACAGCCCGAGCATCGACAGACGGTGTTGGATAGCAGCCATCACCGCAGCACCTCCTGCACCCGGGCCTCCGTCAGAAGCCCGCTGGCGGCGAGCGCCTGCAGGCCCGCAATGGTCTGCGGATCGGTGACATCGACGTACTCGGCCAGTTTGAGTTTGTCGAGGAACACCTCAACCATGACTTCGGTCTTGGCCGCCGTGTAGATCGCGGCCAACTCCTCCATGGTGAAGCGGTTCATGAAGGCGAGCTTGGTCAGCGGTGTCGCCGAGGTCAGCGTGGCCGCAATGGCGTTCTCGGGCGCGGGTTCAGGCAACGCAAAACTGCCATCAGCCTGCTTGACCATCCCGGCTTGCACACTGACAGCCGCCTTGGTCCATTTGAGGTCTGGATGAAACCGGCCCTTGGGGTCGGTGTCGGTGGTCTCGACCACTTGGTCGTTATCGAGTCGAATCCAGTTGGGCATCGTTTGTTCCTCCTTTATCACCATTCAATGGCCACGTAGCCGGGACCGCCATTGCCACCGTTGCCCCCGGTGCCGCCGTAGTAGTTGCCATTACCGCCTCCTCCACCGCCGTGGCCTCCGTTGCCGCCGTTGGCGTTGTAGCCACCACCGCCACCACCGCCCCCCAAAAAACCACCCGCACCGCCATGGGAGCTGCTGTTCGAGGTGTAGCAGTAGCCGCCCGAGCCGCCGCCACCTGGACCACCGTTGCCGCCCATTAAAGCGGCCGATTGGCCCCAAACGCCGGCAGCGCCTCCGCCGTTACAGTTCAGCAGCCGTGGCGTGGCGAAGGAATAGGCTTTCACCGTGAGCAGACCCGCCGAACCGGTCACAGCGGTGTAGAACTTGGGCACCACACTGGCCGCACTGGAGAAGTCGGCCAAATCGATGCCAGCCGTCGAGTAGTGCGTTCCCCACAGCGGAGTGGCGAAGCTGCCATCGATAGCCGGGCCGCCGTTGCCGTAACCCATCGCGTTGCTGGAGCTGATCGAAATCTGACCGGAATCGGTGCCATGACCACCTGCACCCCCCGATCCGCCCCCAGCACCAGAAATGGCGATGTAGTTCGAGGTTGATTGCTGAGACCACTGGGTGGTGTTTCCACCTGGGCCGCCAATGCCACCGCCCCCGGCACCAGCGGCGGTGTAGTGGGATTGGAAGCCGACGCTGCCACCGTTGCCGCCATTGCCGAGCCAGGACCCAGCGGAACCCCCGCCGCCACCGCCGTGGTTCTCCGAGCCGGAGCCCCAGGAGCCGTAGCAGCCACGACCACCGGTACCGCCAGTGCGGTTAAACAGCGTGCCGCCCGTGCCTGTTCCACCGGCACCACCGCTGCTGTAGCTGTTGCCGTGGCCATCGGCGCCCTGACCACCGGTGGCCGACAACAGGCTGCCAACACTGGAAGTGCCGCCATTGCCGGCCTTGGTGTTATTGCTGCTCGATCCGCTGCCGCTGGCCCCCACGGTGATAGCCAACACTTGACCTGGGATGACGTCGTACTCGCCCATCGCAAAACCGCCACCGCCCCCACCGTTACCGCCGTAGTAAGTGGTCTTGGAGCAGGCACCACCGCCGCCTGCACCGACCACGATGGCGCGAATGCGCGAGACGCCGGCCGGTACCGTGAACGAGTAACTGCCTGCCGAGGTGTATTCCTGGTAGTTCTTGTATTGGCGTGGATCGACCGTATCGGTGCTGACGCTGCGCAGAAATCGTCCCATTACGCCACCTCCTCGATGCCCCAGGCGTTGAAGGTCACGCTGGCGGCGCTGGCCTGCACCACGATCTTCTGACCGGTGGCCAGAGACAGCGCGGTGCGCTCCAGCACCTCGGTCGCCGCCAGGCTCACATCAAATTCGATGAACTCGCTCTCAGCCGGGGTGGCTGACGCGGTCAGCGCCACGCGCACCTTGGCCGCAACCGTGCCCTTGTTGCAGGCGGCGACATTGACCACCGCACGGCGGCCGGTGGGCACTTCATAGAGGGTCGCCAGCGTATTGGCGGCTGGCAGCGCCGTTCCCAAAATGGACATTGAGGGGGCTCCTTAGAGTTGGGCCAAGAAGAAGGTCTTGCGCCCCAGCACCAGTTGCTGGGTGACGCTATTGGCGGCGGCCGCCGCCTGCTGAATCGCGGTCTGGGCCGCCGCATTGACGGTCGCCACGGTGCTGGTCTCGGTCTGAGCCATCACCGACAGTGCCGCGTCCTTGGTCTGGGTGACCGAGGCCTCGGCAGATGCCTTCGTCGCCGTGATGAAACTCTCAGCGTCCGTCTTGGTAGCCGTGACGTTGGCAATCGCGACCTCAGCGGCCGTGGCAATGGTGTCGAGCGTTGCCGTCTCCAAGGAGGTAGCGTGCGCCGACATCTCCGCCATCTTGATATCGCCCATCTCCTCGACCTCGAGGACGGTGGCGCGACCACCAATGCGGTCGATGGCAGTGCCGAGGTACGCCAGTTCTTCGGGTGTGGCGATCTCGGCGGCGGTTTCGATCTTGGCTTTGATCGCGCGCACCGCATCGCGCAGCAAGGGGTCTTTGGCCATGGGGGGTGCTCCTTAAAAGCCGAACTGGTGAAACACCCGCAGTTGCTGGCGGTGCAGCCGTTCGGTGAGTTGGTCTTGCCCCTGCTGTGAAGCCGCCTCCTGCGCGGCCACATCCGCATCGATGCGGGTGAGGGCCTCACGCAGGTTGAGGACGTCTTCAGACAGCAGGTGCGCGGGGTGCGGCAGCGGATAGCCGCGCGGCGTGCGCTCCTGTGTCATCGCTCACCCCCATCAGGTGACGATGACGCGCAGGTTGCGCACGAAGGGCCGGTGTTGGGGTGTTCCGGACAACGCCAGCTTCACGCGCGTGGTGCGGTCGGCACCGACGCCAACAAGGCTGGTGGCCTTGTAGGTACGTTCCACCCAGCCGTTGCCCACCTCCACGCCCGAAGACAAGGACAGCGCCTGGAAACTACCCGACGTACCGGACTCCGCCTGCACCGTCACGCTGGACGTGCCAGGTGTCAGGGCATCGAAGGTCACCGCCACGTTGAAGGTGGCGGCAGCCGGAATGGCGCGCGACAGGTAGTCGCCTGCGGCTTCGAGCGTGCCGAACACCAACTGGGTGCCCGGGTAGAGGATCGGGCTGGAGACTTCCGTCCCGGTCAACTTGGCTGACACCGCCAGATTGCCCGAGAGCTTCTCCGACAGGGCCAAACCCTGGTCTTCCGACAAGGTGTAGATCCGCCCTTGCGCATCGGTCGCCAGAAACTGCACGTCGGTACCGGCGGCCGGACGCTCGACGCCGGCGAGCGCCATCACATCCGACAGATTCGTCACCGTGTACTGGCCCAGCGAGACCGTCTTGCTCGTTTGCGAAAACCGGCAGCCCAGCAGCCGAAACGTCAGGTCCTGCGTCTGGTGCGGTGTCCAGGTTATGCCGTTGGAGGACGAGAGCAGCACACCGATCTGGTAGGGCTGCGCCGTCACCCAACCGGTGCGCGGGTCGTACTTGCCGAGCTCAGCCACCGACACGGCGTGGTTCGCATCGTCGGTGAGCACCACGATGGCGTACTCGCGATTGGCGTCGAGTGCCATCGGGTCAAGCGTGATCCGGGTCGGATTGCCATCGGTCTTGATCTCCGAGGCATTGAGCCGGCCTTCGGTCAGCACCGTGGTGGTCGGGAGGCCGACCTGCGTTTCACGGATCTGCACGATGACGGGTGCCGAACCACCCTTGGCGGTGAACCACAATTCCAACCCACCAATCACGCGGCGCTCCGGTAGCGTGAAGGTTTGCGCCAGCGGGTCCCAGCGGTTGACTACCGTGGTCAGAATGCGTCGACGCGTTTCGGTGACGATCTGGCCTCGTCCGACGTAGGTAGCCGAGCCATAACTGCCACCAGCCCCAAGAAACTCCACCAGCTTCGCGCCGGCCGGAATCGCCTGCGGGATCTGAAAGCTGCCCGTGAGCAGGCCTGAAGCGTTGGCTGCCGTACCTGCTGGCTGCGCGATGCCGATGCCATCGAAGCGCAAAGCGGCCAGCGCCTCACTGGGTCCGAACCCTTCCACCCGATAACCAACATTGAGGCTGCGCAGGAACTGCGCTTCCTCGCTGCGCGAGGCCAGCACCTGCTCGGCCACCCGGGTGTCGACCACCTGTTCGAGCACACCGCTGCCGGTGATCAGGCGCTCGGTCACATCGGAGGCCCAGGTGGTATTGGTCACCGTGAACTGGTCGACAGCCGGATTGAGCGTCACCCGAGCCGGCACCGGATCAAAGGCCTGGTAGGGGTTGATCTTCATCGATCCGGTACGCGCCAACTGCTCCACCACCGGCGTCAGGGTGTAATCCAACGTCAGCAACGTATTGCCGTTGTCCTTGGCGTGCTGCGCCGAGGCCGTGATCGGCAGCGTCAGGACACCCGCCACCACCGCGCCAGTTTGCGCCACACCCTGGTCGCGCAGATCGTCATCCAGAAAGTTGTCGACGAAGAGCCCCTTCTTGGCTGCGGGCTCGCGGATATTGGCATCCACGCGCAGGCGTTCGAGGGCCATCAGATCGTAGAGATCGGCAATCTGGCGCTGCATCGCAGTCAGTTCCGAGACCTTGATGGTGCGAATCGCCACGTTGCGCACGACCGGTTCCGAACCACTGCGCCAGTCGTAGGCGATTTCGGCCAAGGCCAGGCGCGAGGCCGGCACCGTGGGCGCGACGGGATTCCTCACCTGGCTGATGCCCTTGATGCGCTCGACCTGGCCATCGGCGGTGAGCGCCAGCACATCCACGCGCGGCAGCTTCCACTGGTAGTCGATGTACATCGTGGAACCCTGCACGACGCCTGCCACCTTGAAGCCGGTGTCGGTCAGATCCGTGGGCGTGACACTGGCGATGTACTGGTAGGTGACCTGGTAGCTCGACCCGGGTGCCGGCTCGGCGCCCCCTGGGCTCCAGTCAATCTCGTCACCCACCACCTTGTAGTCGGTGCCCTGGGAGTAAGTGGTGCCGCCTTGTTTGACCTCCAGCACGGCGACGACTGTCGGCTCGGTCAGCACATCGCGCGAACCGGTGAAGGCGCCATGGACCACCGTCTCGGTCTTCTGCTGTGTGACCTTGATGTCAATCACCTGCGCCAGCGGCGGACGGTTGATCGTGACGATCATCGAGCCATCGCCTGCGTCATTGAAAACCTGTGGCTCGGAGGACACCCGTTGCAGATCCGGATCGATGGGCAGACGCAGGCGCTGAGACTGGGTGCGCTCGACCTTGAAACCGTCGATGTTGGCGCGGCCCTCCGCCACAGAAAAGATGTGCTCTTGGGCATCGGTATCGGCGCTGAGGAATCGGACACCCAGCCCTTCGGTGACATAGTGGCCATTGGCGTCGTAGTCGTAGCGCGCGAGGCTCGCAATCACGCCATCGAGCACGGGGGGCTGGCGGCGGTTCTCCAGCAGGCCGTTGTCCAGCGCGTAGACGGCGTGGAAGTCACCGGGCTGACCGTCACTGGTGCCGGCACCTTCCCAGCCCCAGGCGAGGGTCTCCTGCAGACGCCCGGCACCCGGCTCCTGGTAGTTGCGCACGCCCACGGCAGGTTCGCGCAGGGCGGGATCTTCGAGTTCGGTGACGGTGCGAGTGGTGAAACGCACACCCACGGCAATGCGGCCGGTGGTGGGGACGGTGAAGCTCGCAGCCGGGACCTCGCGCACCGCGCCACGCAGATACACGCGGCCGGCTTCCAGCGTCACGAGACCCGTGTCGGCATCAATCTGCAGATTGGCGCCGCTGACGATGTCGCCATCCTTCAACAGCGCATCAGCCACACCCTGCAGGCGGTGGATCAGGGTGGTTTGGATCTCGTTGAGTTCCCGCGACTGCAGGCCATCGCCGGCACGGAACAAGAGCTGGGTGTAGTGCTTGGCCGGGTCAAACAGGTTGTAGTAACGCTCGATCATGGGTGGCCTCGCTTAAAACGTGACAACGAATTCGAAGGTCTCGCGCGTGCTGGGCTGGCGCACGATGGGCACCGAGTTCTGCAGCACGAGGAGGATGCCCGGATCGCTGATCTGGGCGGGAATGAAGAACTTCTGCCCGATGGGCAACACGGGATCGGTCTGCGTGCCGACGAAGAGGCCTTGCTCACGCACCACGCTGGTGGCGGCATCCTCGAAGTCAAAGCGCACCCGGATAAAAAGGTGGTTCGTGGGGTCGGTGACCAGCCGGTAGCGACCGGTCGGCACGACGATCTCGCCTTGCGCATCAGGGGCGACAAAATGCACCTCATCGACCACCCTGCGGCCAACTTCGCGCAAGAGCGCCGTCTGGCCAATCGGCTCGGGCGGGTGCTCCACCTTGAAGTGGACGGTGACCTCCCCCCCTTCGGGAATCGTGCTCGCTGGCAGTCGGCGGATCACGCCCTCGCGGGCATTGGCGCTGTAGTCTGCATCCAGCAGGTACTCGGTCTGGTCATCCAGCGAGGTGACGCGGATATCGGCCAGGTGTGTAAAGCCCAGCTCGATCACACCCGCCTCGTCAAAAGGTGTGCTGATCGCCTTAGTGGTGTCCCACAGCGGGTCGCCTTCGCCCAAGGCGAGGTGCAGGGTTTGTTGTTTGATCGCGGCGGCAAGGGCCGCGCGACCGCTGGCAGTCAGGATGGCCATCGGGTGCTCCAGAAATGAATGGGTTCAGAAGAATCAGGACTGCGTGCTGTGGCGGCTTGCGATCAGCTCGCGGGTGTCGATCCAGGTTGAAATCGGCCAGCGCACGCCAGTCCAGGTCTGGCCTTGCCAGGCGGCGCGGGTACTGAGGGCGGGCTCGCGTGCGGGAGAAACTTGTGAAGCGGTGCTGCCATCTGCGCTGCGGGTCAGCAGGCGCAACAGGCTCGGGTGAGCATCGTCGAAGACATAGGGCGTAGCTTGCGTGAAGCCAGAGATGCAAATTTGCATCTCTGTGAGCGCGCGCCATTCGATCTCAGCGGCCTCGCCCAAGGTGAGGTCACCCAGTCGGGGCAGGGGCCTGGTGCGATAGAGGGCCCGACGTGGGGTGCGGCTGTTCACATCGCCCAGCGTCACCTCGCAGAGCACCACTTGCGCCCGCTGGTACAGACGTGGGCGAAAACTCGCCGGATCGGGGAGCGGGTCCTGGATCAAGCCATAGGTGCGCGTGAGGGCCAGCACATCCCAGGCACCACGCGGATCGCCCAGGCGCAGCACACCCAGCAGGGCATCGGCGCGCGCGCTCACCCGCGCGGCGGTGGTCGGGATACGCCCAGGGATGACGGTGGCAACCGGGACCGCCAGCGCCGTCGGATGCTGGGCATAAAAGCGCTCCAACACCTCCACCCGTGTCAGCCGATGTGGCGTGGCAGACAAGCGGTCACCGCTGCCCAGTGCTATCGGTGCGCCCGTCTCCTGCCAGACAAACCTCGGCAGGTTGGCGTTGATGTCGCCCAGGGGCGTGCTATCGGACAGCACCACCATCGCCCGGCAAAACCTGCGCTCGGGTCGCACCCCAACCGGGTCGAGCACCCCCAGTGCGTTGGCCAGCGTAAACAGGTGCGAATGCAGGATCTCCTCATTGGGCGTGTGCCCAGGATCGCCCAGCGCCGAGAAGTCGAGCAAATAGCGGTCGATCAATCGCGCCACGGCAAAGCGCACGGCCTCACAGTTCGGCGCGATCTGTTGTCCAGATGCCAGCGCGTGCTGTGCGAAACCTCGCCCAAACGACAGCTTGGTCTGCCCATCCTTCCAAAACACGCCACTGTGATCCGACAGCAGCGCCTCGCCCAGCCGACTCTCATCGAGCACGACGCGACGCAGGTCATGCCCGTGATAGAGCCGTGACAAGCGAGACCGGGTCGGCGCCGACAGCCGCGCAATGGCGATCAGGTTGGAAATCGCCCTGTCGCTGTCGAGCACTTGTCCCGGATCGAGTTGAAACTCGGCGAAGTGAACACCGGGCGGTTCCTGCTCGACCGTGGCACGCATCCCGATCCAGGACAAGGCGGTCGCCAGTGCGGCCGGTGTGCCACGCAGTCGCTGCCAGAGGATGCCCTCGGCAATCGCCTGCCTTGGCTGAGGCAGGTAAGGGAGCAACTCGCCGAGGCCATACTCCCAGATCAGCCAGGGCAGCAGCGGGTCCGACGGATCGGTCTTGAACTGGCGGATCGCATCTGCCGGCAGTGCCAGCCTGGACAGCGGATCGGTCGCCAGGGATAACGCCTGCTCCAGCGGTGTGGCATTGGCGGGCAGCAGATGGTCAGCAGTCATGTGCCCTCCAGCGCAGGGGGAGAAAAGGGAAGGCGCGAAGCGCTATCGGTCCCTCCCCGCAAATTCCAGATTCAACTGCATCAGGCGCACCGCCTGGTTGGCGTTGGCGCGAATGTCGGTGCTCGGCGCGAGCAACTCGACCTTGTGCACGCCGGGGCGCTGCAACTCGCCGATCACCCAGGAGGGCGTCAGATCCCAGCCCAGGCCCGACTGCGCAGCCAATGCTTCCTTGAACCGTGCCCCGATGGCGTCGAAGGCGGCCATCGGTGTGTCGGGATAGAGCCAGATCCGGGCGACCACCGTGACGGGAATGAGTTCGGCCGGCACCACCTCGACGGTGTCGGTCAGCACCCGGATGTCGTCGCGCAGCACCACGGCGCGCACGGCATCGAGCACCGCATCCGGAACGGTGTCTGCTTCACCCTTGGCGAGCACGCTGATGCGCACACGCCCGGGCTGCGGGCTGTCGACCTCGACATCGGCCACCTCGGGGGATGCCGAGAGCGCCCAGTAGCGGTAGTGCGCGGCCCCGCCGGCGTTGGCAAAGCCGATGATCCGTTGACGGGTGCGCACGCGTAGACCCTCGTCGGACTCATCCATCAAGCGCGTCACACCGTAGAAAGCCGCCAGGTGGTCGAGGTCGCTGCTGGTGGCGAAGGCCAAGAGGGAGGCTTTGGCAGCGGCGTTGATACGGTTTCTGAGGAGCACTTCCCGGTAAGCTGCGACCTCCATGAGCTTGACGGCCGGGTCCGAGGCCAAGAGGGCCGAGTAGTCCGGGTAGCGGGATTGAAACTCGGTCTGCAGTTCCGTGAAGATCGTCTCGAAGGACAGAGGCTCGATCACTGCCGGGGTTGGCAAACTCTCCAGATCGCTGAGCGTGGTCATTCACACCTCCACTGCGGTGAGCACGGTGGCCTTGCCATCGGGCAGATAGATGCCTTCCAGATCGAGCACGACTTGCCCGACTTCTGCCCTGGCGATGCGAACGCGGGTGAGCTTGAATCTCGGTTCCCAGCGCGCCAGCGCCTCGGCAGTGGCTGAATACAGATCCATGGCGAGCCTCGGGGTCATGGGGTTGTCGACCAAGGTGGGCAGGCGCGAGCCATAGTCACGGCGCATCACACGGGTGCCGATGCGGGTGGTCAGGACGTCGCGGATGCTCTGGCGCAGGTGGTCGATGCCCGAGAGGGCTTGGCCGGTGTGGGCGTTGATTCCATTCATCGCAAAGCCCCATCTCATCCAGATAAATGCGCAAATTTGCGCAATTGCGTCACTCTCAATGCGAGTGGTGATTCGAATTGCCGCCTGCATCCAGGATGGAGCCAGAGGCCGAGACGTTGCCGTTGACCTGAATATCTCCTTCGATACTCGCGCCCGCCCCGCCACCGCCTTTACCGACCAATCCTTTGAGGTAGGTAAAGAGCTTCTTCACCAACACCGTGCCGGTGAAGGTGCTCTCAGCGGCATCGGCGAGAAGTTTCGGCGTCGAGAGTGTCGTGCCGTCATCACGCAGCTCCAGGGTGGTAGCGCCAATCTGCAGCACGATCTTTCCACCGGCCGGTACCGCCAAACGCCAGTGGCGCTGGGCGCGGTCGTACTCCATCACCGCCCCATCCTTGAACAGCGTGCGCGAGACATCGGCGGAATCAGCCGGGGCCGGATGCGTGGATCGGTAGATCGAACCGACCACGACGCCCTGGTTAAGATCCCCACCCGGCGCGACCAGCAACACCTGCTCGCCGGGTTCGGGCGGATGCCAACTGCGGTCGTGTCCCGCTCGGCTCGTCGCAAAGGGCAACCAGCCCGTGGTGATGGGACCGGCCTGCACCCGCACGCGGGCACGGGCGGTGTCGAGCGCCACCACCTGGCCCATCAGGGCCACATTGCTGATGCGCCGCTCGGCCTCGGTCATGTCCTGGTGCAGGTTGCGTTCGGTCATGTGCTTGGCTCCCGGTAATGCGTGCCGACCGGCTGATAGCTGTGCTCATGGCTGACGCCAATCTCCGGCACCCAACTCACCAGCACCTGCAGGGGCAGCACCCCGTCATCGATCACGGGCTTGGTCCAGTAGCTGACTTCGAACGACAGGCGAGCGGCCAACACCGGCGTATCACCCTCACCGCCTTGATCCACCTCGGTGCGGGTGAGGCGCGTACCTTCGACCAGCAGTCCCAAAGTCTCATCGGCATCGAGAATGGCTTCCACCGCCTGGGCCAGCACATCGGCCTCTTCGGCGGCGGCGTCGCCACTGGTAATGATCTCGACCGACAGATCCAACTTCCGATAGCGCAGCCCCGGATCGGCGTTGGGCTGATCGTCAATGCGTTCGTCCCGCGTGTAGATCAGGACGGCCGGCAACTTACCGGCAAACAACGGGGTGCTGCGGTGGATGCTGATGCGTGCCGGCGTGATGCGTGCGTCCACCTTGGGCAAAGACTCGATGAGTCGCGCGGCCACTGCCTCACGGATCAGGGTGCGTGGATGCGTCATGGCCGCCCCCTTTATGCAGCATCAGTTTCAGAAAGCCATGACCGTCGGGGCGTACCTCGACAATCAGGTAGAGCACACCTTGCACCGTCACGGCATCGCCCTCGGTCGGGGTGGCCGGCAGATCCGCCAGCCGCACCTCGAGCACCGGCTGGACCGTGGACACCGGCACACCCGTGCTGGCATCCACCTCCTGGTGCGCCGCCGAGAATACGCCCCGACATGGCAGCGCCTCGGCTTGCCCTTCAAGGTGAAACACCACCGGCTCACCGAAGGTGGTGAGCACGATGGATGACATGGCCCGTGTCAAGTCACCGAAGACCGTCATGGTCACCTCCCATCACGATCACCAGCCGTTGCTCGAGAAGAGCCGCACGGTCAGCGCCGGGCGTTTCACAATCGGCAGCGGGTTGGACTGGGTGTAGATGTCGACGCCCGTGCCATTGGGCCGTGCCAGCTGGTGGGCGTAGAGCTCTTGGCCGTAGGTGCCGACCGCCTCCATCAGGTTCGCGGGTGCAAAGTAGGTGCGGAAGGTGTCCAGCGTGCCCAGCGGGAACGCCACTCCTTCGCGCGGCGGGATCAGGCGCACGGGCGTACCGTCGGCCAAGGTGACGGTGCCGAAATACTCCTCGAACAGGATGGAGCCGAAGCGGAAGCCCCGGCGCACATCGTCACGCAGCGGGTTGGTGCCAGCTGTGCCCTGGTAGAAGGTATAGGCCTCCTTGACGGTCTTGTGCTTGACCAGGGCATCGAAGAACTCGGGGCTGACCAGGGCGTGGATGGTGGTCATCATCTCGCCCTTCAAGTTCTCCTCGATATGGCGGGCGACCTGGGTGCAGTGGATGACCATGTCCTCCGTGCTGCCGAACACAAAATCCACCTCGGGCTTCTCGATGCCGAACTCGTCGTGCCAGTCGTAGAGGGTGTTGCCCGCCCCGTCCTTGGTGATACCCAAGAGTGCATTGACGCGCATGTACTCCAGGGTCTGCGCGTGTTTCGCACGCATCCGGGCAAGTTTGCGGGTCATCACGGTGACCAGCGGGTCTTCACCAGCGGCCAGGCCCAAGCCCCGAATCCCCTGGATCTCCTCGGGCAGCACCACGTCGTTGTGCGGGATGTGGGGAACGGCAAACGAGCGCACCGAGCGCTTGTCGGTAGTGCCCAAGGTCGCGGGCGCACCGGGGGCCACGGCCGGCAGCAAGCGCAGTTCGCCCTCGATGGACTCAATGGTGACGTTGCGCTGCGAGATGGGCTCGGGCGCAAACAGCCCCAGCTGACCCACCCGGCCATAAGGGTTGGGCAGCATCTGGATGGCGGCCGACATCTCGGCCAGCGTGAAGCCGCCGGCGTCGAACGGATTGACGATCACGGTCATGGGGGAACTCCTGAGAATTTGAGTCAGGCAGCAGCGCGCACGACGATGCCGTGGGCAGCCAGTTGCTGGTGTTTGAGGGATTGGGCGGCGGCGTCCGCCACGGAGGCATCAAAGGCCAAGGCACGGTCGGCAACGATGACTTGGCCGCGTGCGAGTACGACGGCTTGGATGTCGGTGTCAGAAGCAGGCACAGCGTGCAGCAGCACGGCGCAGGCAATCTCGGCACCCTCGATGCCCGTGGTCGATGCCGCTGGTGAAAACGCATACACGCCCGTGGCGGTAATGCGGCCGAGTACGGCGCCCAGGGGATAGGCGGTTCCGGCTTTCAGAGTAACGGTCTCGCGGGTGTAGTCCGGGTCGGACTCGCGCTTGATGAGGTCACCCAGCGTCGACGGGGAAATCAAAGGTGTGCTCATTTATGGCCTCCATAGGCTTGGGCCGCTTTGACCAGGGGGCTGTCAGCGACGGATTGAGGTTTGGTGTGGGGTTGCTGCGGGGCCTCGGCGACGATGTCTTGCGCCACATCGCGCTCAGCGGCCTGCTTCAGCACCGACTGGCGCAGCGCATCCGGGGTGACGCCACGGGCCAGCGCTTGGGCGGGATCGACCGTCACGCCGAGGCGCTTGGCCTGGGCAGCGATCTCGGTCAGCTCGGCAAGCTGGCGGCGCAGTCGCTGCTCCACTTGGGCAGTGATGGTCGCTTCATCGAGCGGCGGCGGGGTTTGCAGTGGCTGCACCGGGGCCGGGTTTGAATTCGGGACGGTGTTCTCTTGGGCATCGTCCACCGGCGTAGCGGGGTTGTGATCATTCATGGAGATCTCCTTCGGGGATGGTTGGGATCGAGGGGGTGTTCGTGCCGCCGACAGTGCAGCGGCCTTGGTGCGCAGGCTGCGGCCGGCACTCATGGCCAGCTGGCGCTGCAGGGCCGTGATCGCCTCAGCGCGGTTGCCAATCTGATCGGCGAGGCCCGCCTGGAGCGCGGCCTCACCGCGATAGACGCGGGCCTCGGTGTCGCGGACGGCATCCACCGTGACTCGACGGAATCCAGCGACCAAGGCGATGAACTGCTCGTGCAGCTGCTCGATGTCCGCCTGGATATCAGCGGCCACTGGCGCGGGCAGCGGTGCGTGCGGGTGACCATCGACCTTGTGGGCACCAGCGTGCAGGAAGGTGTAGTTGAGCCCCGCCTTCGCATCGGCCACCGACTCGTCGACGTGCACCGCCACCACGCCAATCGAGCCCACCTCGGCAGTGCGGGTGAGCCAGAGACGGTCAGCGGCAGCGGCAATCGCATAGGCCGCTGAGAGTGCTGCCTCATCGGCGATGGCCCACAAGGGTTTGCCGGAGGTCTGGGCCAGCTGCCGCAATCGCTGCGCCAGATCGAACACCCCACCCGCCTCGCCACCGCTGGAGTCAATCTCCAGCAGCACCGCTTTGACCATCGGGTCGGCAAAGGCTGCTTCAGCCATGGCCTCGATCTCGTGGTAACTGGTGAGGCCACTGGCGGCACCAATGTACGAAGTGCGTCGCACCAGGGTGCCGAGGACCGGGAGGATGGCGATGCCGTCCTGAACTTGGAGGTCGCCCCCCAGTCCGCTATCAGTGCGGCTGGGCGGCGGCATGGCCAGGGTGTCGCCTGCGAGCTTTCTGGCCACCACCCCGAGGATCACTTCGAGCTTGGGGCGCGCAATGAGCAGTGGCGTCCCGTATAGGCGGGATACCAGGTAAGGCAAATCGGTCATAGATTGAACCCCAGGTCGTTTGACCACAGCGCAGCACATGACTACAATTGTGGTAAATGAACTTCAGAGGAGATTGCGATGAGCACCGTATCCGTGCGTATCGATGAAGGACTGGTCAGTGCCGCACGCGCTGCCGCGAAAGCCGAGTTCCGTACCGTGCAGGGCCAGGTGGAGTTCTGGGCCAAAGTGGGTCGAGCGGCACTCGACAACCCCGATCTACCGGCTTCGTTCATTGCCGAGAGCCTGATGAGCATGGCCGAGCCACGTGAGGACAGCACTGTCTTCATCCCTCGCTCGGCAGCCAAGGCATGACTTGGGGTGTTCGCCAGACGCGGCGATTTGCGCGCAGCTACAAGAAGCTGCACGACAACGTCGTGACCGAGGTCGATGGTGCAATCGAGGTGGTTGCAGGCAATCCGGACATTGGCGAGAAGAAGAAAGGCGATCTCTCCGAGTTGTGGGTCTACAAATTTCGCTGTCTGGGGCAGCTCTATCTGCTGGGTTACACCCGCGATGACGGTGTTCAGCTGGTTTATCTCGAAGCCGTCGGCCCCCACGAAAACTTCTACCGCGACTTGAAGCGCTAACCCTGTCCAGGCGGTGCCGCTGGCACGGGCTCACGCCCGAAACGCAGCCCCAGGCTGTCCTCGCGCCGGTGGTCCCCAGCGATCTCGGCGTCAACCATCGCGGCATCAAACCCGCGCTCGGCAATCGCCTGGGTACGCGACTTAAGCCCCGCCTCGATGGCGTTGATCTCGGCGCGGATGTCCTTCAAGGGATCGACCCAGTCCCAGCGTGGCGGCAACCAGCTGCAGTCCAGGTAGTCGGCGCGGCGTTGCTCGTAGTCCGGAAGATCAAGGGAGCCAGAGAGCACCGCCGTGTCCATCCAACGCCCCCAGACCGCCCGGCACAGCTGAAAAACCAGCACCGAATGCTGGAAGGCTTCGATGCGGCGGCGAAACTCCAATAGCGCCGCGCGGGTGTTGGAGTAGTTGGCCTTCAACATATCGGCCGACAGGTTGGCGTAGGGCAAACCCAAGGCAGCGGCCACCTGCAAGAGCGTCCGGTACTGGAAGGACTCGTAGTTGCCCCCGACATCGGCCGGGGTCGAGAAGGTGATGTCCTCGCCGTCATCCAGGATCTGCAACTGGCCAGGTTCGAGCGGCAGCAGCGGCTCGCCTCGGTCATCGGTTTCATTCCCGTTGTCGAAGTCGCGCTCGGGCCGGCGCACGAAACCGACGAACATCGCGGCGACCTTTTTGCGGTCGAGCTCGGCGTCGTCGTATTGGTCGAGTAGGAACAACTTCACCAGCGCCGGCGAGAAGCGCGACACCCCTCTGAGTTGCCCTGCGTCCATCGGATCGACGATGTGCAGCACCGACTCGGCAGGTACCCGTACCGTTTCTCCAGCGAGCCCGGGATCGGTGATGTCGCCCGGATGGCGGCGCAGGAAGTGGTAGGCCACGCGCCGACCGATCCGGTCGAACTCGATCCCCTGGCGGATGCGGTGCCCGCTCTCCAGTAGTTGGTTGTGATTCAGGGGAAGCATCTCGGCCGGGAGCATCTGCAGCTGCAGTGGCACGGACAAACCATCCTCAGGCCGGCGTGGGCGAATACGAAAGAACACTTCCCCGGCGATGAACAGTTCCCGGGCGGCCCGCCGCTGCTGACCATAGAAGTCGGTCAGCCCTTCGGCATCGGACTCATCGGTCCAACGTAGCCACAGCCGTTGCACCCGGTCCTTGAGCACTGCATCGACAATGCCCGAGGAGGGCTTGATGCCCGTGCCCACAGCATTGCCGGCCCAGGACTCGACCGCATTGGCGGCGTAGCCGTTGTTGCGGATGAGGTAGCGGGCACGCGCGGTCATGTCGGCGCCGGCGGCCTGGATCAGGGTGTTGACGTGCGCGCGGCTGGCAGCGAAGGTTTTGAGGCGTCGCGCGGACAGTCCGCCCTCGAAGCCACCGATCATGGCACCCACTTTGCTGCGCAGGTTCTGGAGTGCCTTCATCACAACCCCTTCCCGGCGTAAGCGCGGATGCGCCTGGCGGGCGGGCGGCCTTCGGCTAAAGCGATCTCGCGATCCAGGTCATGCAGGGCCGACTGCAGTTCGGCATCGGACTTGTAGGTCACCCACTTGTCGCCAGCCTTCACGGTGAGCACCCCATTGAAGCGGGCGGCCTGCAGCGCCTCGCGCTGGGCCTTGAGTTGTTCGAGGGTCATGGACAGCACTCCCGGCCAGCGGGAGGCTGGCGGTATCAGAGGTAGTTGGAAGAAATGGCCATGCGCCGACGGCGCGGGCTGGCGGTCATCGGGGTCGAAACAGGGGTGCTCTTGATCTGGCGAGTGGAGGGCACCGGCGGCAGCGCCTCGACCCGCTTGTTCAGGTTCAGGCCCATCGACAGCAGGCCATGCAGCGCGGCGTAGGCGTACACCCGGCAGTCCAGCGCTTCGTTGCGCCGGCCATCCGGCTTCCACCAGAAGCGCTGCGGAAAACCCTTCACGTAGCGGGTGCGGATGCGCTCGGCCGTCAGCTGCTCGAAATACTGCGCATCCCGGTCCAGCGGGAAATGCATCGCGCCAGCGCCAGCCTCGGACTTCTTCAGGCGGGCGTAGATGGCTTCCTTGGCCGCATCGACGCCCACCGTGAACAGATTGACCTTGCCCTTGTTGGCCTTGCTCGGTCGCTTGGGCCAGATCGGGCGTTTGCCTGAGCCCCCCTTGATCGCCCAGATGCGCTTGCGCTCCCGGCCCTTGCAGAAGGCATAGGCCGCCAGGGTGTGGTGGCCACCAGTGTCCAGACACGCGGCTTCGATGTTCAGGCCGGTGGCCAGGGTCTCGTGCTCGAAGCGGTTGGACAGGTAAGCATCGAGTTGCGCCCAGGTGTCCGGCGCGGACGGGTCGCCCCACAGCACCTTGTAGTCGATGGACCAGGACTCCTCGTCCCGGCCCCAGCCGACCACCTCCAACTCCAGCCGGTCATCCTGCACGTCGATGCCGCAGGTGAGCAGCGCGACCTCCGCAGGGATGGCTGGCCCGTAGGCTTCGCGGCGTTCCATCAGGCCTTCCGCATCCAAGGTCTCACCCTCCCGGTCTTCCCAGGTCTCGGCCAGTTTGGTGTTGACCCAGACCTTGAGCCGCACCGGATCGTCCTTGGCAGCGTGGTGCTCCTGGGCGATCTCACCCCACGTCAGCCACGGGCTGTACAGGCTCGACAGATGAAATCCCACCGTTTTGCCATCGCCCTCGGCCTTAGCCGTCCAACGACCGTTGGCCAGCAGTGCCGGCTTGCGGTACTCGGGATGGATACCGTCGCAGGCTGGGCAGTGCCAGGCGGCGTCCGCCATCTTGCCGGTCGGCCACTTGATGTCGCGCCAGTGAATCTGGCTGTGCGCCCCGCAGTGATCGCAGGGCACTTCGAAAACTCGTTGATCTGATTCCAGATAAGCCGCCTCGATGCGCGAGAAGCCTTTGAGCGTCGGGGTCGAGCACAGATACACCTTGCGATTGACGAAGGTGGCGGCGCGCTGGACGGCCAGTGCCACCGGATCACCTTCGCCATCGGCATCCCCTGGGTAGCCGTCGACCTCATCAAGAAACAGGTAACGCACCGGCATCGAGCGCAGGCCCACGGCACTGTTGGCGCCGGTCATGATCAGCACGCCACCGGGGAATTCCTTCATCAGCTGGGTATTGCCGGAGTCCCGGCTTCTCGGGTCCTTCACCCGGCTGGCGAGTTCAGGGCTGGCTTCGATCAGCGCATCGACCCGTTGCTTGGAGACCCGCTTGGCGCCTTCCACCGTGGGCTGCACGAGCAGCATCGGACCCGGGGCGTGGTGGATGACGTAGCCGACCCAGTTGAGTCCGCACTCGGTCTTGCCCACCTGTCCGCCGGCCATGAACACGACCCGTTCGAATCGTGAGGTCGCGGACAAGCTCGCCATGACCTCGGCCAAGTACGGCGTGCGGCTGGTCGACCAGCGCCCGGGCTCAGCGGAGGCGACCGACGAGAGCATCCGGTGGCGGTTGGCCCAGTCATCGACGGTGAGGATGGGGTCGGGCGCGAGCCCTCGTTTCCAGGCGGATTCGACCGCCGATTCAGCAGTGTCGAACACAAGCCACTCCGATGCGAAATAGATAGGCCGAACGCTTGGCTTTCTGCTTGAACAGCGCGTTCATACAGACACCGCAGCAACACACGCCAAGGAGAACCATGATGCGAAAAACTGCCAACAAGACCGCCCAGCAACTGGACCAGCTGCTCGCCCGGATCGCCCTGGACCATCTCTTCATCGAGACCCTGCAAACCCGCAACAGGGACCGCCTGGACTTCCACGACGTCAGCGTCTGGGCCGTCCAAAGCGCCCTGATGGCGGCCTACCAAGCAGGCCTGACCGCAGGCCAAAGCGCCGCCGCAAAAGCCGCTGATCAACCGACCAGCCAGCAAGCCGCCTGACCCTCACATCACCCACAAGGAGCACGACCATGTCCGCACAAACCACCCCGATCACCGAACGCCAACTGGACCTCATTACCCGCGCGCATTGCGATGCCAATGGCCTGATCGAGCCGCTGCTCGAGCTCAAGGGCGGCGCCAAACTCAAGATGATCGCCAGCCTCGCGCAGCGCGGGCTGATCGAGCAGATGGATGGCCAGTGGCGCATCACGGGTGCGGCCATCGCCATCATCAAGGGCGAGGCCCAGCCGGAAGATGTCCTGCCGCCGACGGTGGCCACCCGCGTTGCCACGCCGCTCCCGGCCGACGATCCGGAACTGGAAGCCGCCGTGGCTGCCGCCGAAGCCAGCTGGCAGCAGGAACAGCCCGATGCCGCCCCAAAGCGTGGCCCGGGCAACAGCAAGCAGGCGCTGGTGATCGAGATGTTGAAACGCCCCGAGGGCGCCACCATCGCGCAGATCAGTGAGGCGACGGGGTGGCAACACCACACGATCCGGGGGACCTTTGCCGGCGCACTCAAGAAGAAGTTGGGCCTGACCATCGTCTCCGAGAAGATCGAAGGCTCCGCCGGCACGCCGGGCGCAGGACAGCGCCTCTACCGCATCGCCGAGGAAGCTACCGCGTGAGCACGCAGCCTGACGCCCTGACCCCGGCAGCACCGCTGCAGGCCTTGCTCGATGCCTGCCGGGAGATCGCCCGGATGAAGCATCCGAGCATTGAGCACCTTCTGCGCCACCGGGGCTTTGGCTTCGAGGCCGACCGCATCGCTGATCTGGTGCTGGCGATTGAAGCCCTTGATGCCCAGCACGATGCGGATTGAGCTTGGCTTGCCTGGCAACCAGCGCGTGAATGCTGTTGTCACCAACAGCCAACAAAAGGCCCCCACCATGACCACCACCAACCACACCCCGATCCGTGCCCGCTTTGCCCGCAAGCCCTACAGCTTGGACGAAGTGCTGCACAACGCCGACCCCAGTGCACCGCTCGAGCCCATCGAGATCGAGTTGCACAAGGAACTGACCGAGGCTGAATACGACGCCTTCGCCAACACGCTGCTGCAGGATCGGGGCTGGCTGGCTGGACTCGGCGGTCACACGGCCGGACGCCGGCGCGTGGTGGCTGTCAGCGCGCCGAATCGCCGGATGCTGTTTGTCGATCCCTCGGGCAGCCGCTACGGGCGCTACGTTGGCATTGCCGAAGCGCCGGTCACCGATGACGACCAGGCCGGCGCGATTGGCTGGCTGATCGACAACCGGCGTCCGGAGGTATCACGGGAGCAGGCGATCCGCACCCTGCGCCGGGCGCTGTCGGGCGATCCCGCCGCCTTGCGCATCCTCGACAGTCTGGCAGACCAGTGATCAAAAAATGATTGATGAATCGCTTGGCTTCAGTGGCCCGAAGCGCGTTCATACAGGTGTCGCAACGATCAACCCAAAGGAGAGCACGCCATGAACACCCCCCGCGAATTTCAGACCCTGCACGCCGAACACCGCGCCCGCGAGGCCCTGGCTCAAGCCCGGTCCACCCTGGAACGGGCCTTGCGCGAACTGGATCGCTACACCAGCCGCTTCGAGGAGGCTGAGTCGCTGCGCGACAAGGCCGATGTGATGAACTGGACCCTGAACGAACTGGCCTGCAACATCACCCCGAACCTGCGCCTGGACCTGATCGCCAGCGCCCAGGCGGAACTGGTGCGCGCCGACACGATGGAATAAGCGCAGCCAGAGCCAAGCGCAAAAAGATCGAACAGACGCTTGGCTTCCATCGCCCGAAGCGCGTTACTACGGGTGTCGCAACGATCAACCACCAGGAGCCAGAGATGAACACCACCACCCAGATTCCCGCCACCCAGAACGCGTCGTGGGGCTTTTACGGCACGATGAACGAGCAGGCCGAAGCTGCCTGGCCGCTGGCCATGACTGCCATCTCGGACGCCACCTGCCAGCCTCTCGAGTCGGTCCGCACCTTCCTCGACAGCCGCCACGGACGCCACTTTGCCGACGATGTGCAAAACGGCCTCTACACAGGCGCCACCCTGGCCGACGCGATCAACGCCGCCACGCAGCGTTGGATGGGTTGGACGATTGGCCGCAGCACAAGCAAACAGTACGGCATCCCCAAGGGCCTGCCTTACCTGACGGGCTTCGTGATCCACTGCGAGATCGTCGAAGAGTCCCTGGCGGCATAAGGAGCACACCATGGCCGTCGCACCCACCACCCCACAACTCGAAGCCAACTACGACCAGTTCATCGCCGAACTGACGGCACTCACCCGCAGGTACGGCGTTGCCATCCAGTCGGTCGGCGGCGTGATCCTGGCTGACGCGCCCGGCGAATTTCACAACGTCACGTACCGCGCCGACATCAGCAGCGGCGACCTTTACCCCGAGTTTGCGGACAACTGACGCACGCGCAGCGCCTCGAAGGCCCTGCGCAGCACATAGCTCCTGACCAGCGACACGGCCGTGAAGATCAAGCCAATCAGCAGGTTCTCCTGCAGTGTGGCGTGCAGACCAAACAGCGGAAACACCACCCACTGGGTCGCCACCGCCACCCCGTAGCCGACCAGCACATTGGTCATGGCTTCCAGCAGCGACATCCAGCGCGACTGCTTCACAGCGCCTCCTCGGCATCCACATCACTGGCGTCGGCAGCATCGGCTGCACTGACCAGGTCATCGAACTTCACCCCATCCGCTTCCCGCACCGCCTGGGCGCCAGCGTATTCCTGCCAGCGGCGAACCACTACATCGCAATACTTGGGATCGAGCTCGATCAGCCGTGCCTGACGACCCGATTTCTCGGCGGCGATCAACGTCGTGCCGGAGCCACCGAAGGGATCGAGCACCACATCACCCGGACGGCTGGAGTTGCGGATCGCCCGCTCGACCAGCTCCACGGGCTTCATCGTCGGATGCAGGTCATTGACGCGCGGCTTGTTGAAGTGCCACACATCCCCCTGGTCGCGGTCGCCGCACCAGTGGCGGGTAGCCCCCTCGGGCCAGCCGTACAGGATCGGTTCGTACTGGCGCTGGTAGTCCGAGCGCCCCAGGGTGAAGGTGTTCTTGGCCCAGATGATGAAGGTCGACCACTTTCCACCGGCAGCACGGAAGGCTGCTTGCAGCGTATCGAGCTCGCTGGAAGACATCGCCACGTAGACCGCGCCATTGCATCGGGCCAGCGCTGGCTTGAATGCCGCCAGCAGGAAGTCCTGGAATCCGTCGCCGAGGTTGTCGTTCAGGATCGGGCGGTTGGTGCCGCGCAGCTTGTCCTTGGCCGTGTTGGCATAGTCCACGTTGTACGGCGGGTCTTGGAAGATCATCGCCACCCGCTCGTTGCCGAGCAACGTGTCATAGCTTGTGGCATCGGTGCTGTCGCCACAGAGCAGTCGGTGCTGGCCCATGATCCAGACATCGCTAGGCTTGGATACCGGGTTGCCCGGCACCTCGGGAGCAGCATCCTCATCGGTGTTGCCCTCGGTGGTGGTCTCTTCACCCGCCATGATCTCCAGCAACTCATCGTCATCAAAACCGGTGAGTGCCAGGTCGAAGTCATCGAGCTTGAGTTCTTCCAGTTCGAGGCGCAGCAGATCCTCGTCCCAATCCGCCCAGGTGGCCGAACGGTTGACCAGTATGCGGAAGGCCTTGATCTGCGTCTCGGTCAGGTCGTCGGCGAGGATGACCGGCACCTGCTCCAGGCCGAGATGCAGCGCGGCCTTGTAGCGAAGATGGCCATCACAAATTTCGCCGGTGCTCTTGGCGACGATGGGCAAGCGAAAGCCAAACTCGCTGATGGCCCCGGCCATCTGCTCGACGGCGTGATCGTTCTTCCTGGGATTTCTTGCGTAGGGAATCAGCCGACTGGTCGGCCAGTGTTCGAGTTTGAGGTCACTCAGTTGCATCTGCC
>VFQO010008903.1_pt1 | contig 36755 bp, 35 predicted proteins | sample 3512331 | NCBI WGS metagenome assembly VFQO01 (sample SAMN10412371, study PRJNA504923) | tailings metagenome | isolation source: Replicate 3 from Balatoc abandoned mine | place: Philippines: Itogon, Benguet | collected 2017-08-28 | reverse complement strand
GCTGGAGGATCGCTGCCCGCATCGCCGCGCCCGGCTGTCGGTCGACTCGCGGGTGGTGGAGGGGGAGCTGCGCTGCGGCTATCACGGCTGGCGCTTCGACGGCGGCGGCACCTGCACCCTCATCCCGCAGATGCCCGGGCATGTGCCGGGACGAAAATCGGCGGTGCCGGCTTTTCAGGCGAAATGCGCCTATGGCTTCGTCTGGGTCTGCCTGTCGGACCAGCCCATCCTCGACATCCCGGTGATCCGGCACGCGGACGACCCGGCCTTCCGCCAGGTGTTCGAATACGAGGAGGACTGGGCGGCGAACTGTCTGCGAATCTGCGAGAACGCGCTCGACCTCGGTCATGTCTCCTTCGTCCACCGCGTCACCTTCGGCGACGACGAGAAGCCGGTTTCGCCGAAGATCGAGCTGCACCCCTTCGAGAACGGCGTGCATCTGACCTGCCTCCTCCCGGTCGCCAACCGGGCCGAGCAGCAGAGGAACCTCGGCATCCCGGAGAGCGAGACGGTGCGCACGGTGGACATCCGCTGGATGCTGCCCACCACCTTCGTGCTGCACTTCACCTATCCGAACGGGCTGGTGCACGAGATCGTCGGCTTCGCCACGCCTGTGGACGACGGGCGGGTGCGGCGGATCCAGTTCGCCTATCGGTCGGACAGCGAGGCCGACGCGCCGGGGGCGAATGTCGCCGCCTTCGACCGGGCGGTGGGCCAGGAGGACCGGCGGATTCTGGAGAGCTGCGATTTCGATTTCCCGCTCGATCCGGGCGAGGAGGCGCATATGAGCCTGGACCGGCCGGGGATTCTGATGCGCCGGGTGCTCAGCGAACTGATCGCGGCGCATGGGGAGAAGATGGCGGCGGAGTGAGGTTTTAGCCCTCCCTCGGCGCCAGCCGGGTGAGGGTTTGGGTTGGGGGGGTGGTGACGTCCTGTTCGGCGGCGCGAATGCCGGCACCGCCCCCTACCCCAACCCTCCCCCACGCTGCTTCGCAGCGCGAGGGAGGGGGCCTGCAGGGAGGGTTGAACCTTGCGGCCCCGGCCAGCCCGCGTTACATCCCTCGGCCTTTCCGCCTGGAGTAACGACCCGTGAGCCAGCCCCAACCCGTCCGTGGCACGCATGACCTCCTGCCGGAGGATTTCCGCCGGCACCGTCATGTCGCGGAGACGGCGAAGAGCGTGGCCGCGCGCTTCGGCTATGCCGAGATGGCGACTCCGATCTTCGAGGTGACGGAAGTCTTCGCCCGCACGATGGGGGAAACCTCCGACGTGGTGTCGAAGGAGATGTATTCCTTCACCGACAAGGGCGGCGAGGGGCTGACGCTCCGCCCGGAATACACCGCCGGCATCTGCCGGGCGTTCATTTCCAACGGGCTGATGCAGTCGGTGCCGTTCAAGGTCTTCGCGCATGGGCCGATGTTCCGCTACGAGCGGCCGCAGAAGGGCCGCCAGCGGCAGTTCCACCAGATCGACATCGAGGCGATCGGAGCGCCGGAACCGGCCTGCGATGTCGAGATCATCGCCGTCGGCCATGAGATCCTGAGGGAGCTCGGCATCGTCGACAAATGCTCGCTCGAGCTGAACTCGCTCGGCGATCCGGAAAGCCGCGCGGCCTATCGGAAGGTGCTGGTCGAGTACCTGGAAAGCCACATCGACAAGCTGTCGGAGGACAGCCGCAACCGGCTGTCGCGCAATCCGCTCCGGATCCTGGATTCCAAGGACGAAGGCGACCGGAAGATCGTGGCCGGCGCGCCGGTGCTGGGCGACAGCTTCAATGCCGCGGCGAAGGACTTTTTCGCCGACGTGACGAAGGGCCTAGACCGGCTGGGGATCGCCTACACCGTCAATCCGCGCCTCGTCCGCGGCCTCGACTACTACACCCACACCGCCTTCGAGTTCACGACGACGCATCTGGGCAGCCAGGGCGCGGTGATCGCCGGCGGGCGCTATGACGGGCTGATCGAGCAGCTCGGCGGGCCGGCCACGCCGGGGATCGGCTGGGCCGGCGGGATCGAGCGGCTGGCCATGCTGGCCGGGGATGCCGCGCCGGCGGAGGCGCGGCCGGTGACGCTGGTGCCGATCGGCGAGAAGGCGGAAGCCGAGGCGCCGGCGATGGCGCTCAAGCTGCGCCGGGCGGGAATCGCCGTCGACCTCGCCTTCAAGGGCAATGTGGGGCGGCGGATGAAGCGGGCCGACAAGCTGAAATCCGCCTTCGCCATCCTGGTCGGCGACGACGAGCTGGCGGCGGGCGAGGTGGCGCTGAAGAACCTCGACAGCGGCGCGCAGGAGAAGCTCGGCCTCGAGGCCGTCATCGCCCGACTGACGGCCTGATGCTGCCGCAGGCGAAGCTCGATCAGGTCCTGCGCCGGCACGAGGAATTGGGGGCGGCGCTGGCCGCGGGCGCGCGCGAGCGCTTCGTCGAGATGTCGAAGGAATTCGCCGAGCTGGAGCCGGTGGTCGAGGGCATCCGCGCCTATCGCGCGCTGCAGGCGGAGGTCGCCGACCTGGAGGCGCTCGTCGCCGGCGACGACAAGGAGATGCGGGAACTCGCCGAGGCCGAGCTCGCCGAGAAGAAGGCGGCGCTTCCCGCCGCCGAGCGGGCGGTGCAGCTCGCCCTCCTGCCGAAGGATGCCGATGACGAGCGGAGTGCCATCGTCGAGGTGCGGGCCGGCACTGGGGGCGACGAAGCCGCGCTCTTCGCCGCCGAGCTGTTCCGCATGTACCAGCGCTATGCCCAGCTGCATTCCTGGCGCTTCGAGACGGTATCCTTGAGCGAATCCGATCTCGGCGGCCTGAAGGAAGGCATCGCCACGATCACCGGCCGCGGCGTCTTCGCCCGGCTGAAATACGAGAGCGGCGTGCACCGGGTGCAGCGCGTTCCCGAGACCGAGGGCTCGGGCCGCATCCACACCTCGGCCGCCACCGTGGCGGTGATGCCCGAGGTCGAGGAGATCGACATCAGGATCGAGGACAAGGACCTCAGGATCGACGTGTTCCGCTCGCAGGGCGCCGGCGGCCAGCACGTCAACACCACGGACTCTGCCGTGCGCATCACGCATCTGCCGACCGGCCTGATGGTCGTGCAGCAGGACGAGAAGTCGCAGCACAAGAACAAGGCGAAGGCGATGAAGGTGCTGCGCGCGCGCCTCTACGAGAAGGAGCGCGAGGCGCGGGATTCGGCCCGCGCCGCCGACCGCAAGGGCCAGGTCGGCTCCGGCGACCGCTCCGAGCGCATCCGCACCTACAACTTCCCGCAAGGGCGGGTCACCGATCACCGCATCGGCCTCACCCTCTACAAGATCGAGAAGGTGATCGCGGGCGAGGCGCTGGACGAGGTGATCGACGTGCTGATTGCCGAGGACCAGGCGGCGAAGCTGGCCGCCGAAGAGGCGGCGTGAGCCTCGGGGCCGCGGCGGTGCTGCATGCCGGCGCCGCGCGGCTGCGTGCGGCGGGGATCGAGGAGGCGCGGCGCGAGGCCCGCCTGCTGCTGGCCCATTGCATGGGGATCGGCGCGGAAACCCTGTTCGCCCATCCGCAGACCGAGGTCGGCGAGGCCGCGGCGGCCGCCTTCGAGGCGGGGGTGAGGCGGCGGGAGGCGCGCGAACCGCTGTCGCACATCCTGGGAAGGCGCGAGTTCTGGGGCCTTTCCTTCGCGGTCGGCGGAGATGTTCTCGACCCCCGGCCCGACACGGAGACGGTGGTGGCACTGGCGCTGGCGCTCAGCCGGCCGGAGCGAATCCTCGACCTGGGCACGGGATCGGGCGCCATCCTCTGCGCCCTGCTGCACGAACTGCCCGAGGCGATCGGCATCGGCGCGGACCGTTCGGAAGCCGCGCTGGCGATCGCGCGCGGGAACGCGGCGGCGCTGGGATTGGGGGATCGCGCCCGCTTCGTCCTGTCGGACTGGGGTGCCGCGGTCGACGGGCGTTTCGATCTGGTCGTGTCCAATCCGCCCTATATCCGCAGCCTCGACATCGGCGGACTGGCGCCCGAAGTGGCTCGATTCGAGCCGCGCGTGGCGCTCGACGGCGGAGCCGACGGACTCGACGCCTATCGCGCCATCGCCGACGGGATCGAAGCGCTGCTGGAACCCCAGGGCCTCGCAGTGCTCGAAATCGGCGCCGGCCAGGCGGAGGAAGTGGTCCGCCTCTTCGCCGCAGCCGGCTTTTCACTGCTGGAATCGCGGGCGGATCTCGGCGGCATCACGCGGGCGCTGGCCTTTTGCCGCGATGACGCAAAAATTAAACTTGGACAAAGCGCATCGCCCCGCTAGATTCGGTTCTGCGCAGGCCGTTCGGGCGCGATGCAGCAGCCCGAGACGATCACATCAGCCCGAGGCGATCGCCTGAACCGGATGACGGATCGGGCGGGACAAGCGGGGGCCGGGCGCGAAGCCGCATTGCAGGGTTGAACGACGATCCCGGCGCTGCGGCCTCAATCTCGCAAGAGGCATGGAACCCAGAAGACCCCGGCGACTGGCGCCCGGGTCGGCAAACCCAGAGGAAGATGAGACCTGTGAACAAGCAGCGTCCTCGTGGCGGGCGTCCGAACAATGGCCGCAAACCCCATATGGGTGGCGGCGGGGGTGGTGGCGGCGGAGGCGGCGGCCAGCGCAACTTCGATTCGAACGGCCCCGACGTAAAGATCCGCGGCACGGCCGCCCATATCTTCGACCGCTACTGCCAGCTCGCGCGCGATGCAAACTCATCCGGCGACCGGGTCGCGGCGGAGAGCTATCTGCAGCACGCCGAGCACTACTATCGAATCATGATGGCGAACGGCGGCTTCCCGCAGCAGCGTCAGCAGCCGCAGCAGGCCCAGCCCCAGCAGGCCGCCCCGCCTCCGGGCATGCAGCCGCAGCCGGCGGTGCACAACGGCGGTGGCGCCCCGGAATTCGAGGCCGAGGCGCTGGAAGCCGAGATCGAGATGGCGCAGGCGGGCGACCAGCCCGGCTGAGACCAACCCCGGCGATCCGCCCGCGGCCGGGGGCGGCGCCGGCTTCGAGCTCCGGCCGCCGGGGGGAAGATCATGTCGACGCGCGAGATCGTCCAGGTACCCGCGCTGGAGAAAGGCGCCGGGGCGAGGAAGCCGCCGCTCTCCTGGGCGGTGAAGGCGAATGGATTCGTCTTCGTCTCCGGCATCCCCCCGATCGATCTCGACAATGGCGGCTTTCTCCACGGCAGCATCGAACAGCAGACCGAGCGGGTGATGGAGAATCTGAAGCTGGTCCTGGAAGCGGCGGGATCGAGCCTGGAGAAGGTCGTCAAGGTCACGATCTTCGCGGTGAACGCGGCCAATTTCACCCGGATCAATGGTGTCTATGCCCGCTATTTCCAGGTGGATCCGCCGGCGCGCACCTTCTGCACCGTGGCGTCCTGGCCGCTCGACTTCGATGTCGAGATCGAATGCGTAGCGCTTGCCTGAGGCCGGGCCGCGGGACTTGAGGTAAAGCCGGATTAACCAAGGCGATTAACTAAATCGCAGGTCACCCCTGCCTTTATGCCTAGGCCTTACTACCGATGGCCGAGCACGGGCAGGACTGACGACATGCGATCCCTGTTAGCGACCCTCATCTGCACCACCGCCGCCATGGCCGCGATACCGGCCGGCGCAATCGAACTGGTCTACGCCACCCAGACGGGACGCAACGTCGCCGACTACCGGCGCGATATCCCGGTCTATCTGGCCGAGGAACTGAAATCGGCCGGCACCGACATCACGCTCAAGGTGAACTACGACGGCGAGTTGGTCACGGCAGGCGAGTTGTGGCGCGCGGTCACCGGCGGGGCGGCCGATATCGTCAACGCCTTCCTGCCGACCACGGCCGGCAGCCCGCCGGAGGCGCTGTTCTCCGGTCTGCCGGCACTGGCACTGAAGCCCGAAGACGTGGACCGCCTTAACGCCTCGGCCGCGATGCGGATGCTGGGCGAGGCGCTGAAGGCCAAGGGGGGCGTGCTGCTGGGCGGCTACTGGGATTCGGTGGCGGTCGGGAGCACCGGCGCCTGTATCGGTGTGCCGAGCGACGTCGCGAGCCTCGCCATCCGCGGCCCAGGCCGGGCCTATGACGTGCTGTTCGCCGGGGAAGGCGCGATCACGGTCGCCACCCCCTCCACCGAGATCGCCCGGGCGCTCCGCACGGGGGCGATCGACATCGTCATGTCGACGCCTTCCGCCATCACCGCCGGCGGCGGGCACAAGCATCTGAAATGCTTGTCCGACCCCACCGTCGCGACGCCGGGCATGGTCTTCGTCGCGACCGTAATGGCCGCGCAGCGCTTCGACTCGCTGCCGCCGGCCGTGCAGCAGGGCGTGCTGGATGCGGGACGCAAGGCTTCCGCCCGGGTCCAGGCCGATGCCTTCAAGGCGACGGCCGCCACGATCGAAGGCATCCGCAAGGACGGCGTGACGGTACAGGCGATGGGGGCCCAGGAGATCGCCGCCTGGCGCAAGGCGGCCGAAAAGCTGTCCTGGCCGGTCTTCGCCCGCGTGGGCCCGAAGGCGGCCGAGATGCTGGCCGCGGCCGCCGCCGCGACGAAAGCCGAGTGAGGAGAGGACCAGACCGATGAAGCGCCCTTCCCTCACGCTCCCCCGCCTGTCCCTTCCGGGTCTTTCGATGCCCGGCCTGCGCCTGCGCGGCGGCCTTTACGCGACGCTGGCGGGCCTCGCGCTCCTGCCCGCGGTCACCGCCGGCATCGTCTGGATCTCCGCCAGCGCGGTCGATACCGCGATCGACGAGGTCGCCGAGCGCAAGATCGCCGCCCTGACCGTCGCCGCCACGCTGGAGCGCAAGGCGCGCGACATCGAGGTGGCCCTGGTCGGCATGCCGACACTGCCCACCAAGGCCGCGCTGGACGAGGCCGCCGCGACCGCGCATGCCCGCGAGAAGGAGGCGTTGCAGGAAGTCGAGCGCCTGCGCACGCTCGGCATGGACATTCTCGCCACCAACGGCATGACCGCCTCGCTGATGGAGATCGGCAAGTCGATCGATGCCATGGCGAGCGGCGTCACCAAGCTGCAGCAGACCGCCGAGATGCGCCAGGCCGCGATCGGCAAGCTGCAGGCGACGGCGGAGGAATTCTCGCGCAATCTCGCCCCCATGGTGCTGCGCTGGCGCTCGACCGCCGACCAGGTGCGCAACCGGCTCGCCACCGGCATGCTCGACGGCGAGGCGCTCGCCGTCCAGTCGGATCTGCTCGGGCGCGCCATCGGCTCGCTCGATCCGCTGAACGACCTCGCCGTGCGCATCCGCACGGTGGAAAGCCTGCTGGCCCAGGCAAGCAACGCGGACAAGGCCGACCGTCTGCCCATCGTGGAACTGCGGGTGAAGGAGGAACTGGCCCGCATCGAAGCCAATCTGGACAAGGTGGATTCGCGGCTCAAGGCCGTGCTGATGGAACAGATCGCCGCGCTGAAGCCGCTGGCCGAAGGGATGGAGAGCCTGGTCTTCCTGCAGCGGCGCATGCTCGGCCTGCAGATGGGAACGAAGGCGCAGATCACCTCCGCCGCGGGCCTGTCGGCCGACCTGATGGAACAGGTCTCGGGCGCCTTCATGAACACGGAGGCGGAAGTGAAGAACAGCGTGGCCGGGGCCGGCGCGCTGCTCGACCAGACACGGGCCCTGCTGATCGGCGCGGCCGGCATCGCGCTCGGCATCGCGCTCGCCGCAGCCGTGTTCTATGTGCGTCCGCGCATCATCAACCGCCTGATCCGCCTCGGGGCGGCGATGCGGGCGACGGCGGCCGGCGACCTCTCGGTCAGCATCCCCGCCGGAGGCCGGGACGAGATCAGCGAAATGGCGGCGGCCGTGCAGGTCTTCCGCGAGAACGCGATCGAGAAGGAGCGGCTGGGCCGCGAGGCCGAGGAAACGCGCAAGCGCGAGGAGGAAGCCCGCCGGCGCGAGGCCGAACGCGAGGAGCGCGAACGCGAGGCGGCGGAGGCCCGCCGGCGCGAGGAGGAGGAGGCGAAGCTCGTCGCCGAGCGCCGCGAGCACGAGGCGGAGGAGCAGCGCCGGGCCGAGCGCGAGCGCGAAAGGCTGGCGGCGGAGGCGCGGCGCAAGGAGGAACTGGCGGAACTCGCCGCCGGATTCGAGCAGGCCGTGGGCCAGGTGGTGGAATCGGTCGCCGCCGCGGCGCGCGAGATGCAAGGCCTGGCCGGGCGGCTGAACGAGGTGGTCGGCGATACCCGCGGCCGCACGAGCGAGGTGGCGGAAGCCTCGCGCGGGGCCTCCGAGAACATCAATACCGTCGCCGCGGCGGCGGAGGAGATGGCGGCCTCGGTCCGCGACATCTCGCGCCAGTTGCAGTCCTCGAGCCAGATGACGCAGACGGCTGCGCGCGACGCCGACCGCACCAACGAGGACATCAACGGCCTGGCCGAAGCGGCGGGGCGGATCGGCGCCATCGTGGAAGTGATCAACGGCATCGCCAGCCAGACCAACCTGCTCGCCCTGAACGCCACCATCGAGGCGGCGCGCGCGGGCGAGGCGGGCAAGGGTTTCGCCGTCGTCGCCTCGGAGGTGAAGAATCTGGCCACCCAGACCGCCAAGGCGACCGAGGAGGTGGGCCAGCAGATCGAGGCGATCCAGGCACGGGTGAAGCAGTCGGTCGACGCGATCCGCACCATCGGCGGCACCGTGACCCGGATCAACGAGGCGGCCACGTCGATCGCCGGCGCGGTGGAGGAACAGGGCGCGGCGATGGAGGAGATTGCCCGCAGCGTGCAGGAGGCGGCGCAGGGCTCGAACCTGGTCAGCGCGAACATGGACGCGGTGCGCGGTTCGGCCGAGGATACCGGTACCGCCGCCGAAGCGGTGCAGCGGGCGGCCGAAGAACTCGGCCGCAGCGCCGACGCGCTGAAGGATCAGGTGCACGGCTTCCTGGCCAAGGTGCGCGCGGCCTGAGCCGGAAATGCAACCCGTGACGAGATAGAAAAAAGGCAGGGGCGGCGGGAACCCGCCGCCCCGCTGCCGTATTTGCTGCGTTCAGATCGCGGTGACGGCCAATGGCCGATGCCGGCGCGGATCAACGACGAACGCAGGAACAGATGACGGACCAACGAACGACCGGGGATTACAGAAAGAGCGCGAAATCCTGGCCCGCGAGGATTGTGGCGGCGGCCCTGCTCTCTTTCGGGCTCTTCGCCTGTGCGGCGCCGCCCCCGCCGGAGCGGACGGTCTCGCTGCCCCCGCCGCCCCCGCCCGTCATGGCGAGCCTGCCCCAGCCGGAGCCGCCGCCGGCCGCCGAGCCGAACGAGCGCGATTGCCTGGCCGAGGCGATCTATTTCGAAGGGCGGAGCGAGCCCAAGGACGCCCGCATCGCCATCGCCCATGTCGTCTTGAACCGGGCGGCGGACGAAAAGCATGCCGGCCATGTCTGCGAGGTGATCCGCGAGGGCGAGGAGCGCGGCCGGGGCAAGTGCCAGTTCTCCTGGCGCTGCGACGGTCTCGCCGACAAGCCGCGCGAGATGGAGGCCTGGGCGCAGGCGCAGGCGCTCGCCGCCGAGGTGCTGGAGGGCAAGCACAAGGATCCGACCAATGGCGCCCTGTGGTTTCACCATACCAAGGTGGCCGATCCGCCCTGGACGGCGACGCTGAAGCGGACCGCGCAGCTGGGCGAGCACGTCTTCTACGCCCGCTGACCCCTCCGCGCGGCGGCCTGCCGCAACGAGACGCGAACTTCCGGGCCCGGCCGTCTATGCTGGGCCCGATCGCCTTTTGAATTGCGGGCAAGGCCGTGGACGACACCCTTTCGGGACGGGACGAGGCGCTGCTGCGCCGTACCTTCGAACTGGCGCAGGAGAGCCGCGCGCACGGCAACCACCCCTTCGGCGCGCTCCTGGCCGATGCGGAGGGCCGGGTATTGCTGGTGGGCGAGAACACCTGCCGGACCGAGGGTGACGCGACCGGGCATGCCGAGCGCAATCTCGCCTCCGAAGCCTCGAAGCGATTGCCGCCCAAGGTGCTGGCCCGGGCGACGCTCTATTCCTCGGCCGAACCCTGCGCGATGTGCGCCGGGGCGATCTACTGGGCCGGCATCGGCAGGGTGGTCTATGGCCTGTCGGAGAAGCGGCTGAAGGCGATGATCGGCCCGCACCCCGAAAACCTGACCCTGGATCTCGAATGCCGCACGGTCTTCCGTGCCGGGCAGCGGCCGGTGACGGTGGCCGGGCCGGCGCTCGAAGACGAGGCGGCGGCGGGGCATGCGGGGTTTTGGTGAGGGGGCAGTCGGGAGGCGCTTTTTTGCCCTCAAACCCTTGAGTCAAAAAGCGAGTCAGCAGGGTTTACGAATTGACACCGCGTTATGAACCACCGGCGCCTTACGCTCCATCCGGACCGCGCAGACTGGTGGATATCAATTTCGCACCTTTTTTCAGGGCCTTGCAGGATGGGGTGACCTCCCAACCGACACGGCCCCCAGACAGGTCCGGAGACTGCCCTTTGTCAGTAGTGTTTACAGTCTGATGTGCCAGGGATTGATCGACTGCGGCTATCTTATTGAATTATAATGTATATCTAACTTTGGCACGATCGGTGCTTATATGGGCCTGGCTGTATCGGCCAAGTCGTTCTAAGAGGGTGATTATGAAGAGCATGAAAGCAGCATTGCTGGCGACGGTGGCGGCCATCGGTCTCGCCGGCGTTTCTTCGGCCAACGCGGCCGTGATCCTGCAGTACAGCGTCAACGGCGGCCTCTTCCAGACCGTCACCGACGGCCAGGCGGGTGTCGACTTCAATCCGACGGTGGGTCAGATCACCACCTTCATCTCCGGCGTGCTCGGGGCCTCGATGTTCTTCGAGACCACCAACGGCACCCAGACCATGCTGCCCTCGCAGCTGCACCTCAGCGTCCAGGGCGGCGCTCAGGCCGGCGCCATCGGCACGCTCGAGATCCTGCTGACCGGCACCGACTACGCCGTTTCGTCCCCGGGCAACTACCTGCTGGGCGCCAACGTGACGAGCACGTCCTTCCCGTCGAACACGACGCTGGACTACACCGCCTGGGTTGACGACAGCAACACCGCCTTCGGTCAGGCGACCGAGATCGCCGATGTCGACATCACCTCGGAAATCGTTTCGCCGACCATCGGCGGCGGCGGCGACCAGATCTGGGCGTTCCTGGACGGCACCTACTCGATCACCGAGCGCTTCCTGTTCACCTTCAGCGGCAGCGGCGCCCGCGACACCCAGGCGCAGGGCACCGTGACCGTCAGCGTCCCCGAGCCCGCCACCCTGGCGCTGCTCGGCGTCGGCCTCCTCGGCATGGGCCTCGCCCGTCGCCGCAAGGCCGCCTGACGCACCACAGAACGAACGATACAGCCAGTTGCCGACCGGCGCCCCGCAAGGGGCGCCGGTTTCTTTTTGGGTCGAACATCTGATATCAACTGAACCCGCGACCAGCGAAGCACGGCAAGCCTCTGGAAGATTAGAATCGAGACCACCCAAATGTGATCGCGATCACAGCCGAATTAAAAACAAGGTAAATGAGCAAGCCGCGCTTTCAATAATTGATTAACCACTCGACTTTCGAATTCATTTTACAGATTCACCTCTTGTTACTCTCCAACATCTGAGAAAACCGAACAATTCCGCGGAGAACTTCGCATTGGCACGCAACATGCTTATGACAAACCTGTCAAAGGCATGAGGAGTTACCCAGTGTCAACCAGAGCACTTATTTTTGGCCTCGTGGGAGCGTTCGCAGCTCTCACCGCGCCGGCGTCGGAGGCCGGCGTGATGCTGAAGTACAGCGTCAATGGCGGGGCATTCGTGACCGTTGCGGATGGCCAGGTCGGCTCTGACCTCAATCCGATGTCGAACATGATCACCACCTTCCTCATGGGCACGATCGGACCGAAGCTGGTCTTCGAGCAACTGAACGGCACGCAGACCCTGATGCCGGGCCAACTGCACCTGAGCCTCCAGGGGAGTGTTGCCGCAGGTGCTGTCGGAACCCTGGAGGTGATGCTGACCGGGACCGACTATGATGCGGGGCCCAACAATTTGCTGCGGTTCGGTGCCAACGTGAGTAGCACCTCGCTGCCCTCGAACACGACCCTGCAGTACGATGCATGGGTCGACGACAATAACGTCGCCTTCGGCACGACGACGCAGATCGCCAGCACGACTCTTTCTACTGAGATCATATCCCCCAACCTCGGCATGGGTGGGGATTTCATCGATGCGTTACTGGACCACGCCTTCTCCTTGACGCAACGGTTTTTCTTCACCTTCGCTTCGAACGGGATGAGGGACACTCAGGCGCAGGGAACGATCAGCACGACTGACATCGAGGAGCCGGCAATGTTGAGCCTGCTGGGCCTCGGCATCCTCGGCTTGGGATTGGTGCGCCGCCGCCGCATCGGCTGACGAATCACTCCCGGCTCGGTCAAAGCGGCGCCCGCAAGGGCGCCGTTTTTTCTTTTCTACACACCTTACGATTCGGTGGCGATAAAGCCGGGCTCCGGCCGCCCGTAGTGTCTCGTGCGCCTCAAGCCGACAGGCAAGCCAACCCAGGCAGGTTGCCGAGAAGCTTTACAGTCGGCGTCGGCCATCTACCGAAACTTTCGCCAACCTCTTGATTTACATAGCATCACCAACTTTGGCATGAACGATGCTTGGGAAGGTGGGACTGGAGTTTGCAGTCCTATCGAGGAGAGAGAAATTGAAGAGCATGAAAGCAGCATTGCTGGCGACGGTGGCGGCCATCGGTCTCGCCGGCGTTTCTTCGGCCAACGCGGCCGTGATCCTGCAGTACAGCGTCAACGGCGGCCTCTTCCAGACCGTCACCGACGGCCAGGCGGGTGTCGACTTCAATCCGACGGTGGGTCAGATCACCACCTTCATCTCCGGCGTGCTCGGGGCCTCGATGTTCTTCGAGACCACCAACGGCACCCAGACCATGCTGCCCTCGCAGCTGCACCTCAGCGTCCAGGGCGGCGCTCAGGCCGGCGCCATCGGCACGCTCGAGATCCTGCTGACCGGCACCGACTACGCCGTTTCGTCCCCGGGCAACTACCTGCTGGGCGCCAACGTGACGAGCACGTCCTTCCCGTCGAACACGACGCTGGACTACACCGCCTGGGTTGACGACAGCAACACCGCCTTCGGTCAGGCGACCGAGATCGCCGATGTCGACATCACCTCGGAAATCGTTTCGCCGACCATCGGCGGCGGCGGCGACCAGATCTGGGCGTTCCTGGACGGCACCTACTCGATCACCGAGCGCTTCCTGTTCACCTTCAGCGGCAGCGGCGCCCGCGACACCCAGGCGCAGGGCACCGTGACCGTCAGCGTCCCCGAGCCCGCCACCCTGGCGCTGCTCGGCGTCGGCCTCCTCGGCATGGGCCTCGCCCGTCGCCGCAAGGCCGCCTGACGCACCACAGAACGAACGATACAGCCAGTTGCCGACCGGCGCCCCGCAAGGGGCGCCGGTTTCTTTTTGGGTCCGCCCGGCGCCCCCCTTCCCCGCCTCGCCCTGCTCTGTGAAGATCGCCCTCTCGTCAACAGGGGGATCCGATGCGACTGTTCGCCGCCACGCTTGCCACCGAGACCAACACCTTCTCGCCGCTGCCGACCAGCCTCGAGTCCTACAAGCAGTCGGTGTTCCTGCGGCCCGGCGAGCACCCGGCGGAGACGCCGCTGATGTGCACCGCGCCGCTCTGGGTGGCGCGGCGCCGCGCGACGAAGGAAGGCTTCACACTGATCGAGGGGAGCTGTTTCGCCGCCAGCCCCGCCGGCACCACCAACCGGGCCGATTACGAGGCGATGCGGGACGAGATTCTGGAACAGATGAAGGCCGCCCTGCCGCTCGACGGCGTGCTGCTCGGCCTGCACGGGGCCATGGTGGCCTACGGCTATGACGACGTCGAAGGCGACATCCTGGAGCGCGCCCGGGCGATCGTGGGGCCCAAATGCGTCATCGGGGTGGAGCTGGACCCGCATTGCCACCTGACGCTGAAGCGCGTCGACCTCGCCGACATCATCATCCTCTACAAGGAATTCCCGCATACCGACGTGGTCGACCGGGCCGAGGAGGTGCTGGACCTGGTGCTGGCGACCTTGCGGGGAAAGGCGAAGCCGGTGATGTCGGTCTACGATTGCCGGCAGATCTCGAGCTACCCCACCACGCTGCCGCTGATGCGGGCCTTCGTCGACAAGCTGAAGGGCCTCGAGGGCAAGGACGGCATCCTGTCCATATCGGTCGCCCATTGCTTTCCCTATGCCGACGTGGCGGAACTCTCGGGCCGGGTGCTGGTGATCGCCGACGGCGACAAGGCAAAGGCCGATGCGATGGCGACCGCGATCGGGGAGGAGTTCGTCTCCATGCGCGGCAAGACCATGCCCGACTACTTCACCCCGCCCTCGGGCGTCAAACTCGCCATCGAGGCGAACGCGACGCCGGTGGTGCTCGCCGAACCGTCTGACAATGCCGGCGGCGGGGCGCCGTCGGACAACACGACCATCCTGCGCGAACTCTTGGCGCAGAAGGCCGAGAACGCCGCCCTGGGGCCGATCTGGGACCCGATCGCGGTCCGGCTGTGCTTCGACGCTGGTCTCGGTGCCGAGTTCCCGCTCCGCTTCGGTGGAAAGATCGGGCCGCGCTCGGGCCAGCCGATCGACGCCACGGTGAAGGTGATCGGGCTGAAGCGCGATGCCTGGCAGAGCTTCGGGCCGACCCGGGTACCGCTCGGCGACTGCGCCGCGGTCGAGATCGGCGGCGTGCAGGTGGTGCTGATCGCCAATCGGACCCAGGCCCTTGGCCTCGAACTGTTCACCAATCTCGGCATCGACCCGACGCAGAAGAAGGTCCTGGTGGTGAAGTCGACCAACCACTTCATGGCCGCCTTCGGACCGATCGCCAAGCGCGTGATCTATATCGAATCCGACGCGCCGCTGAGCCGCGACTACCGCAAGATCCCCTACACCAAGATCAACCGGCCGATCTGGCCCCTGGATGCCGAGACCAAGCCCGGCCTGATCTACTGACGCGGACGAGGATCCATCATGACAGCGGACCCGCTTCTGTCGCTTTCCACCGTGGAGCTGCGCCGGCGCATCGGCACCAAGGAGATCTCCCCCGTCGAGCTGCTGGAGGCAGCGATCCGGCGGATGGAGGCGCTCAACCCGGCGGTGAACTGCATCGCCGCCACCGCCCATGACCGGGCCCGGGCTGAGGCCAGGGCGGCCGAGGCCGCCGTTCTTCGCGGTGACGAGCTGGGACCGCTCCACGGCCTGCCCACCGGCATCAAGGACCTGCACGAGACCGAGGGCCTGCGGACCACCTACGGCTCGCCGCTGTTCCGCGACTTCGTGCCGGCCAGGGACTGCGCCATGGTGGCCCTGGTGCGGAAGGCCGGCGCCATCGTGGTGGCGAAGACCAACGTGCCGGAATTCGGCGCCGGGGCGAATACCAGGAACCCGGTCTGGGGTGCCACCGGCAACCCCTTCAACCCGATGCTGAATGCCGGCGGATCCTCGGGGGGCTCCGCTGTCGCGCTGGCGCTCGACATGCTGCCGGTCTGCACGGGGTCGGATACCGGCGGCTCGCTCCGCATCCCGGCAGCGAAGTGCGGCGTCGTGGGCTTCCGCCCCTCCCCCGGCCTGGTACCGATGGACGCGCGCGGCCTGGGATGGACGCCGATCTCGGTGCTGGGGCCAATGGGGCGAGACGTGGCCGACACACGGCTTCTGTTCGGGGCACAGATCGGCATGGACGACCGCGAGCCGCTCGCCTTCCCGATGCGCCCAGAGGAACTGAGGAGCCGGCCCGCAGACCTCGGGAGCCTCCGCGTCGCCTATACGGAGGATTTCGGCCAGTGTCCGGTGGGCAAGGATATCCGCAAGGTGTTCCAGGCAAAGGTCGGCGCCATGAAGCACCTTTTCCGGTCCTGCGAGGAGCTGAAGCTCGATTTCGGCGAGGCGGACCGTTGCTTCGACGTCATCAGGGCGCTCAACTTCGTCGCCCGCTACAAGAACGACTATGACCGCGATCCAGGCTCGCTCGGCCCCAACGTCCGGGCCAACTACGAGATGGGAGCGGCCATGTCGGCCGCCGAGGTCGCCTGGGCGCAAGCCGAGCAGACCCGCATCTTCCGGCGCTTCCAGGCCGCCTTCGCCGACTACGACCTGGTGCTGGCGCCGACCACGCCGGTGTCACCCTTCCCCTGGAGCCAGCTCTACTTGGAGAGCTTGGATGGGGAGAAGCTCCGCAATTACTACCACTGGCTCGCGCTGACCTATTTCATCACCCTCTGCACCAACCCGGCCATCTCCATTCCCTGCGGAAGGGACCACCAGGGCATGCCCTTCGGCCTGCAGGTGATCGGCCGATTCCGCGGAGACGTGGCGCTACTGGATGCGGCGGAGGCGATGGAGCAGGCCTTCTCCCGGATCGAGGCGCTGAAGCGCCCGCTGCCGGATGTCGCCAAGCTGGACAGGCCGACGCCGGAACTCCTGTCGCTCAGGCAGTGAGTCTATATGCTATAACATTGCAATAAATGCAAACAGAAAAGCCGCCGGCGCAAGCCGGCGGCAGTCCGTTGCTTCCAAAGAAATCCGGCGCTCCGCTGGGCCGGCAGACCGTCCGTCAGCCCTGGCGGGCCTTGAAGCGCGGATTCGACTTGTTGATGACGTAAGTCCGGCCGCGGCGCCGGATCACGCGGCAGTCGCGGTGGCGCTTCTTCGCGGATTTCAGGGAATTGACGATCTTCATTTGGCGGCTCTGCTTCGCACGCGGGGCGAGGAGCCGCCGCAGGAATTGGGAGCGCGGTTTCTACGGGCCGAAGCCGGCAGTGTCAACCATCCGGGCATGCTAAGAGACGGCCGTGAACACCAGCACCCGAGTCTCCAACATGCGCATCGGAACCCCGCTCAGTCCCTCCGCCACCCGTGTCATGCTGCTCGGCGCAGGCGAACTCGGCAAGGAGGTCGTTATCGCGCTCCAACGGCTGGGGGTCGAGGTGGTCGCGGTCGACCGCTATGCCGACGCGCCGGGGATGCAGGTGGCGCACCGGAGCCATGTCGTCACCATGACCGACGGGGCGGCGCTGCGTCGCGTGATCGAGATGGAAAAGCCGCATCTGGTGGTGCCGGAGATCGAGGCTATCGCCACCGACATGCTGGTGCAGATAGAGAAAGAGGGCCTGGCGGAGGTCATCCCCACGGCCCGCGCCACCCAGCTGACCATGAACCGTGAAGGAATCCGGCGCCTGGCGGCGGAAGCATTAGGCCTGCCGACCTCGCCCTACCGCTTCGCCGACACCTTGGCGGAGTTGCAGGCAGCCATCGACGGCGGCATCGGCTACCCCTGCGTGGTGAAACCGGTGATGTCGTCCTCGGGCAAGGGACAGTCTGTGATCAGGACGCCGGCCGATGTCGAGCAGGGTTGGGACTACGCCCAGTCGGGCGGGCGGACGGGCCAGGGTCGCATCATCGTCGAGGGGTTCATCGACTTCGACTACGAGATCACCCAGCTCACCGTGAGGGCCGTCGGCGCCTCCGGCACCGTCGAGACCTTCTTCTGCGAGCCGATCGGCCACATCCAGGTGAACGGCGACTATGTCGAATCCTGGCAGCCGCAGCCAATGAGCGAGACGGCGAAGGCGAAGTCGCGTGAAATCGCCGGCAAGGTGACCGCCGATCTCGGCGGGCGCGGGCTGTTCGGTGTGGAACTGTTCGTGAAGGGCGACCAGGTCTGGTTTTCCGAAGTGAGCCCGCGGCCGCACGATACCGGCCTCGTCACGCTACGCTCTCAGCGCCTGTCTGAGTTCGAACTGCATGCCCGGGCAATCCTCGGCCTGCCGGTGGACGTCACCGCAGGTATGCCGGCTGCCTCCGCCGTGGTCTATGGCGGCATGGAAGCGAAAGGCATCGCCTTCGAAGGCGTCGCCGAAGCGCTGAGGGTGCCCGAGAGCGAGCTTCGCCTGTTCGGCAAGCCCGAGAGCTTCATGAAGCGGCGCATGGGCGTGGCGGTCGCAACCGGGGCCAGCATCGAGGAGGCCCGAGCACGCGCCAAGCTCGCCGCATCGAAGGTACGGCCGGTCCGGGGCTGATCAGCCGGGCCTGGTCCCCACAAGCAGATAGTTCACGTCGGTATCGGAGGACAGCGACCACCGGTCGCCCAGCGGGTGATAGGTCATCCCGCGAACCTCGGAGATGCGCAATCCGTTTCGGCGGAGTTCGGCCGCGACCTCGCTGGGGCGAAGAAACCTGTTCCAGTCGTGCGTGCCGCGGGGGAGCCAGCGGAGCACGTACTCGGCGCCGACGATCGCCATCGCGAAGGCCTTCAGAGTCCTGTTCATCGTCGCCACGACGACGAGGCCTCCGGGACGCGCCAGCCGGCTGACTGCGGCCGTGAAGAGCTCCACATCGGCAACATGTTCTATGATCTCGAGCGCCAGCACGACATCGAAGCTTTCGCCCGCCTCGGCCAGCGCTTCGGCGCTGCCGGCGCGATAGTCGATCGAGAGTCCGCTCTGCTCGGCATGAAGTGACGCGACGCCGATATTGCGTACGGCCGCATCCACGCCGGTGACATCCGCGCCGAGACGCGCGAGCGGTTCCGCGACCAGACCACCTCCGCAACCGATGTCGAGAATGCGAAGACCCGACAGCGGTCGGCGATCGCGGCCATCCAGACCGAAATGACGAATGGCGGTATCGCGTATGAATCCCAACCGCACGGGGTTCATGTTGTGCAGCGGACGGAACTTGCCGAGCGGGTTCCACCACTCCGCCGCCATGGCGGAAAAGCGCTCGATTTCGGCGGCGTCGACGGTCGTCGAGGTCGTTGTCATGCACTTGACGATAGGTCGTCCTGCGACCCGGTCAATCGCCCAATCGGGCCGAGGCTGCTATAACAACACGGCCCGGTGGAGCCGTTGATGTTTACCAGTCTGCCCAATCTGCTGACCTTGTCGCGCATCGTCGCCATCCCGGCGTTGATGGCGACATACTATTGGCCGGGCCACGCCTCCAACTGGGTCTCGCTAGCCATATTCGCGATCGCCGGCCTGACCGATTTCCTCGACGGGTGGATTGCGCGAAGGTGGGGACAGTCCTCGGCGCTCGGGCGGTTTCTGGATCCGATAGCCGACAAGCTGTTGGTGGCCGCGGCCCTTCTCATGCTGGTGGCGCATGGCCGGCTCGATGGGCTGGACCTGCTCGCCGCCGTCGTGATCCTCTGCCGGGAGATCCTGGTTGCGGGACTACGTGAATTCCTGGCCGAACTTCGTGTCGCCATGCCGGTCAGCAAGCTCGCGAAGTGGAAGACGACGGCTCAGATCGTGGCGCTCTGCTTTCTGCTCGTGTTCGATGCCGCTCCGCCTTCCTGGCATGTGCCCGAGATCGGGAGGCTGATGCTCTGGGCGGCCGCCTTGCTCACGCTCGTCACCGGCTATGACTACCTGCGCGCGGGCTTGCGCCACATGTCGGAAGAGCCGGAGCGAGACGAGCGCCCGGAAGCCAAGCGCCCGGCGAGCGCGACCCGATCGCGATGACGTCATGCGGCTGATCGGGGTCGCCGGCTGGAGCGGTAGCGGCAAGACCACGCTGATCGAGAAGCTGATCCCCTGCCTGAACGCGCGCGGGATCAGTGTTTCGACCGTCAAGCATGCCCACCATCGCTTCGATGTCGACAAGCCGGGCAAGGACAGTTTCCGCCATCGTCAGGCCGGAGCGCTCGACGTACTGGTCGCCTCCAGCGCGCGGCTGGCACTGATGCGGGAGCACCGCGGGGGGGAGGAGCCCGGTCTGCACGCGCTCTGCGCCATGCTGGGTCCCGTCGACCTGATCCTCGTGGAAGGTTTCAAGTACAGCCCCATTCCCAAGATCGAGATCCATCGCGCGGATACGGGCAAGACGCTCCTTCAGGCCGACGACCCCTGGATCGCTGCCGTCGTCAGCGAGACCGCACCGCCCGGTTTGACGGTTCCCTGGATTCCACTCGGCGACGTCGAAGGGGTTGCCGAGGTGCTCATCCGGATATCGGGACAACAGACCGAAGTCACGGCGAGCGCAGCTATGCCCGTCGTTCCGACAGCGGACGGCCCGGACATGCCGGTCGCGACGGCGCTGGCACGAATCACGAGCGACATCCGCCCCGTCTGCGGTCCGGAGAGCCTGCGCACGCCTCTCGCCGATGCCGCGGGACGCGTGCTCGCTGCGGACGTGAGGACGCGAATCGCGTTGCCGCCAGCCGATTGCGCCGCCGTCGACGGCTATGCCTTTGCCCATCGCGACCGACTGCTTCCCATGCCGGTCACCGCGCGCGCGGCCGCGGGGCGGCCGCTCTCCGGGTACGTCGCACCGGGCGGCGCCGTCCGCATCTTCACCGGCGCGGCGCTGCCCCTCGGCACCGACACCGTCGTGATGCAGGAGCAGGCCATCCTGGCCGAGGGCCTGCTAAAGGTGCCCCATGCGACACTCCCCGGCGCAAACAGGCGCCTCGCGGGCGAAGACGTCCCCGCCGGCAGCGTCGTGCTCGAACGGGGGACCAGGATCAACTCCCGTCACGTCGCCCTCGCCGCCGCTTGCGGCATCGCTGCCCTACCCTTGCTGCGGCCGCTGCGCGTAGCTGTTTTCTCGACCGGCGACGAACTCGACGGCGAGGATGGGACGCGTGATTCGAACCGGCCGATGCTGGCGGCACTGTTGCGCCGGTTGTGCGTGACGGTGCTGGATCGGGGAATCCTGCGCGATGACGACGCATCCGTGCGCAGGGCGCTCAGTGAAGCCGCGACGGATGCCGACCTCGTCGTGACGTCGGGTGGCGTATCGGTGGGCGAAGAGGATCACATCCGCAAGGCCGTGGCGGCAATCGGGCGGATCGACCTGTGGCGGGTGGCGATGAAGCCGGGCCGACCGCTGGCCCTGGGCCGGATCGGACAGAGCCGGTTTCTCGGCCTTCCGGGCAGCCCGGTCGCCGCCTTCATCGGTTTCGTCCGCTTCGGAATCCCTCTGGTGCTCTGCCTCGCCGGCGCGCGCGCGGCCGCCCCCCTCTGCCTCGTTCGCGCAGGCTTCACGTTCCGCAAGAAGCCCGGCCGAACCGAGTACCTGCGCGCGCGCCTAGCCACAGGGTCCGATGGCCTGCCATCTGCCGTCCTGGACGAGGACCGCGGGGCGGGACGGCTCGCCCAACTCGCTCGGGCCGATGCGCTGATCGAGTTGGGTCCGGAGGTGACCGCGGTGGCCCCGGGAGATATCGTACACGCCATCATGCTAGCTGACGTGTTCGGATGAGACTTCTCTATTTCGCTTGGCTCCGCGAACGGATCGGCCGCGCCGAAGAGGAGGTCGAGGTGCCTCCCGCCGTGACCACGGTGGCCGCGCTGGTGGAGTGGCTGAAGGGCCGCGGCGATGGCTATGGCGCAGCGTTCGCCGACCTCAGAGCCATCCGCGTCGCCGTCAACCAGGACTATGTCGACCTGTCGGCCGGCGTCGGCGGGCACGACGAAGTCGCCTTCTTCCCGCCCGTGACGGGAGGCCTGGCATGATTCGTGTCCAGACCGAGGATTTCGATGTCGGCGCCGAACTGGCCCGGCTGACAGAAAGCAAGACCACGATCGGCGGTGCCGCCCTGTTCGTCGGCCTGGTGCGTGACATCGCCGGCGGGGCGAGCGTCGGCGCCATGACGCTCGAGCATTATCCGGGCATGACCGAACGCCAACTCGAGAAGATCGAAGCCCAGGCGCTGGCCCGGTGGCCATTGGATGCAACACTGATCGTCCATCGCTACGGACGCCTACTGCCGGGCGACCGTATCGTGCTGGTGATCTGTGCCTCCGCGCACCGGGAGGCGGCCTTCGAAGCCTGTGCGTTTCTGATGGACTGGCTCAAGACCAAAGCGCCGTTCTGGAAGGTGGAAGAGACGTCGGACGGACGGCGATGGGTCGAGGCCCGCAGCAGCGACGATGAAGCGGCCGCGCGCTGGGCCTGACTCACGGACCAGGGAGAGACACTATGCTGGCGAACATGAACCGCAGGATCGTGCTTGCCGCGCGGCCGGTGGGCGAGCCCAAGGAGACGGACTTTCGTCTGGAGGAAGTACCGATGCCGGACCCGGGTCCGCGCGAGGTGCTGATCCGCATCATCTACCTGTCGCTGGATCCCTATATGCGGGGACGCCTGCGTGAGGTGAAGAGCTACGCCGCCACGCAGCGGGTAGGCGACGTCATGGTCGGCGGGGCCGTCGGTGAGGTCGTGAGGTCCAACCATCCGGATTTCGCGCCGGGGGAGATCGTCGAAGACAGTCTCGGCTGGCAGGAATACGCGATCGGAGGTGGACCCAACCTGCGCAAGGTCGATGTCACCCTGGCCCCGATCTCGACTGCCAACGGCATCCTCGGCATGCCGGGAATGACGGCCTATTTTGGCCTTTTTGACGTCGGCCGCCCGAAGGCGGGCGAGACGGTGGTGGTCTCCGCCGCGTCGGGTGCCGTCGGTCAGGTGGTGGGACAACTCGCCAGGATCGCAGGCTGCCGCGCCGTCGGCATTGCCGGCGGCGAGGCGAAGTGCGGCTTCGTGACCGGAGAGCTCGGCTTCGATGCCTGTGTCGATTACCGGCGGGAGGATTTCGAGGCACAGCTCGCGGCGGCTTGCCCCGACGGCATCGATGTGTATTTCGACAATGTGGGCGGGCCGGTGCAGGACGCCTGCTTCAGGCAGCTCAACTTCTTCGCGCGGGTCGCCCTGTGCGGGTCGATTTCGCAGGCGAACAACGAGACGCCCGCCACCGGACCGCGGCTGCTCGGCCCCTTCGTTGGCCGGCGCATCAACCTGCAAGGGTTCATCGTGACCGACTTTCGCGAGAGGTATCCCGCGGCCATGGCGCGCATGGGCGCCTGGGTGAAGAGCGGGCAACTGAGGTATCGGGAGGACATCCTGGCCGGCCTCGAGAAGACACCCCGCGCCTTCATCGGACTGCTGCGCGGAGAGAATTTCGGCAAGCTTCAGATCCAGGTATCGCCGGAGCGCCGCGGATGATGCGCGTCAGGCGGCCGCTTCGGGGCTGGCCACGGCGCGGTCCGCGAGATCGCGGAGGAAGTTCTCTCGCCAGACGCCGATGTTGTTGGACCGGAGCGCGTCCATCATCCCGCGCCAGCGGGCAACACGTTCGGAGAGGGGCATGTTGAGAGCCCGATTGAGCGCCCCGGCCACCTGATCCACGTCGAACGGATTCACGATCAGTGCTTGCGGCAGTTCGCAGGCCGCGCCGGCGAAGCGTGACAGGATCAGCGCCCCGGGATCGCTCGGGTCCTGGGCCGCGACGTATTCCTTGGCGACGAGATTCATGCCATCGCGCAGAGGCGTTACCAGGCCCACGCGCGCGGCCCGATAGAACCCGGCCAGAGTCTGACGCGCCAGCGGGCGGTTCAGGTAGCGGATCGGCACCCAGTCGAACTCTGCATACTTGCCGTTGATGCGGCCCGCGAGGGCTTCGAGCTGCCGGCGAAGCGCACGATACTGGGCCACCTCGCCACGCGAGATCGGGGCCACCTGCAGAAAGGTGACGTTGCCCCGGTTTTCGGGGAAGGACCCGAGAAGCTCGTGAAACGCCTCGAAGCGATGCGGCAGGCCCTTGCTGTGATCCAGGCGATCGACCCCCATGATGAGCTTGCGCCCGGCCAAGCTCGCCCGAAGACGCTCGGCCTCCTCGGAAACCGCCTCGTCTTTGGCCAGGGCCGCGAAAGCCTCCGTGTCGATGCCGATAGGGTAGGCGCCCGCCCGGACACTACGGCCGTAGGCTTCCACCTCGCCGGTGAGGGGATCGATGCGGCCATTGCCCTCGTCGCGGACGAACCGGCAGAAGGCTTCGACATCCCCCTCCGTCTGGAAGCCGACGAGATCGTAGGAACACATGGCTTCCACGAGATGCTCATGCGCCGGCAGCGCCGCAAGAACCTCCTTCGCGGGGAAGGGGATGTGTAGAAAGAAGCCTATGCGGTTGCGGATGCCGAGAGCGCGCAGTTCCGCGCCCAGCGGAATGAAATGATAGTCGTGCACCCAGATGACGTCATCCGGCCGGAGCAGCGGCGCCAGAGCGGCGGCGAAGCGCGCATTGACCTTGCGGTAAGTGCGAAACGCAGAGCGGTGAAAGTCGATCAGCCCTATCCTGTAGTGAAAGAGCGGCCAGAGCGTGCTGTTCGAGAAGCCCGTATAGAAGCCCGCATGTTCTTCGGGCGAGAGATTCAACGTGGTATACTGCACGCGTCCGGCTCGTATGGTTCTCGGCGGTTGCGCTTCGTCGGCCGAAACCTCGCCACTCCATCCGAACCACATCCCGCCCCTTTGCGTCAGCGCCTCGCGCAACGCCACTTCAAGCCCGCCGGCGCGGGCACCGCCCCGGGGCTGGGCTACGCGATTCGATACGACAACCAAGCGCCCCAATTGACCCACCTCCGATGGTAGCCCTTGGAAACGCCTGAAATCGGGAATGGTTCCCGGGCGAGGCTCAGCCTGCGGTTTCCGGCCTGAGGAGCGTCGGCAGAGCGGCTAGCCAAGCCCGGACCGAAGCGGGGTCGGCGAAGGCCATTTCCGGCATCGCTGGCACCCGCCCTACCGGGAGGGCGATACCACCCCGTCGCATCACCTCGACAAAACCGTCGACATCGGTCCGGTCGTCACCGATGAACACGGGTTTGCGCCCGCGAAATGCGGGAGCCTCCATAAGCCGTTCGATCGCAAGACCCTTGTGTGAGCCGCGCGAGCGCAGTTCCCATACCATTTTCCCCGCCATCAACTCCATCGGCTCACCGCTCTCCTGCAGGATGGCGGCCACCGTAGCGCGGGCGTGTTCGCGCATCGCCGGAAATGCGCGGTAGTGAACGGCGATGCCGAAGCGCTTCTCCTCGACCACGATGCCATCGCCCCCCCTGCCGAGAATGCCTATCGCCTCGCGCAGGGCCGCGCTGGGCCGGTGCGGCGGATAGACCACGGAGGGGCGGTCGGGGTGCAAGCGGATCTCGGCGCCGTGTTCGCCGGCTGCGGCGAAGGCATTCGCGCCGAAGAACTCATCGATCTCCGCCACCCTTCGGCCGCTGACGAAGGCAAGCGCGCCGCCGAGAATTTCGCGCAATCCGGCCAGCAATCCGGGCAGCTCCGGCGGAACACGTACGTCCTCAGGCCGCTGTGCGATGTCCAGCAGTGTTCCATCGACGTCGAGGAACAGCGCCCAGTCCGTCGACGGATTCGGCAAGCTGCGGGGTGTGGGCGCTTCGAGCATCAGTCCGGCGTATGGATGGACAGACCGAGCAGCGCCCGCCGACGCAGCCACAGGCTCGGCCTGTAGCGGTCGTCGCCGGTGATCGCCTGCATCTGCGTGAGGATGCGGAGAACCCTCTCGGGACCACCGAGCCAATCGACGAACTCGAGCGAGCCGGCGGGGTAGTTGAGGCCAAGCTTCATCGCCAGGTCGATGTCGGCGGGGCTTGCAATGCCGATCTGCGCCATCTCGCAGCCGAGGTTTCCGATCATCGCGATCACGCGTTGCGCAACGAAGCCGGGGGAGTCCTTGATCACCGTCACCTTCGTCCCGGTCCGCGATAGAAGGGTGACGACGGAATCGATCGAGCCGGGGTTCGCGCCCGGCGCGCGCATCAGCGTGATGCGCCGCGCGGTGTTGCCGGTGAGATCCAGACAGGCGAGCCTCTTCGCATCGAGGCTGAGGCGATGCGCAAGCCCCGTCGCATCCTCACCCAGCGGCGCGGCGATGATGGGCATCTCGCCGTCATCGGCGGAGGCGATCTCGACACCGGTTCCCTGCAGCAGCGCGACCAGGGCGAGATCGGGTTCGGGCAGGAAGACGCGTGCCGGCGCCGCGGCCGAGGATACGGTATCGGTGCGCTGCGGCACCAGTTTGCCCTCACCGTCATAGGCATACCAGCCTGCCTTGGTCTTGCGGCCGAGTTGGCCGCTCTCGGCCATCGACTGGTGCAACGGCGAGGTGGCGAGGCGGCGATCGTGGAAGTATCCCTCGTACATGATCTTCGCCGCCGGGAAGTTCACATCGATGCCGGTGAGATCCATCAGTTCGAACGGGCCCATGCGGAAGCCCGCCGAGTCCTTGAGGATGGCGTCGATCTGGGCCGGGGTAGCGACACCCTCGGTCGCGATCCGGAGCGCCTCGGTCGAGAAGGAGCGGTTTCCGAGGTTGACGAGAAAACCTGGGCTGTCGCTCACGGTGACCGGGACGCGGCCCATTCGCCTTCCGAGAGCCGTGAGCGCCTCCACGACAGCGGGATGCGTCGCCGGGGCGCGGATCACCTCCACCAGTTTCATGACCGGTACCGGGTTGAAGAAGTGCATACCGGCGATCCGGCCGCGGCGCGTGCAGGCTGCGGCAATCGATGCAATGCGAATGGAGGAGGTGTTGGAGGCGATGATGGCCTCGGGGCGAAGGATGTCCTCGAGCTTCCGGAACAGAGCGCGCTTGGCCTCAACGTCTTCGACGATCGCCTCGATCACGGCGTCGGCGGCTGCCAGATCCTCCAGCCGATCGACCACCCGCAGCCGCGAAAGGGCCGCATCGGCTTCCGCTCGGGGCAGACGCCCCTTGGCGACCGTACCTTCGATCATCTCGGCGATGGACGCCCGGCCGCGCTCGGCCGCTCCGGCCTGAGCGTCATACATGAGCACCGTCAGGCCGCCCTGGGCGCCGACCTGGGCGATCCCCCGCCCCATCGCACCCGCCCCGACTACCGCCACGGTAGCCATGTCCTTCGCCCAGTCGATCGTCATCGCTCGCCCCGCTTCCACTGCTCAATACCGGTTGTTGACCGATCCCGGCGGGAAATTCAATGGCTTGGCCTCCCCTTGATGAACGTGCGGGCAGTGCCCAGATATTCCGGCAGACCGAGGTGCCGGGTTTTCGGGCCTCGTTCGAACGGATCACGGCCGGGAATGGTTCCCGGACCGCCGGTCAGCTCGCTCATTGGAGGAGATGACGTGGATGACGCGCTCGCCGATTTTCAATAGCCCGCTGCTTCTGGGATTCGATCGTGTCGAACGCCTCCTGGATCGCGTCGCCCGATCATCCAGCGACGGCTATCCCCCGTATAACATTGAGCAAACCGGCGAAGAGAGCCTCCGCATCACCCTCGCGGTCGCTGGCTTCCGGGAGGAGGAATTGTCAATCACTCTGGAGGACAATCAGCTCGTGGTGCGCGGCCGCCAGCAGGAAGACGAGGGCGGCCGGGTGTTTCTTCACCGCGGTATAGCCGCGCGACAGTTCCAGCGCGGATTTGTACTCGCGGAAGGGATTGAAGTGACTGGCGCGGAACTCGACAGCGGTTTGCTGCATATCGATCTGGCCAGACCAAAGCCGAAGGCGACGGCGAGACAGATTCATATTCGCCGGGCGGCGGACCTGCCGCGGCAGGTCTTTCGTGACAAGAGTTCGGGCTCGACGTGAGCCGGAAGGAGTTGATCATGATGGAGCAGGTGAAGCAGCATTCCGCGCAGGCGGTGACCCCTGAGGCGCTGGCAGCATGGGGCGGCCCCAATCTCGTCTATGTGCGCCGTGTGGCTGTCCCGGGTGGCAGCGCCTGGGGCATCTTCGCCCAGAGTGGCCAGCCGATGGGTGTCACCGAAGAGCGCGATCTGGCTTTTGCGGCTGCGCGCCAGAACGAACTCGAACCGGTCGACGTCCACTGAGCGAGCGACGGGAGCAGGCTGGTCGGGCCGCGCCTCACACGTCGTGGCGCAGCTTGACCGGTGCTCGCCCCTTCCTGCGGCGGGCAACGAGATTCAGGACTTCCACCATCACGGAGAAGCCCATCGCGGTGTAGATGTAGCCCTTCGGAATATGGACGCCGAAACCATCCGCGATGAGAGCCGTCCCGATCAGTAGCAGGAAGGACAGAGCCAACATCTTCACCGTAGGGTGGTTCGATACGAAGTTCGCCAGGGGATCGGCAGCGACCACCATGACGATCATGGCGATCACCACCGCGGTCACCATGACCCACAACTCCTTGACCATTCCCACCGCCGTGATCACCGAGTCGAGCGAGAAGACGATGTCTATGACGGCGATCTGACCGACCACGGCAGCGAAACTGGCAGCCACCTTTCCTGCCGCCGAGGCTTCATCCTCACCCTCCAGACTGCCGTGGATTTCGTGCGTCGCCTTCATGATCAGGAACGCTCCGCCGACGATGAGGATGATGTCGCGCCACGAGATATCGTGGTCGAAAGCCCGGAAGACGGGATCGGTCAGTCCGATAATCCAGGCGAGGCTCGCCAGCAGCACCAGCCGTGAGCCAAGGGCCACGCCGAGACCGACCTTGCGCGCCAGCGAGCGCTGATGGACCGGAAGGCGATCCGACAGGATCGCGATGAAAACCAGGTTGTCGACGCCCAGAACAATCTCGAGCGTCGCGAGCGTCGCGAGACTGATCCAAATCGCAGGGTCAAGCAGCGCTTCCATGATCGGCACCGGGCAGCATCGAAATTGCTTTTCCGCGGAAACTGGCCAGAAGATGCGCCTCCGGCCACTCCCGTCAGGTGTTCATCGAATCGAAGAAGTCCTGATTAGTCTTTGACTGTTTCAGTTTGTCGACCAGGAACTCCATCGCATCGACGACACCCATCGGCATCAGGATCCGGCGCAGCACCCACATCTTGGCCAATGTGTTCTTGTCGACCAGCAGTTCTTCCTTGCGGGTACCGGACTTGGTGATGTCGATTGCGGGGAAGGTACGCTTGTCGGCGAGCTTGCGATCCAGAATGATTTCGGAGTTACCGGTTCCCTTGAACTCTTCGAAGATCACCTCGTCCATACGCGAGCCGGTATCGATCAGCGCGGTCGCGATGATGGTGAGGGAACCGCCCTGCTCGATATTGCGCGCCGCGCCGAAGAACCGCTTCGGACGCTGTAATGCGTTCGCGTCCACGCCGCCGGTCAGCACCTTGCCCGAAGAGGGGACGACCGTGTTGTAGGCACGGGCGAGACGCGTGATCGAATCGAGCAGGATGACGACATCCCGCTTGTGTTCAACTAGGCGCTTCGCCTTCTCGATCACCATCTCGGCGACCTGAACGTGGCGCTGCGCCGGTTCGTCGAAGGTCGACGAAATGACTTCGCCCTTGACCGACCGCTGCATGTCGGTCACCTCCTCCGGCCGCTCGTCGATCAGGAGAACGATGAGGTAGACCTCGGGATGATTCGACGAAATCGAATGGGCGATGTTCTGCAGCAGAACGGTCTTGCCCGTTCGCGGCGGCGCCACAATGAGGGCGCGCTGCCCCTTGCCCTGCGGCGAAATCAGGTCGATGACCCGATGGGAAATATCCTTTCCCGCCTTCGGGTCCCGCTCCATCTTCAACCGCTTTTCGGGATAGAGCGGGGTCAGATTGTCGAAGTTGACCTTGTGGCGGCTCTTCTCCGGATCCTCGAAATTGATCGTATTGACCTTGAGCAGGGCGAAATAGCGTTCGCCATCCGAGGGAGAGCGGATCTGCCCCTCGACCGTATCTCCCGTGCGCAGTCCAAATCGGCGGATCTGGGACGGGGAGACGTATATGTCGTCCGGTCCGGGAAGATAGTTCGCCTCGGGAGAGCGCAGGAAGCCGAACCCGTCCTGCAGAATTTCGAGAACCCCTTCGCCGGTGATCTCGACTTCCCGCTCGGCCAGCAACTTGAGAATGGCGAAGAGCATATCCTGCTTGCGCAGGGTCGAGGCATTCTCGACTTGGAGTTCTTCGGCAAAGGCAAGCAGTTCGGTCGGCGACTTTTTCTTCAGTTCCTGAAGATTCATCGGACTGGCGATCACGTTCGAGTCCATTGGTATCGATGATGTTGCGGGTCTGCCGAGAGCGCCGGCACCACGCCGCAGGCGCGGATGCAACCGGTTGCTTTTCAAGGCCGGACGCGATCCGGCTCAAGGCAGAGGGGTGGACGAATTGGTTGGTTGGACGCCGACGGGGAACCCCGGGCCGACAAAGGGGAACATAAACCGTACGGGAAATCAAGGGCTAACGATGTGGCACGGGCAAGGGGGGACACCGGGCCGCGTTGACACCCGATGGGGCCGCCCTTATCTGTCGGAAGCACTCCTTATCCTTCCCCCTCAGACCCCAGGACTGCCTCATGCTCGGCGCCTTGGCCCGCAAGCTGTTTGGTTCCGCGAACGATCGCTTGGTTCGCGGCTATCAGAAGCGGGTGCCTGCCATCAACGCTCTCGAGCCCGAACTCGAGAAGCTGTCGGACGACGATCTGCGCGCCCGTACACAGCGCTTTCGCGACGAGGTGGCGAACGGGCGGGAGCTGGACGATGTTCTGCAAGAGGCGTTCGCCACCGTACGCGAAGCAGCCAAGCGCGTCCTGGGCCAGCGGCATTTCGACGTCCAGCTTGTCGGCGGCATCGTGCTTCACGAGGGCAAGATTGCCGAGATGAAGACCGGCGAAGGCAAGACGCTCGTCTCAACCCTTCCGGCATATCTCAATGCGCTCACCGGCAAGGGCGTGCACATCGTCACCGTCAACGACTATCTCGCCCGGCGCGACGCCGAGTGGATGGGCAGGATCTACAATTTCCTCGGCTTGAGCGTCGGTTGCATCGTGCACGGAATGACCGATGAACAGCGCCGCGACGCCTACGCTTGCGACATCACCTACGCGACCAACAACGAGCTGGGATTCGACTACCTGCGCGACAACATGAAGTTCCAGCTTGAGGCCATGGTCCAGCGGAAGTTCAATTTCGCGATCATCGACGAGGTGGATTCGATCCTGATCGACGAAGCGCGGACGCCACTCATCATTTCAGGTCCGACAGAGGATACCTCGGACCTCTACGTCGCCCTCGATCGATTGATACCCCAGTTGTCCGCCACCGACTTCGAAAAGGACGAGAAGGCCCGCACCGTCCACTTCACCGAGGAGGGGGTGGAGAAGATGGAGATGGTGCTGAAGGAGGCCGGGCTGCTGAGATCCGCCTCCCTCTATGACATGGAGAACGTCACCGTCGTCCATCACATGAACCAGGCCCTGCGCGCCCATACCCTGTTCGCGCGCGACACCGACTACATCGTCAAGGATGGCCGGGTCATCATCATCGACGAGTTCACCGGCCGCATGATGGAGGGACGGCGATACTCCGAAGGCCTGCATCAGGCGTTGGAGGCCAAGGAGAAGGTCGAGATCCAGCCGGAGAATCAGACTCTGGCCTCGATCACGTTTCAGAACTACTTCCGGCTTTATCCAAAGCTCGGCGGCATGACCGGCACGGCCTCCACCGAGGCGCAGGAATTCGGCGACATCTACAAGCTGGAAGTCGTCGAGATTCCCACCAACGTGCCCGTCAAGCGCATCGACCATGACGACGAGGTCTACCGCTCTCAGCCAGAGAAGGTGAAGGCCATGGTCGCGGAGATCGAGGCCGCCCGCGCGAAGGGCCAGCCCGTTCTGGTCGGCACGGTGTCGATCGAGAAGTCGGAGCTGCTTTCAGCCGAGCTGGCCAAGAGGAAGATCGAGCACAACGTCCTCAACGCGCGCTATCACGAACAGGAAGCAGAGATCGTTGCGCAGGCGGGACGGCTCGGTGCCGTGACGATCGCAACCAACATGGCGGGCCGCGGAACCGATATCCAGCTTGGCGGCAACTACGAAATGCGCCTGCGCCGCGAAGTCGCGCCCACCTTGTCGGATGCCGAGCGGCTGGCGAAGGCCGAGAAGATCCGCCAGGAGGTCGCCGCCGAGAAGGAGAAGGTGCTCGCCGCAGGCGGCCTTCACATAATCGGGACCGAGCGGCACGAGAGCCGGCGCATCGACAACCAGCTTCGCGGCCGCTCCGGCCGCCAGGGTGATCCGGGCTCCTCGAAGTTCTTCCTGTCTCTGGAAGACGACCTGATGCGCATCTTCGGGTCGGAGCGTATGGATACGATGCTGAAGCGTCTCGGCTTGAAGGAAGACGAGGCCATCACGCACCCTTGGATCAACAAGGCACTCGAGAAGGCTCAGCAAAAAGTCGAGGCACGCAACTACGAGATCCGCAAGAACCTGCTTCGCTTCGATGACGTAATGAACGACCAGCGCAAGGTCGTCTACGAGCAGCGTATCGAGCTGATGCAGGCGACGGACGTCGCCGAGACGGTGGCCGAGATGCGGGCCGAGACGGTCGAGCGAATCGTCACCGCCGCCATCCCCGCCAACGCCTATGCCGAGCAGTGGAACGTCGCGGGCCTGACCGAGGACGTAAAGCGCATCTTCGGCCTCGACTTGCCGATTGCCGACTGGGCCAAGGAAGAAGGGATTGCCGACGAGGAGATCAAGAAGCGGGTGAGCGATGCCGTAAACCGGCAGATGGCAGAGAAGGCTGCCAACTACGGGCCGGACGTCATGCGGATGGTCGAGCGCAATCTGCTGCTGCAGCTGCTGGATCAGGCCTGGAAGGAGCATCTCCTGCACCTGGATCATCTGCGCCAGGGCATCGGTCTTCGCGCTTATGCCCAGCGCGACCCTTTGAACGAGTACAAGCGCGAAGCCTTCAACATGTTCGAAGGGATGCTATCCCAGCTGCGGGAGAAGGTGACGGGCGTGCTGGCCCATGTGGAGCTGCGCTTCGAGCAGCAGGCTCCGCCACCGGAGCTGCAGCAGCCGGCGCTCGGACAGATGCGCGCCGAGCATGTCAACCCGCAATCGGGCGAAAACGAGATGGACCCGCCGGCTGCGGGCGGCGGCCCCGCGAGGCGCGGCGGCAACCGCGATGTCGACCCCTCCGATCCCTCGACCTGGTCGCGCACCTCGCGCAATGCCCTATGCCCCTGCGGCAGCGGCAAGAAGTACAAGCACTGCCACGGTCAGCTCTGATTCGAGCGGGGAGACGGCCGTGGAGCGCTTCATCGAGACCCTGATTTTCCAGACCCGCTGGCTGCTGGTCCCCTTCTACCTCATGCTGGCGGTGGCGCTCGGCGTCTATTGCGTGAAGTTCATAAAGATGCTGGTGCATCTGGTAACGAATATCCTGGTCCTGCCGCCCGATGAAACGCTCCTGATCGTACTGTCAATGGTGGACAGCACGCTGGTGGCAAGCCTGCTCGTGATGGTCATCATCTCCGGCTACGAGAACTTCGTCTCACGCCTGGATGTCGATACCGAACGACACGGCATCGGCTGGCTGGGCAAACTCGACGCCGGCAGCCTGAAGGTCAAGGTCGCGACTTCGATCGTCGCCATCTCATCCATCCACCTGCTGCAAGGCTTCATGAATGTCGATCAGGTGTCGAACGACAAGCTGATGTGGCTGGTGATCATCCACATAACCTTTGTGGTCTCGGCCTTGCTGATGGCCTATCTCGATGTAATGTCGGCGAAGAAACATCGCGACCACTAGGGAAGAGCAAGTCGATGCGGAAGCCGTTGCCGGGGAGACCCTTTCGCATCGACGTCCCGCAGGGAACGCTGGATGATCTGCAGGCGCGATTGGCACTGACCCGCTGGCCGATCGAAGCGAAAGTACCCGACTGGACCTATGGCACACCGCTGGCTTTCGCCATGAAGGTCGTGTCGAGATGGCGCGACGGCTTCGACTGGCGCGTCTGGGAGGCGCGGATCAACCGCTTCGAGCAGCGGCTGATAACGATCGAGGGCATCGACATTCATGTCCTCATCGAACAGGGCTCTGGTCCCGATCCGCTGCCGCTTGTCCTCACGCACGGCTGGCCCGGTTCGTTCCTCGAGTTCATCGACCTGATCGACCCGCTGGCGCATCCGGACCGTCATGGCGGCAGGATCGAGGATGCCTTCACGGTGATCCTCCCGAGCCTGCCGGGCTATGGGTTCTCCGCTCCGCCGGCATTCCCGATCAGCCCCCGGCAGGTGGCCGGTCTCTGGCACGGGCTGGCGCAGGAACTGGGCCTCACACGCTACGTCGCCCAGGGCGGCGATTGGGGCAGCGTCGTCACCTCTTGGATGGGCGTCGACCACCCGGGTGCGCTGAAGGCCATCCACCTCAACATGACGGGCTTGCGTCCCGCCATCAGCGCAGGCGCGGCACCGATCACGGAAGAGGAGAGGGCCTGGGTCGCAAACGCCCAGAAGACTCTTCTCCGCGAAACCGGCTATCAGCAGATTCAGGGCACGAAGCCGCAGACTTTGGCCTATGGGCTGACCGATTCCCCGGCCGGCCTGGCCGCCTGGATCATCGAGAAGTTCCACGGCTGGACCATCGGCGGCGAAGTTCGCGATCCGCCTTTCGACATCGATCACCTGATCGCGAATGTGATGCTCTACTGGCTCAACGGGATCAACGCGGCGAATTGGCTTTACGTCGCCCTGGTCGAGGGCACCGCGGCAGCGCTCAAGCCCGGCGAACGCTGCGATTTGCCGACGGGCCTGTCGCTCTTCCCCCGCGATCTGCTTCGCCCACCTCCACGCAGCTGGGCCGAGCGAGCCTACAATGTGCAGTCCTTCAACGTCTTTCAGGCCGGCGGACACTTCCCGGCGATGGAGAACGGGCCGCTGCTGACGGAAGAGATCCGCTCCTTCTTCCGCGCCTACCGCTGAGAGGAATCAAGGATGACCGCCGAAGTCGAGGGCACCATGGCGTCGATCCGGGAAGGCATGACGGCGCTTGCCGAAGGCATCCCCGACGTGATGCAAGCCTTTGGCGCGGTGGGCAAAGCCGTCTACAGGGACGGTGCACTACCGACCAAGACGAAGGAGATGCTGGCCATCGCCTCTGCCATCGCCACCCATTGTGAGGGCTGCATCGTCTGGCACACGCGGGGCGCCGTTCGCCAGGGCATGACCAGGGCGGAATTGCAGGACGTCATCGCCGTTGCCGTACATATGGGCGGAGGCCCTTCACTGGTCTACGGAATCAAGGCGCTGGAGGCCTTCGACCAGATGACTCCGGAACAGGACCGCAAATGACCAACAACCAGCGATTCTACGAAGACTATTCCGTGGGCGAGATCATCCGGTCGGCCGCCGTCACCCTGACCGAGTCCGATATAGTCGACTTCGCATTCAAGTATGATCCGCAGCCGTTCCATATCGACAAACCGTCGGCCGAAAGATCGATATACGGCGGACTGATTGCCAGCGGCTGGCAGGTCGTGGCCGTCACCTTTCGCATGCTGGTGCAGGCGGGATTCCTCGGTGAGGGAAGCATGGGCTCGCCCGGCGTCGAAGAGCTGAAATGGATACTTCCGGTGCGGCCCGGAGATACGCTCCATGGCGAGGTGGAGGTTCTGGATATGCGCGTCTCCGCCTCCAAGCCGGACCGCGGCATCGTGAGGATGGCCTACAGGATCATCAACCAGAAGGGTGAGACCGTCTGCAGCCTGCGCAGCGCGCAACTCGTCAAGCGGCGCGGCGGATGACGTCCCTCGGTCCGGTCTTCATTCCCGACGACGCCATCGAAGAGGTCTTCGTCCGTGCATCGGGCCCCGGGGGACAGAACGTCAACAAGGTTTCGACGGCCGTTCAGCTTCGGATCGATCTCGGCAAAGTCGACCTGCTGCCCGCCGTGCGCGCTCGCCTTCTGAAGCTCGCCGGAACCGCCGTCAGCAAGGCGGGGATCCTGTTGATCGACGCACAACGCTTTCGATCGCAGGAGCAGAACCGTCAGGATGCTCGAGGAAAGCTCGACGCCATGATCGCGAAGGCCTTGATCGTCCCCCGGCGCCGGGTTGCGACGAAGCCCACACTGGGATCGAAGGTCCGACGCCTGGAATCCAAGAAGCGGCGTCAGGACGTCAAGAAGGCCCGCAGGGGACCGCGGGCGGACGACTGATCCCCCGCCGTCGTCAGACCGAACGGCCCATATCGATGAACTTGCGTCGGCGAGCCTCCCGAAGACTTTCGGGTTCCTGCGCCGCAAGCGCATCCAGGCTACGTCCGAGCGCCTCGCCGACGCGACCGATCATCTCCTCCGGCGCGCGGTGAGCGCCACCGAGCGGCTCCGCCACGATCTCGTCGATGACGCCGAGACGCAACAGGTCGGCTGCCGTGACCTTGAGTGCTTCCGCCGCGTCGCGGGCCTTGTCAGAGGCATGCCACAGTATCGAGGCGCAAGCCTCCGGCGATGCGACGGAGTAAATGGCATGCTCCAGCATCAGCACGCGATCGGCCGCGCCAATAGCCACCGCGCCACCGGACCCGCCCTCACCGACAACGACGGCGACCAGCGGCACCTTGATATCCAGACAGCAGTCGATGGCGCTCGCGATCGCCTCCGCCTGACCGCGGGCTTCGGCGTCGATGCCGGGATAGGCGCCCGGCGTGTCGATCAGGGTGACCACCGGAAGCCGAAACCGGTCCGCCAGTCGCATGAGCCGAATCGCCTTGCGATACCCTTCCGGTCGCGCCATGCCGAAATTGTGCTTCAACCGGCCCTCGGTGCCCCGCCCCTTTTCGTGCCCGATGACGACGATACTGCGGCCCTGGAACCGGCCGAGGCCGCCAAGTATCGCGTTGTCGTCCGCAAAAGAGCGATCACCCGCGAGAGGGACGAAATCCGCAACCAGCGCTTGGACATAATCGCTGAAATGCGGTCTGTCCTGATGCCGGGCCACCTGGGTCTTCTGCCAGGGCTCCAGCTTGCCATAGGTCGCACGCAGCATTGAGTCGGCCTTGGCACGAAGCCGGCCGATTTCGTCTGCTACGTTGACGGTGCCACCTTCGGCGGTGCGCTCGAGCTCCCGGATGGAGTTTTCAAGTTCCGCCAGCGGCTTTTCGAAATCGAGATACACCCGCATGCGGTCGTTCTAGCACGGTTGGGCGATCTCACAAGCACAGGCTAAGCTCCCGAAAGCC
>VFQO010008902.1_pt1 | contig 36759 bp, 34 predicted proteins | sample 3512331 | NCBI WGS metagenome assembly VFQO01 (sample SAMN10412371, study PRJNA504923) | tailings metagenome | isolation source: Replicate 3 from Balatoc abandoned mine | place: Philippines: Itogon, Benguet | collected 2017-08-28 | reverse complement strand
CGCCTCGGGCGGCTCGGCCGGCTACGACCACAAGAAGATGGGCATCACCGCCCGCGGTGCCTGGGAACTGGTCAAGCGTCATTTCCGCGAGATGGGCCGCAACACGCAGGGCGAGGACTTCACCGTCGTCGGCATCGGCGACATGTCGGGCGACGTCTTCGGCAACGGGATGCTGTTGTCGCCGCACATCCGGCTGCTCGCGGCCTTCGATCACCGCCACATTTTCCTCGACCCGAACCCGGATGCGGCGGCCTCCTTCGCCGAGCGCAAGCGGTTGTTCGACCTGCCCCGCTCCTCCTGGGCCGATTACGACCCCAAGCTGATTTCCGAAGGCGGCGCCGTGATCGATCGCAAGGCGAAGTCGGCGAGGCTGTCGCCGCAGGCGCGCGCCGTCCTCGGCATCGCCAGCGAGACGGTGACGCCGACCGACCTGATGCGCGCCATCCTGACCGCCGAGGTCGACCTGTTCTGGAACGGCGGCATCGGCACCTATGTGAAGGCGAGTTTCGAAAGCCATGCGGATGTGGGCGACCGCGCCAACGACGCCCTCCGCATCGACGGCCGCGACCTGCGCGCCAAGGTGGTCGGCGAAGGCGGCAACCTCGGCTTCACCCAGCGCGGCCGAATCGAATTCGCGCTGAAGGGCGGCCGCATCAACACCGATGCGATCGACAATTCCGCCGGCGTCGACTGTTCCGACCACGAGGTCAACATCAAGATCCTGATCGACGCCGTCGTCGCCGACGGGGAGCTGACGCCCAAGCAGCGCGAACGCCTGCTCGCCGAAATGACGAACGAGGTGGGCGATCTCGTCCTGCGCGACAACTACCTGCAGGGCCAGGCGCTCTCGGTGGCGGAGAAGCAGGGAGCGGCCGCCGTCCCCTCGCTCGGGCGCTTCATGCGCGGGCTGGAGCGGCGCGGCAAGCTCGACCGCGCGGTCGAATTCCTGCCGGACAATCCCACGCTGGCGAAGCGCCAGGCCGACGGGCAGGGGCTGACCCGGCCCGAACTCGCCGTCCTGCTCGCCTATGCCAAGACCGCGCTCTACGACGCGCTGCTCGAAAGCGACCTGCCCGACGATCCCTATTTCAACAGCGACCTGTCCCGCTATTTCCCCAAGCCGCTGCGCAAGCGTTTCCCCGAGGCGATCACCCGCCACCGGCTGCGCCGGGAGATCATCGCCACCAGCGTCGCGAATTCCATCGTCAACCGGGCGGGCATCACCTTCGTGGGCGAGATCCAGGACGAGCTCGAGGCGGCGCCCGCCGAGATCGCGCGCGCCTATGTCGCCGCGCGCGAGATCTTCACCCTGCGCCCGCTGTGGAACGCGGTCGAGGAACTCGACGCCAAGGTCCCGGCCCCGACCCAGATCGCCGTGCTCGGACACACGATCGACCTCTTGCGCCAGGCCACGCTGCGCCTGCTCGCCCGGCCGGAGGGACGCAGCGACATCGCCAGCACGGTGGCCCATTACGCCCCGCAGGTGGCGGCGCTCAGGGCTGATCTCCCCGCCACGCTTTCCGGCACGCTGGCCGAAGGGCTGCGCGCCACGGCCGCGCTGCTGGAGGCGCAGGGACTGCCGGCGGCGATGGCGGCGGAAGTGGCCGCCTTCCCGGCACTGGTGGAGACCATCGACATCACGGACGCCGCCGGCGCGGCCGGCGCCGCCATCGATCGCACGGCGCGCATCCATTTCGCGGTAGGCGACGCGCTCGGCCTCGACTGGCTGAAGCAGACAGCGCGCGGAACCGATACGCCCGATCCCTGGCAGCGGCTGGCGCTGAACGCCGCGGTGGACGAGTTGGAAGGCCGGCACCGGGCGCTCACCGCCGCCGTGCTGCGCGAGGCCGACGGGCTCGCCCCGGAGGCCGCCGTCGCCCGCTGGACCGAGCGGCAGGGCGCCGCCCTCGGCCGGCTCCGCCAGCTGGTGGGCGAACTGCGCACCGGCACCTCGGTCGACGCGGCCCGCCTCGCCATCGCCAACCGGGCCGTCCGGGCGCTGGGGGCGTGAGCCGTCCTCCGCCGACCGGTCCGGGGCGTGCTAGGATTTCCTGGTCAAGGTGAAGGACGGGGGAATGCATGGCTGAGCCGGCGGACGGCGGACGGCGCGGCCGGTTCGGCTGGGCCATGTTCGACTGGGCGAACCAGCCGCTCTTCACCCTGATTTCCACCTTCATCTTCGCCCCCTATTTCACCGAGACCGTGGTGGGCGATTCGGTGCGGGGCCAGGCGCTCTGGGGCTATGCCATTGGAATGGCAGGACTTCTGATCGCGCTCCTGAGCCCGCTGCTGGGCGCCGTGGCCGACCAGACGGGACCGCGCAAGCCCTGGATCGCCGGCTTCCAGGTGATCTGCGTGCTGGCCTCGGCGCTGCTCTGGTTCGCCACCCCCATGGCCCCGCCCCACATCCTCGCCCTCACCCTCCTCCTGATCGTGCTGCTCACCGTCGGCGCCGAATGCTCGATCGTCTTCAACAATGCCATGCTGCCGCATATCGTGCCGCCCGACCGGATCGGGCGGCTGTCGGGCTCGGCCTGGGCGCTCGGCTATGTCGCCGGTCTCGCCACGCTCGGCATCGTCTTGATCGGCTTCACTTTTCCTGACCAGCCCTGGTTTGGTCTCGACAAGCAGAGCTTCGAGCATGCCCGCGTGGTCGGGCCGCTCACCGCGGTCTGGATCATGCTCTTCGTGGCGCCGCTCTTCCTCTTCACCCCGGACCAGCCGCGGGTGCGCAAGAGCCTCGGCGCGGCGGCCCGGGCCGGCCTCGCAGAACTCTTCGACACGCTGAAAAGCCTGCGCCGGCACCGCAACATCGCGATCTTCCTGGCCGGCCGCATGGCGTCCTATGACGGGCTGAACGCGCTCTTCGCCTTCGGCGGCATCTATGCCGCCGGCATCTTCGGCTGGAGCCTGACCGAGATCGGCATTTTCGGCATCCTGCTCAACATCGTCGCCTGCCTCGGCGCCTGGGCCGGCGGCAAGGCGGACGACCGCTTCGGCTCGAAGATCACCATCCAGACGGCGACTTTGGGCCTCATGCTGGCCGCGCTGGGCATCGTCTCCCAGACGGCCGACAGCGTTTTCTTCGGCATCCCCGTCGACGGGCCGAGGCCCGACGACGGCCTTTTCGCCAGCACCGCCGAGCGCATCTTCCTTTTCTTCGGCGTGCTGATCGGATTGTGCGGCGGACCGATGCAGGCGGCGAGCCGCACGATGGTGGCCCGCCTGTCGCCGCCGGAACTGCTCGGCGCCTTCTTCGGCCTGCATGCGCTGTCCGGCAAGGCGACGGCCTTCCTCGCGCCCTGGCTGATCGCACTTCTGACCAGCGCCTTCGCCAGCCAGCGCGCCGGCATTTCGGTGATCCTGGCCTTCCTGCTGGTCGGCTTTCTGGTCACCGCGCTGGTGATGGAGGAGCGGCCCGTCAGCCGAGCCTGACAGCCGTGCCGGTCGCGGTCACCATCAGCATGCTGCCGTTCTGGCCGACCGTCTCGTAGTCGAGGTCGACGCCGATGACGGCGTTGGCGCCGAGCTTGAGTGCGTCCTCTACCATCTCGCCCACCGCCGTCTCGCGACCGTCGCGCAGCACGCTCTCATAGGAGCCGGACCGGCCGCCGACGATGTCACGGATGGAGGCGAAGAGATCACGGAACACATTGGCGCCGAGAATGGCCTGACCGCTCACCAGGCCGAGATAGGCCACGACGTTGCGGCCCTCCACCGTCGACGTCGTCGTGACGATGACGTTGCCGCCGGCCGGCGGCGTGCTCCAGGGACTGGACATCGGCGTTGCTCCTCGAGGACTTTGCAGGGACGGGTGATGGCTCTATTAGCACGGTCAGGTGACCGCTTCTGCGCATGATCTGGATCGTCCTCATCGCCGCCTTCCTGATACCGGCGGCGGGCCTCGGCCCGCTGCGCCGGGCGCTTGCGCGGCGCGGCGTGCTCGACCGGCCGAATGCCCGGTCCAGCCATAGCCGCCCCGTCCCGAAGGGCGCCGGCCTCCTGGTGGTGCCGGCGGTGGCGATGGGCTGGCTGCTGACCGACGCCGCCCCACCGGCCGTGATCGCCCTCGGCATGGCGCTCGCCGCTCTCAGCTGGCTGGACGACCTGCGGGACCTGCCCGTGGCGCCCCGCTTCGTGAGCCAGGCGGTCGCCGTTGGCTTCGGGGTCTTCCTGCTGCCCTCGGATCTCCATCTGCTGCAGGGGACGGCACCCGTCTGGCTCGACCGGGCGGTCGCGTTCCTGGCCTGGCTCTGGTTCGTCAACCTGTTCAACTTCATGGACGGCATCGACGGCATCACCGGCATGGCGTGCTGCGCGGCAGGCCTCGGCTTCGCATTCCTGCCCTGGATCGCGGGTCCGCATGCGGCGGGACTCGTTCTCGCCGCTGCCGCTGCCGGGTTTCTGGTCTGGAACTGGCCGCCGGCCCGGCTGTTCCTCGGCGATGTGGGTTCCATCGGACTCGGTTACCTGATCGGCTGGCTGCTCATCGGCCTCGCTGCCTCGGGACAATGGATCCCGGCACTGCTGCTCGCGGGTTACCACCTCGCCGATGCGAGTCTCACCCTCCTGCTCCGCCTGAGCCGGGGCGAGCGGATATGGTTGCCGAGCAAGGCGCACTTCTATCAGCGCGGGGCCGCCGCCCTGGGCGGCCACCGGCCCGCCGTTCTGCGCATCGCGGCCCTGCAGTTGGCCTTGGCGAGTCTCGCCGCCGCTGCGGGCAACTGGCCGCAACTGGCGATTCCCGCGCTTCTCTGCGGGGGCCTGATGGTGGCGGCTCTGCTATGCTACTTCGCGACCGTAGCGCGAAAGACGCCTGATGCTGTTTGAAGAGTTGCGCCGCCTCCGCCACCGTTTCGACCGTCGCGTCGCCACGGTCATGGCGCATGACGTCGTCATGGCGGCCCTGGCCTTCGAACTGGCGATCTGGGCCGCCTACTTCCGCCTCAGCCACCCGGTCGAACCGCTGGCCTATTGGCCAGGCACGGCGGGGTTCGCGGCCATCGCCTTCAGCGTCTTCCTCCTGACCGGACTCTATCGCGGCCTGTGGCACTTCGCCTCGTTCCGCGACCTGATGGCGATCGTGCGTGCGGTCACCCTCACCATTCTGGTCTTCCTGCCCGTGGCCTTCCTCACGACCCGGCTGGCGGACCTGCCGCGGTCGGCACTGGTCCTGCTCTGGCCGATCCTGATCGTCCTGCTGGCCGGGCCGCGGCTGCTGTACCGCGCCTACAAGGACGGCGACCTCAGGCTGGTGCTGGACCGCCGCCCGGGGGACCGGATTCCGATCCTGCTGATCGGCGCCGATGCCGGGACGGAAGCCTTCCTGCGCGCCCACAGCCGCCGCCAGGTGGTCACCTATCGCGTGGTCGGCATCGTCGAACCCCGAGGCCGCCATTTGGGCCGCGACATTCACGGGGTGCGCGTGCTCGGGCGGCTGGACGATCTCGCCGGCATCATCGAGCGGCTGGATTCGCGCGGACTGAAGCCCGAGAAGCTGGTGGTGACGACGCCGGGCCTGCGCGGCGAGACGATGCGCAAGCTGCTCGATGAAGCCGACCGCTTCGGCCTCGCCTTGACGCGCATGCCCTCCGCCGGCGGGATCGGCGCCGGCGAGGAGATGCGCCCGATCGAGGTCGAGGACCTGCTGGGGCGGCCGCGGCGCGAACTCGACCGCGATGCCATGCGCGAGCTGATCGCCGGCAAGCGCGTGCTGGTCACCGGAGCCGGCGGGACCATCGGTTCCGAACTCTGCCGGCAAATCGCCGGCCTCGCGCCCGCCCGCATCGTCCTTATCGACAACGGCGAGCACAATCTCTACGCGATCGACCTCGAGCTGTCCGAGACGGCGCCCGACATCCCGCGCATCTCCCATCTCGCCGATGTCCGCGACAAGGGCCGCGTACAGGCCATCTTCCAGGCCGAGAAGCCCGAACTGATCTTCCACGCCGCAGCCTTCAAGCACGTCCCGCTAGTGGAGGAAAATCCGACCGAGGGAACGCTCTCCAACGTGCTCGGCACCCGCATCGTCGCCGATGCGGCACAGGAAGCGGGCGTACGCGCCATGGTGCTGATCTCGACCGACAAGGCGGTGGCGCCGGTCAGCATCATGGGGGCGAGCAAGCGCGTCGCCGAACTCTACTGCCAGGCGCTCGACCTTCGGGCGGCCAGCCGCGGCGGCACCCGCTATGCCATCGTGCGATTCGGCAATGTGCTGGGCTCCACCGGCTCCGTCGTTCCGCTGTTCCAGCGTCAGCTCGCCCGCGGCGGGCCGCTGACCGTCACCCATCCCGATGCGACCCGCTACTTCATGACGACCGGCGAAGCGGTCGAACTCACCCTCCTCGCCTCCTCCCTGATCGGGCGGCAAGAGGAACACGGCCGTGTCTTCGTGCTCGACATGGGCACCCCTGTCCGCATCACCGATCTCGCCCGCCAGATGATCCGCCTCGCCGGCAAGGTCCCGGAAAGGGAAGTCCCCATCGTCTTCACCGGCCTGCGCCCCGGCGAGAAGCTGCACGAGACGCTCGAGGACACCGGCGAACCGATCGACATGACCGCGATCGACGGAATCCTGCTGGCCAGCCCCCGCAGCATCGATCTGGGGCTGCTCGGCCCGATGATCGACCAGGTGGTGGCGACCGCCAGGGCGGGCCGGGCGGAGGAAACAAAAGGACTCCTCCATCGCATCGTCCCGGGCTATACCGCGCCCACGACCGAAGCCCGGACCGCCGGCGCCCATTCCTGATTCCCCCACGACGCTTCCAGGTTCCGCCATGACCGACGCACGCCCCGTCCGCCGCGCCCTCGTTTCCGTTTCCGACAAGACGGGCCTGATCGAACTCGGCCGCTTCCTTGCGGCCAGGGACGTCGAGATCCTGTCCACCGGCGGTTCGGCCAAGGCGCTGGCCGGCGCCGGCGTGAAGGTGCGGGAAGTGGCCGACTACACCGGCTTCCCGGAGATGCTGGACGGCCGGGTGAAGACGCTGCACCCGATGGTACATGGCGGCCTGCTCGGCCGGCGCGACCTCGCCAGCCACCGCGAGGCGATGGCGGCTCACGGGATCGGCGACATCGATCTGCTCTGCGTCAACCTCTATCCCTTCGAAGCCACCGTGGCGAAAGGGGCCGGATTCGACGAGACGATCGAGAACATCGACATCGGCGGCCCGGCGATGATCCGCTCGGCGGCGAAGAACCATGATGGCGTCGTCGTGGTGGTCGACCCGGCCGACTACGAGACCCTGAAGGCCGAAATGGAGGCGCATGCCGGCGCCACCAGCCTCGCCTTCCGCAAGCGCATGGCGGCCAAGGCCTATGCCCGGACCGGTGCCTATGACGCCGCCATATCGACCTGGTTCGCCGGACAGGTCGGCGAGACCTTCCCCGAGCGCATGGTCATCGCAGGCGAGCGCAAGGAGCTGCTTCGCTACGGCGAGAACCCGCATCAGGAGGCGGCCTACTACGCCAGCGCGCCGGTGCGTGCCGGCGTCGCCACCGCGCGCCAGGTGCAGGGAAAGTCGCTCTCCTACAACAACCTGAACGATACCGACGCAGCCTTCGAACTGGTTGCCGAGTTCGACCCGGCCGAGAGCGCCGCGGTCGCCATCATCAAGCATGCGAACCCCTGCGGCGTGGCCCGTGGCGCGAACCTCGCCGAAGCCTATGCCAAGGCGCTGGCCTGCGATCCCGTCTCGGCCTTCGGCGGCATCATCGCCATGAACCGCCCTCTCGATGCGACAGCGGCCGAGAAGATGGCGGCGATCTTCACCGAGGTGATCATCGCTCCGGATGCGAGCGCGGAAGCGCAGGCGATCGTGGCGAAGAAGAAGAACCTCCGCCTTCTCCTGACCGGAGGACTGCCCGACCCCTCCGCTCCCGGCCTCGCCTACAAGGCGCTGGCTTCCGGCTTCCTCGCCCAGTCGCGCGATGCCGGACGGGTCGCCAGGGCCGACCTCAAGATCGTCACCAAGCGCTCGCCGAGCCCGGCCGAACTCGACGACCTCCTCTTCGCCTTCCGCGTCGCCAAGCACGTGAAGTCGAACGCGATCGTCTATGTGAAGGGCCTCGCCACGGTCGGCATCGGCGCCGGTCAGATGAGCCGGGTCGATTCCAGCCGGATCGCCGCCCGCAAGGCCGAGGAGGCCGCGCTCGCCGCCGGGGAACAGATCTCCTGGGCCAAGGGTTCGGTAGTGGCCTCGGACGCTTTCTTTCCCTTCGCCGACGGCCTGCTGGCCGCCGCCGAGGCGGGTGCCACCGCGGTGATCCAACCCGGCGGGTCGATCCGCGACGACGAGGTGATCGCCGCCGCCGACGAGGCCGGCCTCGCCATGGTCCTGACCGGCATGCGTCACTTCCGGCACTGACCCCCGAAGGTTGCATTCCGGCCGAGCGCAATTACGGCTAGGATTCGCTCAATCGAGGTTTAGGGACCGGATTTCTGACATGACGCTGGCGACCGCGGCGCCCCGGCGCGATGGGTCGGTCATTGGCCTCGTCGGCCTCGGCCATTTCCTCAGCCACTTCTACATCTTCCTGCTGCCGCCGTTGTTCCCCCTGTTGAAGGACGGCTTCGGCGTCTCCTATGTCGAGCTCGGCCTGCTGATGACCGTGTTCAACGTGGTCTCAGGCGTCACGCAGGCACCCGCCGGCTTCCTCGTGGACCGCTTCGGTCCCGGCCGTCTCCTGATCGCCGGGGTGGTGCTGGAGGCGACCGCCTATCTCGGCATGGGCCTGATCGGCTCTTACGGGGCGATGCTCGTCCTGCTCTGCTTCGCCGGGCTCGCGAATTCCATCTATCACCCGGCCGACTACGCCATCCTGTCCGCGGCGGTGAGGCCGGAACGCATGGGCCGCGCCTTCTCGCTGCACACCTTCGCCGGGTTCCTCGGCAATGCGATCACGCCGGCCGCCGTGGTGCTGGCCGCCGGCCTGTTCGGCTGGGAAGCGGCCCTGGTGACGGCCGGGCTGATCGGCCTCGCATCGGCGCTCCTGATGATCGTCAACCGGGGCCTCCTCGAGATCACTCCCTCGACCGTCGCGAAGTCCGCCGAGCGGACGGCGAAGGGAAGCAGCATGGCACTCCTGCTCTCCTTCCCGATCCTGATGAGCTTCTGCTTCTTCGTCGCCCTCGCCATGTCCCAGAGCGGGCTCTCCAGTTTCGGCCCGACGGCCTTCGTGCAGATGTACGGGGTCGGCATCGAGACCGCCGGCTTTCTCTTCACCCTGTTCGCCAGCGGGAACGCCGCCGGCATTCTCGCGGGCGGCTGGATTGCCGACCGGACCAGCCGGCACGAGAGGGTCGCAATACTCGGCTTCGTCGCGACCGCGGCGGTGATGCTGCTGATCGCCTTCGTGCCGCTGCCGCTGGCGGTTCTCGCCCCGCTTCTCGCCTTGGCCGGCATCCTGTTCGGACTGATCATGCCTTCCCGCGACATGCTGGTCCGCGCCGCGGCCCCGCCCGATGCGATGGGCCGTGTCTTCGGTTTCGTATCGACGGGACTGAATGTCGGCTCGGCCATCACGCCACTGGCAATCGGCTGGGTGATGGATCAGGGCAGGCCCGAATGGCTCTTCGTGGTGGCGGCGGCATTCATGGCCGTGTCGATCCTGACCGTGCTCGCCGTGCGGCCGCGGCGTGCCGTCACGTCTCCTTCCGCAAACCCCATTTGACCGTCGTCTGTCCGGGTTCGGTGATGCCCGTGAGCACGATCTGCTCGCTGCGCCGCGGGCTCGGCCCCTGGCCGAGATAGAGGCTCTCCTCCAGCCCCATCGATGCGCCGGCCACGCGGAAGCGATAGCCGGTCCCGCCCTCCAGGCGCAGCAGCACCGACCTGCCGTCACTGGTGATCGAGGCATGCACTCCCGGGTGAAGGTGGAAGCGGATCGCGAATGGCCGCGCTTCGCCCTCGCCGACCAGGCGGTCCTCGCCCCGGATGTCGTCGCCGGCGGCGTCGAGGTAGAGCCGCCGGTGATGCGTGAGGCCGAAGGGGGCCCGGAAGCCGTCCTGGCTCGCCTCCAGCCAGACGCTGCCCGCGGCCTCCGACCGGATCGCCGTCACCACCGGCGCGGTCTGGCCGACCCGACCCGCCGCGTCGAGGTGCACGGCGGATGTGTCCGCGATCGTCAGCACATTGTGCGCCGCCCCGCCGCGCAGCAGACGGGCGAGTTCTCCTTCCTTCTCGACCTCGCCGCAATTGACCATGACACGCTGGCGGCCGATGGAGAGTTCGAAGGACAGCGGGGCGGCATGCGAGCGGACCCCCGGCCCGACCATCCCGCAATCGACCAGCATGATGGCGCGCTTGGCGGCCAGCCTCTCGAAGCCTCCGTGGGGAAGGCTCTGCGGAGGCTTGCCGCCTGCTTCCGCCTTATCGAGCACGAAGGCCACGATAAAGGCGCTCTCCTCGCGGCCGCCCTGGAACAGCGCCAGGCCACCGTCGCCATGGCGGAAGAAACGCACCGCCGGCGCCAGCCTGTCGATGGCGTTGCGCAGGACTTCGGGCACTTCGCGCGCCGCGGCGAGCAACGCCTCCCGCGCCACGACCAGGTCGCGCAGCACGGCGAGATGGCTGGCCGGCCGCCGGGAAACATGCGAACCGTCGGGCAGGATCTGGGCCGCGATCTCGCGCGCCAGCATGCGCTCCCCCGTCCGCGCGAAGACGGCGCCGTCCGGAAGCGCGACCCCGGCCAGGATCAGCGCCGCGGCTATGGCAATGCGCGCCTCTCCCCCGGGTGCGAGATCGACCGACCAGCGCAGGTGCCGCGCATGCGCGCCGATGGCGGACAGCAGGGTGGTGACGAAATGGGCGTCGGCTTCGGTGGTGAGGAACTCGACATGGCCGATGAAGGCCATCAGCCGGCGCGCCGCGACCGCCGGCTCGGCGGCTACGCCGCCCCACCCCTGGTTCTGCGCCAACCAGGAAACGACAAGGCCACGGGCGTGCCGCCGTGCCGCCTCGCCTCCTTCGGCGGCGAAGTGTCGCAGCCAGGCGAGCCCGTGCAGCTCGGCGAGAAAGGCATGCCCAACGCCCGCGGGCGACCAGGGCGGCCGGCCGGGCGAGCGTACTTCCTCCCCGGCGAAATGGAATCGCCCCTGAAATATGGCGTTGGCTTCGGCAGCATCACCGGGCCAGGGATCCTTGGGAGCAAAGACCAGCGAGGCGGGGGGATCGCGTTCGAGAATCCAGCGGTAGAGCGGACTCGCCCTCAGTGCGGCAGCGGCGATGCGCGAGACTGCCACCCGCAACCGTCACCCGCTGGCGCGAAGCCGGGCGATGTTCCCGGCATAGGCATCGGCCCCGCCGGCGAAGGAGGCCGTGCCCGCGACGAGCACGTCGGCGCCGGCCTGGATCGCGAGCGGCGCCGTCTCGATGGTGATGCCGCCGTCCACCTCGAGGTCGATCTCGCGTCCGCAAGCGTCGATCGCGGCGCGCAGCCTGCTGATCTTGTCGAGCTGGGAGGCGATGAAGGACTGCCCGCCGAAGCCGGGATTGACGCTCATCACCAGAACCAGGTCGACCATGTCGAGCACCGACAGCGCGGCTTCCACCGGCGTCGCCGGATTGAGCGAGACCCCGGCCTTCTTGCCCAGCCCCTTCACCGTCTGCAGCGTGCGATGCAGATGCGGGCCGGCCTCCGGATGAACGGTGATGATGTCCGCCCCCGCGTCGGCGAAGCCCGGCAGATAGGGGTCGACCGGCGAAATCATCAGGTGAACGTCGAAAACCTTCCTGGAATGCGGCCGCAGCGCCTTCAGGACGGAAGGACCGATGGTGATGTTGGGCACGAAATGCCCGTCCATGACGTCGACATGGATGTAGTCGGCCCCCGCCGCGTCGATCGCCCGCACTTCCTCGCCCAGCCTGGCGAAATCGGCAGACAGGATAGACGGCGCGATTCGGACGGGCTTGCGCATGGGCATTCTGCTAACAGGTCGGACCGGGTGTCACAAGGAAGCTCTCGAGTCGCCCCTCATCTGCGTTCGATTTGCATCGTCAGGCCGCCCCCAGGCCGGAGGGTGATCTGTCCGACCGGCTCCACCACGCTGCCGCCGACGTGACGCGGGCGGAAGCGGCGGGCGAGCGTCGCCAGGACGAGGATGCCTTCCGTCATCGCGAAACTGGCCCCGATACAGATGCGCGGTCCCCCGCCGAAGGGCAGATAGGCGAAGCGAGGCCGCGCCTTCACCGCCTCCGGCAGGAAGCGGTCGGGATCGAACCGCTCCGGATCCGGCCACAGCTTCGGGTTTCGATGCGTCACCCAGGGCGCCATGTTCACCACCGCGCCGGGCGGAACTTCGGTATCGCCGAGCTTGTCCGGCCCCACGGCCTCGCGCGAGATCGTATGCGCCGGCGGGTAGAGGCGCATGGATTCCTCGAAGACCCGTCTCGTATAGGGCAGGTCCGCCAGGTCGGCGAAGCCCGGGTCGCGGTTGCCAAGGACGCGATCGAGTTCCGCATGCAGGCGCGCCTCGACATCCGGGTGACGGTCCAGCAGATACCAGGTCCAGGCCAAGGCGTTCGCCGTCGTCTCGTGCCCGGCGAGGAACATCGTCATGACCTCGTCGCGAAGCTGGCCGTCCGTCATCCCTTCGCCGGTTTCCTCGTCGCGGGCCGAGAGCAGCATGCCGAGCAGATCCTCTCCCGGATCGTCGCGGCGACGCCGCTCGGCCAGGATGCCGGCGATGACGCGATCGAGATCGGCGATGGCCCGGATCTGGGCCCTCGGGCGGAAGCGGGGGAGCCATTCCGGCAGGCCGAGCAGATCGAGCAGGCTGGGATCCCCCAGTCGCAGCATCGTATCCATGGCCCGCGCCACGACGCCTATGGTCCGCGCGTCGTCCACGGCGGTCGAGAACATCGTGCGCGCGATCACGCGCAGCGTCAGCGCCATCATATCCGCCGCCACGTCGCGGGGTCCGGTGGCGGCCGCCCATTCGGCGGCGCTGACCCTCGCCTCCTCCGCCATCACTTCGGCGAAGGCGACGATCCGCTTGTGGTGGAACGCCGGTGCGGCGATGCGACGCTGACGGCGCCAGAAGTCGCCTTCGCTGGTGAGCAGGCCCCGGCCGAGGGCCGGTTCAAGGATCTGCCGGGTGAATCGGCTCTTCGTGTAGTTCCGGTGGTTTCCGAGCAGGACATGCTCGATCCATTCCGGCCGGTTGATGAAGACCGAGTGCAACCGCCCCATCCGCCAGACCACCAGGTCCCGCGTGAAGGACTGAGGCCCGTAGATGGCGATCTGATTGCGCCGCAGCAGCCTGATCGTCTGGATCAGGCCACGCTTCGAGCGGGCGATTTCCGGCGGCGGTTCAATCATGGCATTCATTTCCGCACCATTGACTAATATTGCACCGCAGCGCAACCTCCCCGCCCTATGGTCGTGGTCCATGGAACCTGCGTGGATGTCGGCGGAAGCGGCGTGCTGCTGCGGGGACCGTCGGGGTCGGGCAAGTCTGATCTGGCGCTGCGCCTGATCGACGGCGGCGCGCGGCTCGTGGCCGACGATCAGGTGGAGATAACGCGTGACGGTGACGTCTTGATGGCCCGCGCGCCGCGAGCGCTCAAGGGAATGCTGGAGATCAGGGGTATCGGCGTGGTCCCGGCCTGCGCGACCGAAGCGGCGCGCCTGCGGATCGTGGTCGATCTCGTGCCCCGCGACCGGGTGGAGCGGATGCCCGCCCCCCGCAGGGAGACTCTGCTCGACGTCGATCTGCCCGCGCTCAGCCTCTATCCGTTCGAGGCTTCGGCCGCCGCCAAGATCCGCGTCATCGCCCGGTTGGATCCGGCATGACCGCGGTGCATGCCTTCCGCCGGGCCGTCGTCGTGACCGGCTTGTCCGGGGCCGGCAAGTCTTCGGCGCTGCGCGCGCTCGAGGACGCGGGCTACGAGGCGATCGACAACCTGCCGCTTTCCCTGTTCGGCATGGTCGCGGGCTCCGCGGTGGAGACGACCGCCGAGAGCCCGTCCGGCCTCGCCATCGGCATCGATGCGCGCACCCGCGGTTTCGATCCGATCGCGCTGATCGACGAGACGCAGGGGCTCAAGCGGCGGAACGAAGTCCGGCTGGACCTGTTGTTTCTCGATTGCGAACCCGAGACGCTGGCGCGCCGCTTCACCGAGACGCGCCGCCGCCATCCCCTGGCGCTCGACCGGCCGGTGGCGGACGGGATCGCCCTCGAACGCGAACTGATGGCCCCCTTGCGCGACGCCGCCGACGTCACCATCGACACCACCGCGCTTGCGCTGCCGGACCTGCGCCGCATGTTGGCCCGTCGCTTCGGTCTGGCCGAGGCACCCGGCCTCACCATCGACGTGATGTCCTTTTCCTTCAAGCGGGGCGTGCCGCGCGAGGCGGATCTCGTTTTCGACGTCCGCTTCCTGCACAACCCCTATTACGAACCGACGCTGAAGCGGCTGTCGGGCGAGCGGCCGGAGGTGCAGGCCTATGTGGCGCAGGATCCGGCCTTTGCAGACTTCTTCGAGAAGCTCTCGGCCCTCCTCCTCACGCTGGTGCCGCGCTACGGCAGCGAGGGGAAGAGCTACCTGACGATAGCCGTCGGCTGCACCGGGGGTTTTCACCGCTCGGTCTTCGTGGCCGGGCGGATCGCGCAGCATCTACACGAGGCGGGCTACCAGGTCGCTCTGCGCCATCGCGATCTGCAGGCCGGCCCATGACGAGCAAGGGACGCAGGGAGCGATGATCGGGGTCGTTGTCGTCACCCACGGCCGGCTGGCGGAGGAGTTCATCGCCGCCACCGAGCATGTGGTTGGCAAGCAGAGAAACATGCGGGCCATCTGCATCGGGCCCGAGGACGACATGGAGCAGCGCCGGCAGGAGATCCTGCAGGCGATCGAGGAGGTGAACGAGGGCGGCGGCGTCGTCTTGCTGACCGACATGTTCGGCGGCACGCCCTCGAACCTCGCCATCTCGACGATGGAACGCGCTCGGGTGGAAGTGATCGCGGGGGTCAATCTGCCGATGCTGATCAAGCTCGCCTCGGTGCGCCAGAAGGGCAGCATCGAGCAGGCGGTCGCCGCGGCACAGGAGGCCGGGCGCAAGTACATCTCGGTCGCTTCCAAGATTCTGGCCGGGAACGGCAAGTAGCGTGAGCGAGATCCGCCGCACCGTCCGCATCCGCAACCCGCGCGGCCTGCACGCCCGCGCGGCGGCGAAATTCGTCAAATGCGCCGCGCTCTATCCGGCCGAAGTGACGGTGACGCGCGACGGCAGCACGGTCCCGGGCCAGTCGATCATGGGCCTGATGATGCTGGCCGCCTCCTGCGGTTCGGAGATCGAGATTACCGCCTCCGGCCCGCAGGCCGAGGAAGCCATGGCCGCATTGGTCGCCCTCGTGGAAGGCGGGTTCGAGGAAATCTAGGCCGCCCTGGAGAGCTTCTCGCCGGCGCGCCGGCGGAACCGGTCGGCGGGCTCGGGCCCGAACAGCAGTTCCATGATGTGGACGAGCGACATGACCGCCGGCATCCAGACGATGCCGCCACCCGCGTCCATGCCGGCCGTCAGGCGTTCGCCATAGACCTCGATCGCCGTCCGCAATTCCGCCTGTTGGGCCCGCAACCGGGAACCCAGCCCCAGTTCCTCGCTGTAGGGGAGGATCTGCGACAGTGATCGGGCCCTCCGCTCGGCTCTTGGGACCGCCCCGCTCTTCAGCCTCTCGTCGAATGATGCCGGAAAGATCGTTCGCCCCGTGTCCCACCCCTTGAGGAAGCAGCCGGTGATGACGGCAGTGGCGTTCTCCAGCAGGGCGCGTTCGACCCGGGCTGCGAGCGCCGCCTTCACCCGCGTGATCCGGTCGAGCGGCTCGCCCCGGTTCGGCACGCCGATGGTGGCGGGAAAGCTGCGGAGGATGCGGATCGCGGAACCGACGGCGGCGATCACCGCCCCCTCCTCATCGTCCTCCTCCGGAATGCTGTGGGGCACCGCTTCCAGCGCCTCCATCACCCGGTCGACCACCGAAGCGAGCTGCCGGGCCCAGTTCTCGCCATAGCGGTCGCGCGCGACGAGCGGGCGGACCGCCTTCAGGATTTCCTCCGGCCGCTGCAGCCACCCCGCCACTGCGTGCAGGAAGTCGGTCACCGCGTCGGGTCCGAGCCCGACCCGGACACGGTCGCAGGCCTCGCGGATCGCCGCGATGTCGTTGCCCGAGAGTTCGGCGATCGGTGCCGGCGGAAGCCCGCCGCGCAACCGGTGGATCTCCGGCCCGAGCCGCAGGATGCGGGCCATTTCGATCAGGTCGGCGGCGGCCGCCTCCGTTCCCATCGCTTCGATATGCGCGCTCGACGGCTCGGCGGAGTCGGCGATGTTGCCGAGCGCGGCATCGGCGGCGGTCCAGATCGCGGCGAGCGCGGCGGCTTCCGACTCCGCATCGACGGCCTGCGGAAGATTGCGGAAGGCGTCCATGGCGATCGCCAGCGCCGACGTAGACCGCTCGCCGGCGAGTACGCCGACGAGACGGGTCACCGATCTCCGGTCGATCCGGCCGGGCCGCTTCGGACCGCCCACCCGGTCCACAACCATGTCCGCGAAAGGCAGCGTCAGCGCATAGTCGCCCTCGCGCGGCCGCGGCGGGGCCCCCGTCTCGAGATGAGGGTGGATCGCCATGAGGAGAGCGGCGAAGTCGAGTTCGCCGCTCGAGCCGAGGCCGGATCGGAGCGCCGCGGCGATAGGCTCGACCTGAGCGGCGGGCAGTGCACGCACCACGTCGCGGATGCGGCGCCGGAGCGCGTAGGTGAGCTGCGAGCCGCCCGCCGCCTTCATGCCGCCCCCCGCACCAGGCGCGATACGGGCCGGCGGCGGGGATCGTCGGCGATCACCCCGAGGATGTCCCTGGCCGCGAGTTCGGTCAGGCCACGAGGCAACTGGCCGCGATGCACGGTCTCTCCCGCCATCGCGGGCAGGATCTGGGAGAGGGTGGCGAGCAGATCGCGGCGATGCAGGCGCGGTTCGGCTTCCGCGCGGCTCCAGGCCGCGAGCGCCAACTCCCAGCCATCCGCCACCCAGTCCGCCTCCGTCGCCCTTATCTGCAGCGCGGCGCGCCCGTCGCTGGTCGCCAGCACGCGGCGCAGATCCCCCACATCGGCCTCGATAGCCTCGATCAGACGGCCCAGACGGTCATGAGTTGTATCGGCGACCTGCACGACGATGTTGGCGGGCGAGCGTGCGTCGGGGGGTTCGTCCATGGCGAAGAGGTCCACCGATTCGGCGAAGGCGCCAATCGAGTCGTGGACCCGGCGCAGGCGTTCGCCGGGCTGCCCGCTGTCGCCGCAGTCGACCAGGATGCCCGCGACCTCGCCCGCACGCTCGAACAGGAGCGCCGGCTCGATGTGAAGCGGCGCGGCGGCGACGATCAACATCATCTGCATCTGCTCGGGTCTGAGCACGGGTCCGGTGCCCGCTCCGAGGGCCGCGGCGGCATCGGCGTCGATCTGGCCGAGCAGATCCGCCAGCAGCCGGGCATGCATGACATGCCGACGGCCGGCTCCGGCCCGGATCTCGTTTCCCGCCTGTTCGGCGGGAAGCGCACCCAGGATGCCCGATGCGGCCACCTCGCGGGCGGATTTTCGCATCATCGACGGGGTGAGGGTACCCGGCGTCGCCGCCAGTGCTTCCCAGAGCATGCGGTCGTGCACGCACAGCGTCGTCACCTCGGGGAAGTATCCCCAGGGAACGATGTAGTCGCCCCGATTGCCGAACAGGGACGGGAGCACGAACTCGCGGCCTCCCGACGGCGCGGTTCGGATCCGCGCGAAACGAATCCGCTCCGTGCGGAAGGGAGGTGCCACCCCCTTCTGGCGCATGAAGCGGTCGTTCAGCGCTGCCAGCGTCTCCATCAACACCCTCGAATTCCCGGGCTCGCGCCGGGAGGGTCAGGATGGCGGCGGCTGGTTAAGGAACCTTACATTCCGGCCCCATCACCGGGTCCCGGCGTTGACAGAAAGGTGAACGTCCGTTTACGGTTCTGATTATCGGAACTTGGTTCCATTATTTGGAACTCCAATGAGCCTCGCCAACGCCGCCGCGGTACTGCACTGGCTGAAGCGTGACCGCATCGGGGTCGCGGTCGGCGAGCTCTCCGCCGCCATGGGCTGGCCGAAAAGTTCCACCTCCCGCCTGCTCAAGGACATGGCCGAGCTCGGCCTCCTCGAACGTGACACGGCGACGCGACGCTACCGCCCGGGCCTGCTGATGCTGGAACTCGGCCGCCAGTACCGTGCCGGTGAAGCGCTGATCGAGGCCGTGGACGCCGAACTGCAGGAACTGACCCGCAAGACCGGCTACTCGACGGGCATATCGATCCTGGACGGCATAAGCATCGTGGTGCTGCGCAGCCGCGCGGGCACCCACCCGCTCCGGGTGGTGACCCCGCCGGGCACGCGCGGGCCGGCCTGGGGCAATTCCACCGGGCGCTGCCTCCTCGCCCGGTTGCCGGATGAGGAGATCGCGCGCCGCTTCACTCCCTTCCCCCTGGCCGCGCGGCCCAACATGCCGATGACGCTGGAAAAGCTGATGCAGCTGATCGACCGGGCCAGGGCTCAGGGGTGGGAGGAATCGAACGACGAGGCATTGCCCGGCGTCGGCGGCGTCTCGGTGGCGATCGGAGACCCGGAGAACACGGCCGCCTTCGCACCCTATTTCGCCTTCTCCGCAAGCCAAGTCGGCCGCCCGCAGCGGCGCGAACTCGCTGCCATGCTGCTGGACATGGCCCGCAGGCTGGGGGCCGGCACGACGCAGCACCTCGCTGCGGCATCGGGATTGCAGAGGAGGGCGCATGGCTGAGCCCGACCGAATTCCCCTGCCCGGACGCACCGCCGTTTCCCCCATCGCCTGGCTGATCGCGCCGGCGGCGCTGCTCTTCGTCATTTTCTTCCTCGCCCCCTTCGGGACGATGGCCTTCCTGTCGTTCCTCAGCGGCAATCCCGTCAACAACCCGAACGTCTTCCTGACGACACGGCACTACGACCGCTTTCTCGGCGACTCGCTCTATTTCGAGGCACTGGTGGCGACGCTCCGGATCGGCGCCATCACGACCCTGGTCTCGCTCCTCATCGGCTATCCGCTCGCGCACTGGATGGCGCGCATCCAGTCCCGGATGGGGCATGCGCTTCTTCTGATGGCGGTGATTGCGCCGATGCTGACGGGCATCGTCGTACGAACCTTCGCCTGGATGACGCTCCTCCAGGACCGCGGCGTCATCAACATCACCTTGATGTCATGGGGCATCACCGACCAGCCGATCAGGCTGATGTACAACGAGTTCGGAACCGTCCTGGCGCTCGTGCACATCTACGTGCCCTTCATGGTGCTGACCCTGACGGGGGTCATCGGCCGTATCGACGAACGCCTCGAACAGGCCGCCCGCAACCTCGGTGCCAGCCGCTTCCGCGCGTTCCTCGAGGTGACGCTCCCCCTCAGCCTGCCCGGCATCCTGGCCGGTTCGCTGCTCGTCTTCGCGCTGTCGATCAGCGCTTACGTCACGCCCTTCCTGATGGGCGGCACCGATGTGCTGACGCTGCCGATGCTGATCTACCAGCAGGTCAGTTCCAGCTTCAATCTGGGCTTCGCGGGCGCGCTCGGGGTGGTGCTGCTCGGCGTGTCGCTCGTGATCGTCGTCGCCTACAACAACGTCCTCGGCCGCTTCGCCGGCGGGGAGAAGATGGCATGAGCCGCCCCCGCTTCGATGCCGGCCGCACGGCCTATCTCGCGCTCAACCTCGCTGTCCTCGTTTTCCTGCTGGCCCCGATCGCCATCGTCACCGTTTTCGCGCTCAACCCGACGCCCTACATTTCCTTCCCTCCGGTCGGCATCACCACCCGCTGGTTCGAGAAGTTCTTCTCCAGCCCGGAGTTCATGAACGCCTTCTGGCTGTCGCTGCGGGTGGCTGTGGCGGTGCTGTTCCTGTCCATGCTGATCGGCGGCATGTGCGCCCTGGCGCTGGCGCGCGGGAACCTGCCCGGCTCGCGCGTTCTCACCGCCTTCTTCATGTCGCCGCTGATGCTGCCGGCGATCCTGACCGGCCTCGCCCTCTTCCAGATCTATCTCCTGTCCGGCATCGGGCGCCCGGTCTGGGGGCTGATCATGGGGCACACGCTGGTCGCCGTTCCCTATGTGCTCAGGACCACGCTCGCCGTCCTGCACAATTTCGACCGTCGGATCGAGGAGGCGGCCGCCGTCCACGGCGCCGCGCCCCTGCGCGTATTCTTCGAGGTGACGCTGCCGCTGATCCGCCCGGGCGTGATCGCGGGCGGCATCTTCGCCTTCATCGTATCCTTCGACCAGTTCCCGATCTCGCTCTTCCTGGTCCTGCCCAAGGGCGAGACGCTGCCGGTCGTACTGTTCAACTACATGAAGTTCGACCTCGACGGCGCCATCGCGGCGGCCTCGATGGTGTCGATCCTGATGGCGATCTCGGTCGTGGTGCTGCTCGAGAAGGTCATCGGGCTCAAGGCCTATGTGAAGCTTTGACGGAGCGGGAGACAGGAGTCCAAGCCATGAAGCAGATGAAGCCATCCAGACGTAGCGTGATGAAGGCCGGCGCCGCGGCCATCGCCGCCATCGGCGCACCCTCGATCCTCCATGCCCAGACGGCCACCCTCAAGATCACCACCTGGGGCGGCAAGTGGGGCGAGATCATGAAGGCGGACCTGCTGCCCGCCTTCGAGAAGGAGTTCAAGTGCACGGTGTCGGCCGACCAGGCCTTCCCCTTCCTGCCGAAGCTGCAGGCGAGCCCGAAGAACGACCCGATCTACGACGTGCTGCACACCAACTCGAACGAGCAGTGGAAGGCGGTGGAGGAAGGACTCGTCGGGGCGAAGCTCTCGACGAAGGACGTTCCCAACCTGAAGGACGTCTACCCTTACGCCATCTCCGACAAGATCGTCGGCGTGTCGATCTTCACCTCCGCCATCGGCCTGGGCTATCGCACCGACAAGGGGCTGGCCAAGCCCACGTCCTGGAAGGACCTCGCCGATCCCAAGCTCGCCGGCCAGCGCGGCGGCTATCTCATCCCGGTCAACAGCCTGGGCCAGGCCCATCTCATGATGCTGGGCAAGATCTACGGCAAGGGCTTCGACGACCTCGACGCCGCCTACAAGGCACTCGAGGCGCTCAAGCCGATCAAGCTCTACGACTTCACCGGACAGATGGAGAAGGCCCTGCTCTCCGCCGAGGTTGCGATGGGCGTGATCCACGACAGCGGCATCTACCGCTACGACGGCACCGGCCAGCCGGTCGACTTCTCGGTTCCCTCGGAGGGTGTGGTCGCACTGGAGCAGGTTCTGAACCCCACGCCCGGCTCCAAGGTGAAGGAACTGGCCTACGCCTATGTCGACTACATGCTGCGCCCCGATGTGCAGAAGAAGCTCGCCGAGGCGGTTTGGTACTCGCCGGCGAACACCAAGGTGAAGCTCGACGCGAAGTATGACGCGGTGCTGTTCAACACGCCGGAGAAGGTGGCGAAGCTGATCCAGATGGACTGGAAGTGGTACAATGCGAAGAAGGACGACATCGACATGCGCGTCGCCCGCATCCTGAAGAGCTGACGGGACAATCTCCCCCGTGGTTCATGCCGCGGGGGAGGCCTCATCCATGACCGACGACCGATCCTCCCCCGCTTCCATCCGTCTCGATGCCGTCGCGAAGAGCTACGACGGCCGCCTCTGGGCCGTGGACAACGTCTCGCTCGACATCGCGCCGGGCGAGTTCTTCTCGCTCCTCGGCCCCTCCGGCTGCGGCAAGACCACGACGCTCCGCATGATCGCCGGCTTCGAGACAGTCGACCGCGGCCGGATAGAAGTGGGCGGCAACGACGTCACCGACCTGCCCGTTCACAAGCGCAACATGGGCATGGTGTTCCAGTCCTATGCGCTGTTCCCGCATCGCACCGTGGCCGAGAATGTCGCCTTCGGTCTGCGCATGCGCGGCCTCCCCAGGCCGGAAATAGCCGAACGCGTGCGAGCGGCTTTGGCCCTCGTCGCCCTTACCGGCTACGAGGAACGCCGCCCCGGGCAGCTTTCGGGTGGTCAGCAGCAGCGTGTCGCGCTCGCCCGCGCCGTGGTGATCCGGCCGCCGGTGCTTCTCTGCGACGAGCCGCTCGGCGCCCTCGATCGCAAGCTTCGCCAGCAGATGCAGTTCGAGCTGAAGCAGTTGCAGAAGGATCTCGGCGTCACGCTCGTCTTCGTGACCCACGACCAGGAAGAAGCGCTCGCCATGTCCGACCGCATCGCGGTCATGAACGCGGGCAGGATTGAACAGATCGGCACGCCCGGGGAAATCTACGAACGCCCGCGCACCCGCTTCGTCGCCGACTTCATCGGCGAGATCAACCTGATGGAGGAGCCCGGCGGCAAGGCGCTCGCCGTCCGCCCGGAGAAGATCGTCCTGGGTGCCCCTTCTACGGGCCTGACCGGTCATATCGAGAGCGCCAACTTCCTCGGCGGCCAGACGCTCTACCGCATCCTCGTCAGCGGCGGCAGGCAGATGCTGGCGAAGGAAACCAATATCGGCGACCGGCCGGTGCGCGCCGTGGGCGAGCGCGTAGGCCTGTCCTGGAGTCCCGCCGATGCCGTGCAACTGGAGGGCTGAACCATGATCCTGGGCGTTGCAACCATCGGCCAGGCACCGCGCGAGGACATCGCCGCCCTCTTCGCCGGTCACGCGCCCAGAGGCACGAAGGTGATCCTGCGGGGGGCGCTCGACGGCTTGAACGACGCGCAGATCGCCGCCCACCCGCCCCTCGACGGCGCCGACACGCTCTACACACGCCTCCGCGGCGAGCGCGACGTAAAGATCTCCAAGCGCTTCGTGATCCAGCGCTCGCCGGAAGTTCTGGCCAGGCTTCGCGCCGATGGCGCCGATGCCATCGTCTATGCATGCACCGGCGACTTCCCGCCCATGCCGGGCGATGCCGGCGTCCTCTTTCCCTCCCGCGTCCTGAACGGACTCGCCACCGCGCTGCTCCCCTCGGGCCGCCTCGGGCTGCTGCTGCCGCTGCCCGAACAGGCGGAGAAACTGGCACGGAAATGGGCGCGGCCCGGTCTTGAGATCGTGACCGAGGCGTTGGCGCCTAGTGCGACCGACGAGGAAGCCGCCGCCGCCGCGGCGCGGCTGAAGGCGAAGTCCCCCGATCTCGTCGCCATGGACTGCATGAGCTACACGCCGGCGACCAAGGCGGCGGTAAAGGACGTCCTGGCCGTGCCTACGATACTCGGTATCACCGCAACCGCCCGCGTCATGAACGAGATGCTGGCATGAGGTTGCCGGGAAGAACACCACCGTCTCCCTCGGGGAGAAGGTGGCCGCGTAGCGGACGGTTGGGGGGCACCCTCTCCGGAACCGCTGCCCCTCATCCGCCCTCCGGGCACCTTCTCCCCCAAGGAGAAGGGAAATTTGTTCACGGGCTCACATGACCCAATTGCGCGACATCACCCTCGACGACATCGAATCGCTGGCCGTCGGCGCCTGGATCCTCGGCACGGGCGGCGGCGGCAGTCCGTATCTCGGCCTCCTCAACATGCGCCAGCTGTATGCGGCCGGATACAGGGTCCAGCTGATGCAGCCGGGTGACCTGGCCGACGACGACTGGGTGGCCGCGGTTTCAAACATGGGCGCCCCGCTGGTCGGGCAGGAGCGGCTGACCGACAGCCGCACGATCGCGCGGGCCGTCGGCCTGATGGAGGATCACACCGGCTATCGCTTCCGCGGCATCATGGCGCTCGAGATCGGCGGGGGGAACGGCATCCAGCCGCTCATGGCGGCGGCTCATCTCGGCCGCCCGGTGATCGACGCCGACATGATGGGACGGGCCTATCCGGAAGCACAGATGACGTCCGTGGCGGTGGGTGACCTGCAGCCCTACCCGCTTTCGACCGTCGATTGCCGCGGACTGGAATCGGTGGTGCAGAAAGTGCCGACCTGGAAGTGGATGGAACGGGTCAGCCGCAAGATCTGCGTCGAATACGGCTCCATCGCCTCGACCTGCAAGGCGCCCCGCACCGGCGCCGAGGTGAAGACCTGGGGCATTCACGGCACCACCACGAAGGCGATCGCGATCGGAGAGGCGGTACGCGAGGCGCAGAGAAGGCACGAGGATCCGATCGCGGCGATCCTCTCGGTCGAACCGGGCAAGATCCTTTACCGCGGCAAGGTGGTCGATGTGGAACGCCGCGCGACCGAGGGCTTCCTGCGCGGCCGCACCCGCTTCGAGGGATCGGACGACTGGAAGGGCGCCTCGATGGAACTCGCCTTCCAGAACGAATGGATCGTCGCCTATCTGGACGGTGCGCCGATCGCCATGTCGCCCGACCTGATCTGCGTGCTGGACAGCGTGACCGGAGAGGCGGTGGGTACCGAGACCATCCGCTATGGCCAGCGCGTCACCGTCATCGCCCTGCCGCCGCCGCCGGTCTTCCTGACAGAGAAGGGGCTGCAGCATGTCGGTCCCAGGGCCTTCAACTACGACATCGAATTCAAGAGCGTGTTCGCAGAATGAGACGCCCAGCACCATGAGAAGAATAGGTATCGACGTCGGCGGCACAAACACGGATGCGGTGCTGATCGAGGACGGCAAGGTCACCCGCGCGGTCAAGGCGCCGACCAGCGAAGACGTCACCACCGGCATCCTGGAGGCGCTGGCCAAGCTCTCGGACACCGGCCTGGTGGCGGGGAAGCGCATCGACGGCGTGATGATCGGCACCACGCATTTCATCAACGCGGTGGTGCAGCGCCGGCATCTGTCGAAGGTGGCGGCGCTTCGGCTCGGCATGCCGGCCTCCGCCTCGCTGCCGCCCTTCTGCGACTGGCCGGCAGACCTCGCCGAACTGGTCCGCGGTGGCGTGTGGATGGTGGAAGGCGGGCACGAGTTCGACGGCCGCCCCTTCATGCCGCTCGACAAGGCTGCCGTCAGCGCGGCCGCCAAGGAGATGAGGGCGAAAGACCTGAAGGCCGTCGCCATCTCGGCCTCCTTCTCGCCGCTCGATTCCAGCCATGAGAAGGAAGCGGCCGCCATCGTCGCCGCCGAAAACCCTGGTGCGGTCATCACCTGCTCTTCCGATCTCGGCCGCATCGGCCTGCTCGAACGCGAGAATGCCGGTCTCCTGAACGCGGCGCTGGCCGATCTGTCGCGCGAAACCATCGCCGCCTTCGAGAAGGCGATCGCCGACTCGAGGATCGACGCACCGCTCTACATCACCCAGAACGACGGCACCGTGGCGGAAGCCGGCCAGGCGATGAAGCTGCCGGTCTACAGCTTCGCCTCCGGCGCCACGAACTCGATGCGCGGGGCGGCCTATCTCTCCGGCCTGGACGACGCCATGGTGGCCGATGTCGGCGGCACGACCACGGATGTCGGCCAGCTCCGCCACGGCTTCCCGCGCGAGGCCAACTCCGTGGTGAAGGTGGGCGGCGTGCGCACCCTCTTCCGCATGCCCGACCTCGTCTCCTTCGGCCTCGGCGGGGGCAGCCACGTCTCCCTGGACCCGATGAAGATCGGTCCGCTCTCCACCGGGTATCGTCTGCTGAAGGAAGGAATCGCCTTCGGTGGGCGGCAGCTCACCACCACCGATGTAGCCGTCGCTGCCGGGATTCTCGATCTCGGCGACAGGGCAAAGGTCGCGCACCTGGATGCGGAGACCCGCGCCGCCGTATTCGCCGAAGCCAGGCGCATGGTTGAAGAGACCGTCGACCGCATGAAGACGGAAGCGGGCGACGTGCCGCTGATCGCCGTCGGCGGCGGCGCCTTCCTCATCCCCGACAAGATCGACGGGGTGTCGAAGGTTATCCGGGTCGAGCACGGCGACTGCGCCAATGCCGTCGGTGCGGCCATCGCCCAGGTGTCGGGTGAATGCGACCAGATCTTCCGCGAGATGACGCGGGGCGACGCCATCGGCGCCGCGAGCGCCATCGCCGCCGACCGCGCGGTGGCGGCGGGCGCCGACCGCAAGACCCTGAAGACGATCGAGACGGAAGACATGCCGATCGCCTACCTGCCCGGCAATTCGCTCCGGGTCCGGGTACGCGTTGTCGGCGACGTGGCGAGCGCCTGATTTCATTGCCCTCTCCCTTGGGGAGAGGGCGGCAGCGAAGCTGACGGGTGAGGGGCACACTCGCCGGTGATTCATCGGGATGCGGGTGCCCCTCATCCGCCCTCCGGGCACCTTCTCCCCAAGGAGAAGGTCGTCCGCTACACCAGGCTCAGCGAAAGGTCGTCGCGCTCGGCCACCACCTCGGTCAGCAGGTCGAGCACCCGGTCGGCGCCCACACCCAGCCGTTCGCGAAGAGCGCCCGCGTCGATGATCACGATCGCCGCCGGCCCTTCCAGGTCGCGCGTCAGCACGTCCCACAGCGCGTCGAGATTGTGGCCGGTATGCGCCGGCAGGCCGAGCTCGGCGATCAGGGCGTCGTAGAGACCGGCGAGGTCTTCGATCGCGGCACCGTCGATGCGGGCGGTGATCATCGCGGCACCTCGTGGAAACTGTCGTAGTGATCGACGGTCAGAAAGATCAGCTTGTCGTTCGAGAAGACCAGCCGCTTCGCATCGCGCCGGCCGCAGTCGTAGTCGATGTCCGCTTCCGTCCAGCGCCGCCCCGGCGCTTCGGGAAGCCGCTTTTCCCGGTTGCCGAAGCGGTCGCCGCCGATCGACTTGCCCGGTGCCGACCGACACAGGTCCTGCCCCGGGCGCCAGCCCAGGCGCTCCGCCTCGCCCTTGGTGACATACCGCTTGGGCAGCCGTCCCGTCGCCTCGATCGAGCGCACGGTCTCCACGAAGCCTTTCGGGTCCTGCAGCCCGTGCCGGCGCGCGAAGGCGGTGAGCGCCGCATCGTCGGCCGCGAAGCCGAGCGACGGCGCAAGCGCCAACAGCAGGATCAGGAGCGTACGCAACAGCATGGCTTGCCGGATCGACAGGGTTCCGGTCATGTAGAGCCAACCACAACCAGCGGCAAGACGGGGAATGGCCGAAACCGACGCGATCCTCCTGGGCAAGGGCGACCTGCCCGCCCTTCTCCTTTCCAGATACGGCAACCGGCATGGGCTGATCGCCGGTGCCACCGGGTCGGGCAAGACGGTCACCCTGCAGGTCCTGGCGGAGCAGTTCGCCGCGATGGGGACACCCGTCTTCATGGCCGATGTGAAGGGCGACCTGTCCGGCATCGCGGCGCCGGGCGAGCCCAAGCCGCACTTCACCGCGCGGGCCACGCAGCTCGGGCTCGACCCGAACGACTTCGGCGCGCCTCCGGCCGTCTTCTGGGACATTTTCGGCGAACAGGGCCATCCCTTGCGGACGACCGTGTCGGAGATCGGCCCGCTTCTCCTCGCCCGCCTGCTCGACCTGAACGAGACGCAGGCCGGGGTGCTCAACATCGCCTTCCGCCTCGCCGACGAACAGGGCCTGCTGCTGCTCGACCTCAAGGATCTCCGCGCAATGCTCGCGCATGTGTCGGAGAACGCGCGCGCGATCGCGGCCACCTACGGCAACGTCTCCGCCGCCTCCATCGGCGCCATTCAGCGCTCGCTCCTGGTGTTGGAACAGCAGGGGGGCGAGCGCTTCCTCGGCGAGCCGGCACTGGTCCTGTCCGACCTCATGCGCACGGACGCATCCGGGCGCGGCAGCGTGAACGTCCTCGCCGCCGATCGGCTCTATCGTGATTCTCCGCGTCTGTATGCCACCTTCCTCATCTGGCTCCTCTCCGAGCTCTTCGAGGAATTGCCGGAAGTGGGCGACGCGGCCCGGCCGAAATTCGTCCTCTTCCTGGACGAGGCGCATCTCCTCTTCACCGACGCGCCGAAGGTGCTGACCGACAAGATCGAACAGGTCGTGCGTCTGATCCGCTCGAAGGGCGTCGGCGTGTACTTCATCACCCAGAACCCGCTCGACCTGCCGGAGACCGTGCTGGGCCAGCTCGGCAACCGGGTCCAGCACGTGCTCCGCGCCTTCACCCCGCGCGACCAGAAGGCGGTCAGGACGGCGGCCGAGACCTTCCGCCCCAACCCGAAACTCGACACCGCGCGCGCCATCACCGAACTCGGCGTGGGCGAGGCGCTGGTCTCCTGTCTCGATGCCAAGGGCACGCCGAACCCGGTGGAACGCGCCTTCATCCGCCCGCCGCGCAGCCGCGTCGGTCCGCTGACGCCCGACGAGCGCCGCCGACTGATCGCGCAGAGCCCGCTCGCCGGGCGCTACGACACGGCGGTCGATCGGGTGTCCGCCTACGAGCGCCTCGCCGGCCGGGCCGATGACACCGCCGGGCCGACAGCCCAGCCCGCGCCGCGCGGCCCCTGGGGCGGGGGGTCGGTGCCTTCCGCCGGCCGGCGGTCGGCGGAACCCGCGGCCCCGCCGCCCGTTAGCCCCTCGCCGCGGCCGGCGCCGCGCACCTCCACCCGGGCCACGCCGACCGAGCGGCTGGTCGGTAACATTGCGTCAAGCGTTGGGCGCGAGATTGGACGCCAGCTCATCCGGGGCGTGCTCGGCACGCTCTTCAAGGGACGCCGATGAACGACATGAGCCCTGCCCGTCCGGCCGACAGCGCGCTCACCGCGCTGGACGACGCGCTGGTGGAAGCGGCGCGCGCCGTGATCCGCGCCCGCTACAAGGAGAACCGCCATCACATCGGCGCCGCCGTCCGCACCGCCTCCGGCCGGATCTATACCGGCGTCCATCTCGACACCTATGTCGGCCGTGCCTCCGTCTGCGCCGAGGCCATCGCCCTCGGGCAGGCACTTGCCCAGGACGACAGTCCGGTCGTCGCCGTGGCCTCCGTCCGCCACCCGCGTCCGGCAGAGAGCACGCGCGAGATCGGAATCGTCGCGCCCTGCGGCATCTGCCGCGAAATGATCTCCGACTTCGCCCCCGGCGCCCGCGTGGTCGTGCCGGGCCCGTTGGGGGCCGAGGCCCATCCGATAGAAGCCCTTCTCCCCAACAAGTACCGGCGCCCGGCCTGAGGGCCCGTGTGCCGGCCGGCACAGCGGGCCGCGAATTCTGCGCTATACTCCGCCCCGATGCTGGCGCGGCTGATCCTTCTCCTGGCGCTGGTCGCCACCCCGCAGGCCTGGGCGCAGAGCCCCGGCCAGGGGATGGACTATGGCCGCTATCATGCGCTCGTCATCGGCAACAACGACTATCTCCACCTGCCGAAGCTGAAGACCGCGATCGCCGATGCGCAAGGGGTGGCCGATGTCTTCGGCAGCCGCTACGGCTTCAGCGTGGAACTGCTGCTGAACGCCGACCGCGACCAGATCGTGCGGGCCATCGCGCAGTACCGGGCGCTGAAGGACAGCGACAACCTGATCATCTACTACGCCGGCCATGGCGTGCTGGACGAGGCCTCGGATCGGGGCTTCTGGCTGCCCGTCGATGCCGAGAAGGACAACGAGGCGCGCTGGATCGACGTTGCGGTGGTCAGCGGCAACCTCAGGGCGATGAACGCCCGCCATGTTCTGGTGATCGCAGATTCCTGCTATTCGGGCGCCCTCACCCGCGATGCCGCGACCCAGCTGCCGCAGGCGACCGACCGGGCCACCTGGCTGAAGCGCATGCGCGACCGCCGGGCGCGGACGGCCCTGGTCTCCGGCGGGCTCGAACCGGTCATGGACGGCGGCGGCAGCGGGCATTCGGTCTTCGCCCGGGCACTGATCAACACGCTCCGGGACAATCGGGAGGTGCTGCAGGGCACCGAACTCTTTAACCAGTTGCGCGGTCGCGTGGTCGTCAATTCGCCGCAGACCCCGGCCTATGCCGATATCCGCATGGCCGGGCACGAGGGCGGCGACTTTCTCTTCGTTCCCCGGGCCCAGCCCCAGGCTCCCGCCGCGGGCGGCGGCGCCAGCGCGGACTCGCTCGATCTCGCCTTCTGGGACGCGATCAAGAGCAGCACCAACCCGGCCGATTTCCGCGCCTATCTCGAATCCTTCCCGGCCGGGCGCTTCGCCCCGCTGGCCCGGCTGCGCGCCGCCGAGGCGCCGGTCGCATCGGCCGCGCCCGCCCCCCGCTCCGCCGCTCCGCCGCCGGCGCCCGTCGTCCAGGCACGGCCCGCGGCTCCGCCCCCGGCGCCCGCGCCCCTGCCGGCCCCGCCGCAGGTCGCCGCCGCCCCCTCGGCTGCCGCCGGCTCGATCGGCGATGCCCCCGCCTATGAGCGCGAGTGGCCCAGCATCCGCGACCGCCTCCGTGCGCAGTATGACCGCACGCTCCGTCTCTATGAGAACGCTATGAGCTTCGAGGGTTTCATCGCCCACCGTCTCGAGTCATTGGATGCCGGCACGATCGAGGTGACGGTCGACTACCGGGCCGAGGTCGCCGCCCCCGCCGGCCGGCGCGAGACCCGCACCGCGAGGGTCAAGATCCGCAACCGCGCCCCCGACTACGAGGTGCTGGAATGGACCGCCCGCTGAGTTGACGCCACGGCGGTTTGCGGCGAAGGTCAGGATCGTTTCATCTGGAACGATCTCGCCATGAGCGCCGCCCAGGGTATCTACGACAGCTTTCCCCGCTATCCCTTCCGCCGTCCGCCCGGCCTCGCGGGCGGACGCGATCGTGCACCGGTCGCCATCGTCGGCGGCGGGCCGGTCGGGCTCACGCTGGCGCTGGGCCTCGCGCGGCACGGAGTGCGCTCTGTGGTGATCGAGCCGCGCGAGCAGGTCTCCTTCGGCAGCCGCGCGCTCTGCCTCTCGCGCCGCAGCCTGGAGATCTGGGAGGGTTTCGGCTGCGCCGAAGCCGCACTGGCGGAAGGCCTCGCCTGGACCGGCGGGCGCAGCTTCTGGCGGTCCCACGAGGTGTTCGGCTTCGTCATGCCGCACGAGCCCGGCGAGAAGCACCCGCCGATGATCAACCTGCAGCAGAACCGGGCCGAGCAGTTCCTGATCGATGCGGCCGCGCGACGGCCGGAGATCGACATCCGCTGGCACTCCCGCGTCGCCGGCATCGACGGTACCCGGCTGTCGATCCAGACCCCGGAAGGCTCCTACGCGCTGGAGGCCGATTACGTCGTCGCCTGCGACGGCGCCCGCAGCTTCATCCGCGAGGCTTTGGGCTTGCGCATGCAGGGCACCTCCTACGAGGGGCGCTACCTGATCGCCGACATCGCCCTCGACAGCGATCACCCGACCGAGCGCCGCGCCTGGTTCGATCCGCCCTCCAACCCCGGCTCCACCGTGCTGATGCACCGCCAGCCGGGCGGCATCTGGCGCGTGGACTACCAGCTCCGCGACGACGAGGACCCGGAGGCCGAGATGCAGGAGGCGCGCGCGCGCGCCCGGATCGGCGCCCATCTCGACATGCTGGGCGAGAGCGCGCCCTGGGAGCTGATCTGGCACAGCCTCTACAAGGCGCACTGCCTGTCGCTGCCCTCCTATCGCGCGGGCAACGTCTTCTTCGCCGGCGATGCCGCGCATCTGGTGCCGATCTTCGGCGTCCGCGGCCTCAATTCCGGCATCGACGACGCCGCCAACCTCGCCTGGAAGCTCGCCGCGAACCTGCAGGGCTGGGGCGGCGACAGCCTGCTCGACAGCTATTCCTCCGAACGGGTCTACGCGACCGCCGAGAACATCGCCCAGGCCGGCAAGAGCACGCTGTTCATGACGCCACCGTCGCGCGGCTACGCCCTGATGCGCGATGCGGCGCTCGGTCTCGCCGTGTCGGAGGCCTTCGCCAGGCCGCTGGTCAATCCCCGCCAGACTACGGCGATCACCTTCCCCGATTCGCCGCTTTCGACCCCGGACGAAGACGACTGGGCTGGCGGCCCGGTGCCCGGCGCCACGCTGCCGAACCTCCCTCTCGGCAACGGTCATCTGCTCGATCATCTCGGGCTGAGGCCGCTGGTGCTGGGTGGCGACGTGGCCCTCGATCCAGCGTCGGCCACGGCGCGCCGCCTCGATGCGCCGGCCGGCAGCGGCTACCTCATCCGGCCCGACGGCCATGTCGCCGCGCGCTGGAAGCGGATGACCCCGGCAAAGCTCGACGCCGCCATGGCCCGCGCAACCGGGAGGGCCGCCTGATGCCGCTGCCCGTCGAAGACCTGGAAGCCTTCTGGGCAGCGCTCGCCGAGGCGATCGACCGCGCCGGGCCGGAACGCGACCGCGTCATGCTGGCGAAGCTCGCGCTCGCGCTCGCCGACCGGGTGGGCGACGCCGAAGCGGTGGCCGCCGCGCTGGCCGCCGCCCAACGCGATCTCTGAGCGGCCTCTAGCGGTTCCGCAGGCGGTCGTCGGTGAACAGGAAGTCGGGGCCGAGATCGGCGATGGTGGGTGCGCCCATCTGGGCCAAGGTCAGGTCGATCTCGTTCCTCAGGATGGCGAGCGCCTTGGCCGCCCCCGCCGTGCCGCCGGCCACGCAGCCATAGAGCGTCGCCCGCCCGACGAAGGCGAACTTCGCCCCCATGCACATCGCCGCCACCACGTCCGAGCCTCTGCGAATGCCACTGTCGATCATCAGGGTCGTCTTGTCGCCCACGGCATCCCTGATCGCCGGGAAGACCTCCACCGGAGAAGGTCCCTTGTCGATCTGACGCGCCCCGTGATTCGACACCATGATGCCGTCGACGCCGAGCTCGGCGGCGCGGAGCGCATCCCGAGGATCCATGACCCCCTTGATGACGAAGTTCCGCGGCCAGAGCGCGCGGAAGCGCTCCACATCGGCCCAGGTCAGCGGCGCGTTGGTCTGCGTCGCCACCAGCGTGGCGACGTCGCCGCGGCTCGCCCCCTTGGGCGCATAGGGCGCCCAGTTCGAGAACAGCGGCTCGCCATGCTGCAGGAAGCCCGCCATCCATTGCGGATGGGTCAGCGCCTCCAGCTTCGTCCTCATCGACAGCTTCAGCGGCCGGCCGAAACCGTTCCGCCTGTTGCGCTCGCGGTTCGACGACACCGGCACGTCGACGGTCAGGACCAGCGTCGACAATCCGGCGTCTCGGGCCCGGATGATCATGTCCTCGGAGATCTTCTTGTCCTTGGCGGCGTAGAGCTGATACCAGCCGTGCTCCGGCGCCACCCGGGCCAGATCCTCGATCGAGGCCGTGGCCGCCCCCGACATGATGAAGGGCACATTCGCCGCTTTCGCCGCTTCCGCCAGCATCAGGTCGGCGCCGGGGCGGAACAGCGCGGCGAGGCCGGTCGGCGCGATGCCGACCGGCGAGGCATAGGTCCGCCCGAACAGCGTGGTCGACTGGTCGCGTTTCGACACGTCGACCAGGTAGCGCGGCACGATCGAAAGGTCGCGGAACGACCGCTCGTTCCGGTCCAGCCCCACCTCGTCGTCGGCCCCGCCCTCGATGAAGTCGTAGGCGATGGTCGGCAGCCGCCGCCTGGCCATCCGGCGCAGGTCTTCGATGTTGATCGCCTTGTCCAAGGGTCCCCTCCGCTCGCCGGCCGTTGTTGCGCCGGCATTGCGGGCATTCTTCGCCGGAAAGCCGGCGCCCGCAAAAGAAAAAGGGCCGCCCTGTCCGGGGCGGCCCTTCGTCCCTCCCGTCGGGGAGGCGGAGAGGTCAGCGCGAGTAGAACTCGACCACGAGGTGCGGTTCCATCTTCACCGGATAGGGCACGTCCGAGAATTGCGGCGCGCGGACGAACTTGCCCTTGAAGCCCGAGGAGTCGACCTCGATGTAGCTCGGCACGTCGCGGTCGCGCGACTGCAGCGACTCCAGGATGATGGTCATCTGCTTGGACTTGTCGGCCACCTCGATCTCGTCGCCGTCCTTGCAGCGGAAGGAGGCGATGTTCACCCGCCGGCCGTTCACCTTCACATGGCCGTGGTTGATGAACTGGCGGGCGGCGAAGGGCGTCGGCGCCAGTTTCATGCGATAGACCACGGCGTCGAGCCGGCGCTCCAAGAGGCCGATCAGCGCCTCGGAAGTGTCGCCGCGCACCCGGGTCGCCTGCTCGTAGATGTTGCGGAACTGCCGTTCCGTGATGTTGCCGTAATAGCCCTTCAGCTTCTGCTTGGCGGCGAGCTGGACGCCGTAGTCGGAGACCTTCTTCCGCCGCAGGCCGTGCTGGCCGGGCGGGTTCTTCCGCTTCATGTTGAGCGGGCTCTTGCCCCGGCCCCAAAGATTCTCGTTGAGCCGACGATTGATCTTGTACTTCGACTCGATCCGCTTGGTCATCCGATGGTCTCACGCTTCCGACGGGTTCGCGCATGTGACTGCGCGCGCAGGGGCCCCCAGGGGGAGCCCGCGAAGACGGGCGTTCTATACGGGGGGCCCGGAAGCGTCAAGCGGAAGCGGGGGTGCTAGCGAGGGCGAGTGAATGGCCTGTACCGTTCGATCAGCCGATCACCATGTCCTCGCATCCGTTGCGGCGGATAGAGGACTCTGGTTCTGAGGGTGAAATCCTGCGTCGTCAGATCCAGTTGCCGGTCGAACAGAACAACTTTCACGGTGATTTCGATCCGGCAAGCCGCCCCCGGGCATTGCCCCGCCGTCGGTAGGGGCTCCAGTTCCAGCCATTCTTCCAGCACGTCTGTCATCGGGTCGCAATAACCTCTGCAGGCGCCGGCATTCGGATCCCTCTGGATCACAGCGTCGGTACCATCCTGGTATTCGGTGAAGAGCACTTGCTGCCAGATATCAGGTTCTCTGATTCCGGTAATTTTAGCGCCGCGGACCCTTATGTGTGCCCGCACAACCAAGTCGTTTTGCGCATCAATTCCATTTTTCTGCAAATCAAGCCCGGCAAATAGCGGTCCGCTTGCTTGCTGGGCTAGTGAAGAGAACGAAATGAGCAGCAAGCTCAAACCGACGACAGCCTTCAACATGGGTGCGCGCCATTCAAAGTTGCACTGCCCATGCTCCATGGCGGCCGAGCCGCCGCTGTAAGCCCGGTCACGCCAAAGCCAGACAAAGGCTAACTTCCCGGCGCTCCACCCAGAAAGGCCCCGCAATGCCCCTCAAACCCCATAACCCAAAGAAAATCGCCCCGCCCACCGGCCTCTACAGCCAAGGGATCGAGGTGCCGGCCAACGCCCGCTGGCTCTACATCACCGGCCAGGTCGGCATCGACGCCAAGGGAAAGACCGTCGCAGGGGCCGAAAAGCAGGCCAAGCGGGCCTGGAAGAACCTGATCGCCGTCCTGGAAAGCGCCGGCATGGGGGTGGAGGACCTGGTCCGGGTCAACGCCTACCTGGTCGATCCCCGCTATATCGAGGCCTACCGGGTGGCCCGGGACGAGATCCTGGGCAAGGCGCGGCCCGCTTCGACGGTGGTCATGGTCCCCTCGCTCGCCCACGAATCCTTCCTCATCGAGATCGACGCCGTGGCGGCCAAGGCAACGTGAGGCAACCCGCTGAAGTCCTTTGTAAACTGATGCCACCGATCCTGTGCCGCCTGGACTATTCGCGACGGAGAACGGGCATGCGGCGCTTGGGTTTGGCGATTCTGGCCGGAATGGCCCTTCTGGACTCGGTGCCGGCCGGCGCCGACGAGATCTATGACAAGTGCGTCGACAACCCGGCCAAGGCGAGCAACGCCGACTGGGCGGAATGCGGTGCCGCGCTGCTGAAGCGTGAGGACGACAGGCTGAACGCCACCTGGAAGAAGGTCTGGCCCCTGGTTCAGGACCAGACCAAGGCCGACCTCCTCGCCGAGCAGCGGCTGTGGATCGCCTTCAAGGAGAAGTCCTGCCTCATGTACACCAATGGCGAGCACGGCCGGGAAGGCGCGGTGCTGGGCTTTCCCACCTGCCGGGCCGAGGTGATCGCCGCCCGCACCCGGCAGCTCGAGATGTACGGCAAATCCTTCGAGCCAATGTAGGCCCGGGGCGGGTAAGACTCCTCCCCTGAGCCTGTTTCTGTTCGGAGAGGTCGCCCGCATGAACGCCGAAGCCCCGGTTGCCATCCACCGCGCCGACTACCGCCCCACCCCCTATGCGATCGAGACGGTGGAGCTGGAATTCGACCTGGAGCCGGAGGCGACTGTGGTGAGCGCGGCGGTGGCCTTCCGGGCCCGGCCCGGCGGCGGCGGCGAGCTGAAGCTGAACGGCGAGAAGCTCGAGCTCCTCTCCATCGCCATCGACGGCCGGCCGCTGAAGCCCGGCGACTACAGGCTGGACGAGGACGGCCTCGTCATCGCCAACCCGCCGGCCGCCTTCACCCTCACGACCAAGGTGAAGATCAACCCGGAAGGAAACAGCGAGCTCTCCGGCCTCTACCGCTCCTCGGGCGTCTTCTGCACCCAGTGCGAGGCGGAAGGCTTCCGCCGCATCACCTATTTCTATGACCGGCCCGACGTGATGGCGGTCTATCGCACCACCATCCGCGCCGACAAGGCCGCCTACCCTGTGCTGCTCTCGAACGGCAACCTTACCGGCAGCGGCGATCTGCCGGATGGCCGACACTTCGCCGTCTGGGACGATCCCTTCCCCAAGCCCGCCTATCTCTTCGCGCTGGTGGCGGGCGACCTCGCCTGCAACGAGGACAGCTTCACCACCCGCTCGGGCCGCAACGTGAAGCTCCGCATCTTCGTCGAGCACGGCAAGGTGGAGCGGACAGCCTATGCGATGGATTCGCTGAAGCGGTCGATGAAATGGGACGAGGAGCGCTTCGGCCTCGAATACGACCTCGACCTCTTCAACATCGTCGCCGTGTCGGACTTCAACATGGGGGCGATGGAGAACAAGTCGCTCAACGTCTTCAACGACAAGTACATCCTGGCCGACAGGGAGACCGCCACCGATGTCGACTTCGCCGGCATCGAGGCCGTGGTGGCACACGAGTATTTCCACAACTGGACCGGCAACCGCATCACCTGCCGCGACTGGTTCCAGCTCT
>VFQO010008901.1_pt1 | contig 36761 bp, 67 predicted proteins | sample 3512331 | NCBI WGS metagenome assembly VFQO01 (sample SAMN10412371, study PRJNA504923) | tailings metagenome | isolation source: Replicate 3 from Balatoc abandoned mine | place: Philippines: Itogon, Benguet | collected 2017-08-28 | reverse complement strand
GAAGACACTCAGTAGCACAGAGGCACCTGCATGGCCAGCTCGTCGCCGCGTGCAATCGCAGCCTTCCCTGCTGTGCACGAGCTGTGGTAGCGCATCGCAAACCTGGAGCAGTCGCAGAGCGGGCAGAGGGCCAGGTCAGGGTGCAGCTGTCGACAGGAGGCAGATGAGCGGTGGAGCTGCAGTGCACACTTGCGCACTGGAGGGCTGTCCCTGACGCACGGCAACCGATGCCGCCTCTTACCACGTCAGCGGCACGGGGCAGTTGTTGCGCTGTTTGAGCCCCCCGTACAGCTCCTGGCTCAGGTTGAATGCGTTCACGTTCAGCGCGTTGTCATGTGACAGCTGTAACACATGGGAAAGCAGATGAGGAAGGGCGTGCAGTAGCTGGCGACCGATGGATAGTGCAGTGGCACTGCTGGTGCAGTGCATTTGGAACGCAACACGCACCAGGATGAACTGGGGCATCTGGGCGCTCGACAGGCCACCAGGTGGGTTGTTGGCAGCACACATGCATCCAGGTGGCACGCAGGTGGAGGGGTCGCATGTGTAGGTGGCGGTGGACACCAGATCGCCTGCAAGCAGGCAGGCGGCGTGGAACAAAAGTCGAGCGGCGGCGGCGGTGGCGGCGGCGGCAGTTGGCGGCGTGGCGCACACCGCGGCGCACTCCTGGCTGCCGGAAACGCCACGACCAGCAGCAGGAGCAGCCCGGCCGCGCGGGGCGGCATTCTGGAGCCCAGGTTTGTCTGGCCGGCGGCCAAGGTGCAACAGGCAGGCTCAAGCGGTCTCTAAATGTAGCTGGGGTGGCGCTGAAGGTGTGACAAAGGCAGCCGAGGGACCAAGGCCAGCTTTCACCATGCCGACACGCTCCCTCTTGCCGCGGCCTTGCATTGCCTGCGGTCAGCTGGTTGCTCCTCCCCACAGCAGAGCCAGCACTGGAACACCACTGGACAACTGCAGGCCTGCTTCCGGCCACTTGGATCAGCCCACATGGGAAAAGAAGTCCGTACCACAGGCCTCCCTGCCGCCTGTGAAGGTGAGCTATTACTGCGCTAGCGTCAAGAGGTGGACAGACGTATGGAGAGCGACAGCAACGCAGAAGGGGGACCTACAGGGCAGTGACGATGCCGGCGGTGGCGGGTACGAGGAGCCGAAGAAGCATGTGCAAAGAATAAAATACAGGCGGTGGTGTTGAGAGGAGCAGGGGCGGCCTGCATAGCGTCATGTCAAGCGCATGCAGGCGGTGGCGGGAGCCCAGCCTGCAGGCGGGCGAATTGTGAGCTGGAGCGGCAGCATGCGTGCCACAGCCGCTGGCACACCCGCTACAGCAGGGCTTAGGAGGGCAGACGGCCTTGCACAGTCATCGAGGGGTGCCGCCGCCGGGGCGGGCCGTCATCGCGACGGGTGCATGAGCAGCGTTTGGAAGCCGGTGACGGCGCAGTTGCAGGCGGGGCAGCTGGGGTTGGCGCCGCAGCGCTGCTTCACGCACGTGTCGCAGTAGAGGAAGTGCAGGCAGGGCAGCACCACGCAGTTGCGCTGCACCTGCAAGGGGACCAGGGTGAGGGCAGCAGGGGGCACGGACGGGGTATGAGAGCTGGTGTTGAAGAGGCACAGAGCGACCGCACTGCAACACCGCAGGGGCACATGCTGTGTGACAGATGACTGTGCGGATGTAATGCTGCTACAGCCTGCTCCCTGCCCATGCACCGCCCCACTGCTGCTCACCGCTCGGCACAGCTTGCACTACAACAAAGGAGGTGGGAGCAGGGCAGGCAGCCGGTCAGCTGTGCACGTGCTGGGCACATGCCGTGCGCAGAAGGCAGCCCAGCAGGAGGCACCAGAGCTGCATGCCACTGCAGCTAGCACTGCATCCCCTTCAATGGCGCTTCTATTGTTCAACCGCAAACTTGGCAGGAACCCCCAGCGGCCTGCCTGCAGCGCGTCCTGGAACTCGCGGCACTTGTCCTCCAGCTGCCGGTTCTGCTGGCGCAGAGACTCGCGCTCCTGCAGGGGGCGTGCGACATGCATCAGCAGAGCAGTGGGACAGGGATTGGGAAGCAGGGCAACCAATGCAAGCATGATATGCGCGGCGCAGCACCAGCCCCTGCCGGCTGTCCAACAGCCCAGCCGCCACACATTGGTGCGGAGGCTGCAGCCCCGCCATGCGGCCCAGCAAACCGCACCCTACCTGTATCGCGCTGAACAGCTGGCGCTTTTTGTCTTGCAGCTGCTGCGTCAGCTCATTCGTGCGCTGCACCTGAGCATCCCGCTCAGCCAGCGCCGCCTTGAGCTGCCGCTTGGCATTGCTGTGGGGAGGGAGGGGGGACAGCCGAGCAAGCCGGCTCAAAAGCGAGCATTCACCGGGTTGCGGCTCTGGCCGGCAAAACATGCTGTTGGTGCTCCCGATCCCTGCTGTTCATGCATCGGGGCCCCGCTCTCTCTCCAGGAAACGCACGAGCAACCAGGCAACAATCTGCAGGCACAGCATGCCCTCCCAGGCACCAGCGCACCTGACTTCCATCGGCTCGTTCCCGCTGCCAGCAGAGTCTTGCCGCTCCAGCGAGGCGGCGGCAGCCAGCGTGCCAGCCTCGTCCCCCGCGCTACGTGCCGCCTGCCACTCCAGCAGCTGCCGCTGCTTCTGCAGGGCCGAACAGGAGGCGGGAACAGCGCTCGGTGACAAGACACGAGCGCCCACCCAACCCGCTGTGCAACACAGTGCGCCACCCCGACGGATCAGCTGCAACAGCTGTTCAAATCCGCTGCAGCATGTGCAGCTGGCGCACCTGCAGCGCTGCCAGCGAGTCGGGGTCCAGCAGGTGGCTCTGGCTCTCAAACAGCTCCAGGCTGGCCTCATCCAGCATGCCGCCCAGCTGCAGGTGCGGGGCGGGGCACACAGCAGCTGGGTGGGTGGCACACCCGCTCTCTGCATCCGGATGCAAGGCAACACGTGCAAATGCAACTGCTGAGCGACTGCCCAGACTGCAGGTGCCTGCCCTCGCACCCCACCAAATCCGCTGCCCCTCACCTCGCCCATGCGGAACTGCGGCGCTACGCTGCTGCTGAGTAGCCCGGGCTGCACGGGCGCCGAGGCACCCAGGTGGTGGTGGTGGCTACCGGAGCGGCCGGCAGCAGGGATGCCGCGCGAGCGCCGCTGCTCCGCCGCCGCCAGGTTGCCCCACCGCGGGTCATCCGAGCTGCCCAGCAGTGCCGGCTGCTCCGGCATGGAGGCGGGCTGCCGCGTGTAACGGTTGTTGTGATGACTGCCGCCGATGGGCACGCCTTGCCCGCCGCCAAACTGGAAGTCAGCAAAGCTCTGGCTGCGCCGGCCCAGCATGGGCGGCCCGCCCCCCGCCTGCTGCTGCTGCTGCTGCTGCGCCTGCTGCTGCAGCAGCCCGCTGAAGGGGCTGCCCAGCTGCTGCCGCTGCTGCGCCGCCAGCTGCTGCTGGTATGCTGTGTACTGCACCGCCTGCTGCGCTGTGAGGCCGCTCATTGAGGCGGACAGGCTGCGCTGCAGCATGTCAATGGAGAGCGGGCTGCCCGCCCCCTGCTGCTGCTGCTGCTGCTGCTGCAGCGCCTGCTGCATCTGCTGCTGTAGCAACGCCTGCTGTTGCGCCTGCTGCGCCTGCTGCTGCTGCGCCTGCTGCTGCTGCGAGTGCCGCCGGTCCATCGGTGGCCGCCCCTGCTCCGGCGACGCGCCGTCCCCGGGCCATGGCTGCCCGCTGATGACCTGCCAGCATTGGCGGCACAGGTAGTCGCTGCTCTGGTAGCGAACACCTCCGCCTACCTGCAACAGGCGGTGCACGCCGGGCAGCAGAGGTGGAGAGTTGCGGGGCCGGCGCGGCGGCCCTGCCTGGGCCCAGGCGGCGGCGGCGCCGCCGCCGGTGGTCTCTGGCTAGCAGGCACAGCCGACCTCCCAGGGCGCACCGGATTGTATGCTAGATCGTGTCGGGCGAAGTTGCGGCTGCACAGGCTGCACTTCAAGCCCTCCTCCGCCATGGGCCAGCCGGGGCGCCCTGGCCGTCCGAGCGCAGCTGGATGTTAGGTCGGAAGCCCGTGTGGTTGTCTGCAGGACCAGGAATGGCGTGCACGCGGCGTGGAGGAGCCCTTCCGAGCGGGGTGGCCTCGCCGGGCTTCTGCAACACGTGCTGCGGCTTGTTCACGACTGTTTCATGACCAGAAGCACACCAGGGCGAGCGCCGCACCTGCAGGGCTCAGCACCAGCTGGGCCCACCGCGGAAGCAGGCGCCAAGGGCGCGGGAACAGCCGCCAGAGATGCACGCACACGAATCCCGATACGCCGATGCAGGACGATGAACCCCACAGGCAAGAGCAGGCCGCCCAGCGGCGCCCAGCGCGTAGCCAGGTCGGCGCCGGGCGGCACTTGCGGCCAGCCTCGCTCGCATGCCACAGGGGCTTGCCCTTCTGCTGCGCCCGCACCAGAGGGCTGGAGTACAGGGGTATGGAAAATTCATGGATGGTTGCCAGCCCAGGCAAGGCTATGCAGACGGCAAGGCTACGCAGACAATGCTCCAGCTCGCCGGCGAACCTGCGCCTGATTGCTCCGGTCGGGCCGTTTGGCTTCGGCTGTTCTCGGTGGTGCACCCATTCTCATCGACCTCTTGAGATCAGTTCAGTGTTATGTGTCTCCAATATCACCTGCTACGTTTCGACCAACATCTACCCGGGGACCCGCAGCTGGACCGCTGCGGGGCGTGACCCGCATGCTGTGGCTGGGGTACTTCCTCCGCCTCGCATCCCTGCCATAACCTATGTTGATTGAATGCATGGAGTTTAGCCTTCAAGCCGACAGCAGCAGACGGCCCCAGCTCTTTGCCGTGGCTGCAGCAAGAGTTGGTGCTTGCCAAGTTGCTGTTCAGTCGGTTGTTGTTGCTTCATGAAGCCATTTACACAGGAGCAGGGGGGGTAGACAGCGGTACGGGGGTGGTGTGGAAGAGCAGAGGAAGGAATTGGTAGGGGCAGAGTGGAAAGGTGTGGGGGCTCAAATGCTGAGCGGCGGGGGTGTGTCAAATTGCCTGCTTAGAGGGCGCAGCAGGACTTGAGCGGGGCAGTTGCATACAGGCCCGACCCGGAGCAGCGGGGTGCAGGCAGCAAGGTAGACGGAGAGAGAGAGGTTGAATAAAAGAGATTGGGACAGTGTGGCTGGGGTCAGCCCCGGGCAGGGGCGCCTGCCTAGAGTCACAGAGCCTGGACTGCCAAAACGGAGGCGGCGAGGGCTGACTGCCCTGCCCTGCCTGCCTGCCTAGTTTGTACCTGCACTGGGAGCGCCTATACGCACACCAAGGCGAGCCGACTGTACAGCGCCGCGGCGTGCGCCGCCGCGACGGCTGAGCTTCGTTCAAGACCTGTAGCTGCGGCTGCAGATGCCTGCCAGGCTGAGGCAAAATTTGGCAGCCGCCGTGCGACCCAACTGCCCCGGACCCTCGAGGTAGTTCCAGCCCCGGTCCTGCATTCGGTGCCATCCCCTCCCAGTTTCCTCTCGACAGCTAATCTCCTCTCAGCAGCTCTCCAGCTGCCGATTGACGCTCACTCCAACACTACAAGCTGCCTGTGCAGTGAGAGAGCACCCGGCTACCTGCCGCATGCAACCTGCCGAACCCCCTCGAGCCTTCGGGGGGGTTCAGTGCCGGCGCCCAACCGCCGCTGCTGTCCCTCCCCCTGCCTCGCTGCCTTCTTCACTGCGTTCCAAACACACCCAGACAACAGTGCCCGCCACCTGGGCCGGCGCCAGTGCCCCCACTGCCACCGCCGCTGCCAAACCGCCAGCGGCGGCGGCAGCCAGCGGTGGCGCTGAGCGACGGACGCGCTGTAAAGGGCGCAACCACCTGTATATTCTATCCCGCATGGGCTCAGGGCGAGGGCCGGCCGCTGAGGCCGGCAGGGCGCCGGCCGACAGGGGACGCGCCCCATCCCTGCACTGCAGGCTGCAGGTCGGCCTGAATGTGATCCTTGACCGCTCTGACATGGTCAATATAGAGCCCGCTGCCCTTGTGCACGCGCCCAGCATGGCGACGAAGCGCATGCGCATGCTTGCCGCTGGCAACGACGCTGCTCCTGCGCTGCTCTGGTGGTTGACTACCTCAGTGTTTGCATTTCAGCTTGGTTAGTCAGAGCTTGCTCATTCAGTGGCGGTGTTTTCAAAAGCACGGCACAGGTGCTGCGGCAGTCAAGACCGAGCAGCAGGACGGCGCCGCTCGCCACGGTCGCTCAACCGCCTGGCCTCATGTTTGACAAGTTCTCTTCTGCCCTTAAGCAGCTGTGCGACAGCAGCTGCACAGCTGGCCTGTTGAGGCCGTCTGGTCCCGCTACGGAGGCATAAGCGCTATTGCTCAGCCCTGCCTGCTGCTGCGCCACCAGGCAGCCGCAATGTGCTGCAGGTCGGCCTCCGTGAAAGCCTGCGAGCATGACAGCAACACAGCTGGTTGGTTACCTTGTACGTGCCGCTGACCAGTTGACCAATTAGTAAGCCAGCCAGCACACAGTCCGCTGGAGCGCACCTGCTGCTCCACACCCAGGCGGGAGGCCAGCTTGCGCACGACATGCAGCAGTACCAGCACCAGAAGCCTACGTGCAGTGGTGGGGGCGGGTGTTGATCAATTCACTCACAACCTCCTGGGCAACACAAAGGGCCGCCCATGCACCCCATTCCAATCTTTGGCAAAAACCCTTGCCAGCATACATGACTCACTTGTATGCCTCCTTGGCCTGTTCCTTGGGAAACACCGCCCGGGCCACTTGATGCGCCAGCTTCCGCAGCGTTTCAAGCGCGCTGCTCTTGGGCACGTTCACTTCATCTCGGCTGCGCGGCAGCCACAGCTGTGCCAGAGCAGACGGCAGGCCAGGGATGGTGGGCGCCACCAGGCCACCCTCCAGCCAGACGGGGTACGCTGGCGGAGGTGGCGGCGGGGGCGAGGCAGGCGGCAGTGGCGGCTGCCAGCGCGCCTCCTGCCTAACCTGGCCACCAGCAGCCGCGGCAGCCGCAGTGCCTGCATCAGATGGGGTGGTGAGCAGCAGGGCACAGCTTACAGAACGGAATAGAAAACACTCGCTTGCTCCCTCCCCAGAATACGGCACAGGGCAGGGTGCCGTGCAGAATCCCAAGGCTGAATGTGCAGCTCACACAGCCCATACACCAGCATGAAAACAGCCGCCTGCCCACCTGAGGGGGGCTCAAAGGCATGGGGGTATGTAGATGCTCCGGCAGCTGCAGTGGGCACGATGCGCCGCTGCTGCAGCCCGGTGCCAGGTCCTCCTGCAGGCGGGAAACAGGAGGAAATTGCAGTGTTGCTGGGCGCCGCCACCATCTGTCCGCTGGGAGCCACACAGCAGCAGGCAGCAGGCAGCAATCGCACTGCGGAACGCGTATTAGCTGCTAGAGCAGCCCACCTGCTGGGCGCATGGCGGAGCTGGCCCACGGCAGCACGGAGGCGTGGCTCACAGCCGACGGCATGGGAGGAGCAGCTGTGGCCAGGAGGCAAGAGCAGACAGAGGCAGGAGGGGAGTGAGGCGAGCGGCGGTGACTGCAATACAGTGGTTGTCATGCAGTGCAAACGATTCTTTACAGAACAACACGCGCAGTGAACCGCAAGCATGCCCTGTTTACTGGTATGGCATGGCAGTGCTGCCTCACGGCCAGTTGACCTCTTTGGGCCTGCTGTTGCCCCGCCCAGCCCACCTGGGAAGCCAGCAGTGTGCTGCCGCTTGGCCGGTTGCTGCCGCTCTCCCAGCTCGCTGCCCTGGCGCTTGCCGCCCGCCTGCAAATGGATGGCTTGGGCAGATTGGAGACGTGCAGGCATGCTGCCCATGCTTGTTGCCCTGTCTGATGCCCAGCTCGGCTCTGCCCCTCCTTTCTCCAACCCACCCAATTCTCCTGGTCACAGGTGGGGGGTAGGGCGGCGCGGGTCCTTCGGCGGCACAGGAGGCTGCAGGGGCGGGGCGGGCAGCTGCAGGCGTGGCGCTGCCTGCAGAACAGGGCGCTGCTGTTGCGCGGCGTGCTGTGGGGCGCGCTGCCGCCGCTGCCGCTCAGCTGCTGGTACACTGCGCAGCGCAATGGCCGCCTCGGGAGGCAGCTCGACGATGCGAGCAGACACTGGCTGCCGCAGCACTGCGCTCCCGGCCGTGCCACCAGTGGCCAATGAGGGCAGCTGCCAGGGCGGCCGCTGGTCCGGCCCGCTGTACATCTCCTGCTGCGCCTCCCGCTCCGCACGCACCACGCGCGCATGCGGGCGTGGCGAGGGTGCCGCTGCCTGCACCGGCTGGCGGCGCTGCCTGTAGCGGCGGCGGGTGTGCGGCGGGGAGTACAGGTGCACAGCCCAGTCCGGCACTTTGACGATTGCGCTGTCCCGGCTGCGGGTGTACACAAGAAACCCTGAGGGCATGCTGGTGGCAGGGTCGCTGCGCACGCGGCGGATGAACTCCTTGTAGTTGGACCGCGGCCGGTTGAGGATGCAGGTCTTGCTGTCCAGCGAGCACCCCTCCCTGCATCCATCGGTGGTAGCAAGGCGGACGGAGGGAGGCAAAATGTTACTTGTAGAAGTGCAAGAAAGTTGCAGCTTGCATTCAAGCAACCGGCCCCGCTCAACTATCCACCGCCTACCTTCCCATCCCACTCATGCCACTCGCGTCCCACACCTGATATGCACGTAGATCCGCAGCAGGTCGTGCAGGGTCATCAAGGCCGACCGGCTCATCAAGGGCACCTCCTGGATCCAGTAGATGACGCGGCGGAACTCAAAGCAGCACCTCTGCTTGTTGTTGGAGCAGGACCAGCCCACGGGCCGGCTGGGATCCGGGATGTTGTACTTGCGCACTCCTGCAGAAAGAAAACCGAAGCATGGACAAGGGATTGGTGCTCCACTTGTGCAGCAGCAGTGCCAACCGTGTCAGTGACTGTCACCCTCTCCAGTGCACCCAATCTGCCTGGCAGCCTTCCCTCAACCAGAGATGATGCGCACCTGCCATGGCCATCCACGTCTTCAGCACGGGCCACAGCGGGTGCTCCAGCACCGGGTGCCTGTCCAGCAGCGCCGGCAGCTGCGGCAGTGGGATGGGCTGCCTGCCGCCCATGCCTGTCAACCGCTGCACCACTGTGGCAAGCTGCTCTGCGTTGGCGTAGCCGTCCATTGCATCAGCGCAGGAGCGGTTGGTGCCGCAGCGCGCGTGCGGCACCAGAGAGATGGTGGTGGAGGCTGCTGGGATGGGCAGCTGCCGGGTGCCCAGCACGCCCTCCCGCACCAGGTACTCCTCCTCCAGGAGCACCCTGCAAAAAAATCGGAGTAAAGGCAGGGTTTTGGGCAGCCCAACACAGCTGCCTGTGTGACATTCAAACACACCTCCAGCATTTGCATGGCTGTCAGGCACCCTCTGCTGCTCACCAGCCCTGGCCTGGCAGCCTGATGGCGAAGTAGTCAGCCATGCCGCGCACGTACGGCAGGGGGACGCGCGCGCCGCTGCTCCCAAACATCCGCACCAGACAGGCCCTGGCCAACAGCGTGCAAGTGTCGTGCTGCAGCGTGGAGCCCTTTTGCTGCATGTGCAGCAAGGCAGAGCAGTGGTTCTGGTTGATATGGGCAAGCAGGCGGGCAGGCAGGCAGGCAAATGAACATCCCTGCAGAAGAGCCCCATGCCAAGATTAGGCCAGCTTCCCAACTGCTCATAAACACACCTGCCCCAACCGCACGGCAGCAGGCGGCATCTTGCCGTTGCGCTCCGCGGACTGCAGCCAAGTGGCGTGGTCCACTGGCGAGCCACTGACGCAGCATAGCTCAAAGCACACGCCGCCCGCTGCGTAGGCGGCCGCCAGGGCACACGCGCCCTCCATCTCCTGTGGCAAGTAGGCAGGATGCACATGCAGAGGTTGCACAAGAACAATGTGGATCTCCAATTAGCAATGAGTTCCAATTAGCAATGAGTGGTGCAGAGTAGAATGGTCGCGGCAGAACAGGGCCCATTCCACACCACACCTTCTTGAAATTGTCGGTCAGGCCGTCCGATGTCGCAGCCCGCCAGGAGCGCAGCCAGCCCTGCTCCTTTGCGTCTTTGTACTGCTGCAGGATAGCCTGCACATAGATGGGGAATGGAGTGGTGAGGCACAGGGCAGCAGACAAGCAAGCACGAGTTGCCTTCAAACCTGGACTACAACTCCTGCCCCAGCGCCGCGCTGCATCCCACCTGGCACAGCTCTGACATACTGCCGCACTCATAGCATGCCAGGTGGCAAAAAGTGAGAGATGGGCCTGCAGCCAGGGCAATTGCAGGGGGGATGAAACACCAGCATGCGACAGCGCATGCAACAGCAGGCATCTCTTGGTCGCACCTGCTCTGGACCAAGCCACCCAGTACCCACCATAGCGCTGCAGGAGCTGCACCAGGGCGTCAGCTGGCACGTCAAAGCAACGGTCGATCTTGCCGTCTGCGTGCACCACCATGCAGATCCAGCGGCTGCCGGGCAGCCACTCGCCACCGGCGGCCAGGTATGCAGCCTCAGTGGAAAAGCAGAATGATCTGGAGCGCGGCGAGCACGCCTTGAGCCCGCGTGGCAGGCAGCATGGCTCGTCTGCAGCAGGGGCAAGGTTCAAGGTCAGTGTTCCCAGGCAGCATGTAGCACAGCATACAATACGCCACAATGAAAAACACGCCTGCTTGAGGTGCAATGATGCTTAACACCCACACAGCTGCAAACCCAAGCCGGCGGAGCGCACCAGACAGCATCAAGCCTCCCATGTGGGTGACTCCGGAGGGCAGCCGGGCCACGCAGATGTCGTATCTGGACCCGTCCATCGTCATTGCCACCACCAGCTGCCGTTTCAGCTCCTGCGTGGCAGGGGAGGGTGGGCAAGGCAGGTCTGTCTGAAGGTTAACCAGGGGGTGAATGCATCTCAGAGGCTGAAAAACAGGCCAGGCACTGGGCTGGTCCCAAAGGCAGTGACTATGCACCTAGCACCCACCTCACTGATGGCCGCCACCTGCCACCCCTCGGACATGTTGGCACTGGCGGCGCTCCAGGCCTGGCGATAGTGACGCAGCAGCGCAATGCTGCGCAGGAAATGCTGCTTCACCGGCTGCGTGTCCGCCCGCTGCGCCCGCTGCGCCGATTCGGACGCATCCGCCAGGTTTTGCTGCCTCTCAAACAGGAGCTTGGCTTGCTGCCACTCCTGCTCAGTCATCCCCTGGCTGCGCAGTTCCGCTTCAGTGTACCCATGCGCCACCAGCGGAGTGGAGATGGCGCTGTGCTGCACCGCCCGGACCGCCAGCTTGAGCCGGCGGGCAGCCAGCTCCTCTTCATCCTCCTCCCCTCCCTCCTCGTCCGACCCCTCCTCGCCCGCCTCCTCCTCCTCCTCGCTGTCATAGTTTGTGAGATGAGGTGGGCTCGCTGGGCGCGGCTCAGGCGCTGCTGCTGCTGCCGCCGCTGCTGTTGTTGTGGGTGCTGCCGCCAGCGCCCGTGCCGCTGGGCTGAGCGCTGCTGCTGCCGCCGCTGCTGTTGCTGTGGGTGCTGCCGCTGTCCCGCTGCCGCCAGTTGGGGTGGGCGCGGCCGCTGCCTCGCCGCTGTCGGTTGGGGTGGGTGCTGGCGCCGGGCCGCCGCCGCCTGCTGCCGTCTGCTGCCGTGCTCTGGGCACACAGGGGGGCAGCTGATACGGCTGGTCTAAATGCTCTGCCGTCAGCTGTTGCTGGTTCTCCTCCCACAAGCGCTTGGTCCAGCGCCGCTGAAGCTCGGCGGCGGCCCTGGCGCCGGCCGCCGCCGCCGCCGCCGTCTCGGCCGCCCAGGAGGCTGGCACTGGCGGCCTGCCGCTGCCTGGCCCGGGCCCTGGGCCCTCCATGGGCCGCTGCCGCAGGCCAAGGCTCCGGCAGGGATGAAGGCACCTCCAGCGTTGGAATTCGCTCCGGGCGCACGCTCAGGCGATCTCTGGGCTGGCCTTGGCGACTTGAGAGTCCGAGGACGTGCGAGAGCCAAGTCCAAGTGACAGAAGACTGCCTGTTGGGGCGCACTGGCACCACAATCATCCGGCGTCGGCAACCGCCGAGCCGGCGGCACATTTACACCACGCTACAGCCAGTTGCCTCCCGTTTCAGGCACTCTGCAGCTCAGGTCTAGTGCATGCATGCCGACCAGCAGGTAGCTTTAGAAGGAAGACGGGCAGGCCATTGGCGTGCCGTGCCACCGGCGGCGCTCAGCGGCTCGGCGATGGGTGCTGCTGGACCGGGCTGCATTGCAGGGTGCACTCCAGGCCGACCTTGGCATCACACTGCAACTACCTTGGCACTGCTTGTGCGCACGATTGTTCAGTGGTTGGGTTTACACAACAGGCAGTGTCAGAGTCCAGGGACAAGTAGTTGGTACAAAGGGCAAGCAATGGCCTCGTTGCGGGGCAGCAGAAGGGGATGGAATTGAATTTGGGTACCAGTAAATTACGGAAGAGTTTAGAAATGGGCCGCAGAGCTTCGAGCCATCACTACTCGAGGCCAAATCCCTCAGAGTTGAGGATGGCCAGGCGCAGGCGGTCGGCCAGCTTCTCCTTGGAGCGGTACGACGGCAGCAGCAGCGAGTTGAAGCACGTGTGGCTGGTGGGCAGCCGGCTGCTGTCCGGGCCGTCGCGCTGCGTGAAGAGGCGGGGGGCGGGGGCAGCATGCCAGGGGTGGGTTGCAGGGCGGCAGGCTAAGAGGGGCACACACTCGGGCAGGCCGGCATGCACACTGCCCAGAAAAGCGGCAGCTTATGACTCCAGCGATAGCCTGAGAGGGTGCTGCCTGATGTGCACCTCCCAAGCGCACCTGGATGATGCAGCGCAGGTTGCCCAGCCCGCCGATGGGCGCGCGGTCGGAGCCGGTGAAGAACTTGAGGAAGAGCTTGCGCTCCTCCTGCGTCAGCTCGCTCACCACCTGCCACAGCCACTGCACCACGCGGTGCTCTGCGGCAGGGAGCGCAAGGGGACCAGGCATAGGGGGTCAATTTAGTACAGACTGGAGCGGTTTAGCCGATGTGGAGGCGTTGTGCTTGGTCCGCAGCTCTGCTAGCCCAACCCCAGCCGACAAGCCACCAGCACTGCTCACCTGGCGAGTAACCGCCCTCATATCGCGCGTGCTTCTGCAGGCTTTCAAAGTCCAGGAAGGGATTGCCGCACACCAGCCGCTCCAGCTCCGTGGCACTAAACAGCTGCGAGCAGAGCGGAGCGTGGAGGGAAAGTGCGTTATGATGCAACCAGGCCACACCATGCACGGGCAGTGGCAGGCATGCCCCAGTGGAAGCACACAATGCTTGATGCTGTCACATTCAAGCCCTAACAACAACAGGGAGGTGGAACGCCTGCCTACTGCCCCACCTCCCCCCGCACCTGCAGCGCTGGGCCGCCACAGAGCATGAGGAAGCCCTTGGCAAAGGCCTCGAACTGGGAGTGGATGGAGCGGTTGAGCCAGAAGTCGACGTACAGCTCCACAAACTCGCGCCGGTTCTCCTCTGGAGCAGGACGGGAGGGCGGGAGCGAAAGAGGGTTTGAGGAGGGCAGCATCAGCCAGGCGGTTGAGCAACTTGCAGCCAGCAGCAGCCAGCACAGAGCGCTTACAAATGCATCTCCTTCCTCCTCCGCCGCACACCTGTGACGGGCACATCGGCGCCGCCCTCCTTGAGGGGCACCACCCGCGTGTCACCAAAGCCGGGCACCTCCACCGTGAACGTCTGGCAGAACACGTCCTCCACGCTGCCGGGGCCCTCATACTGCAGCAGCTGGCGCAGCGACCTGCGAGCGGCGAAACAGGGGCAGACATGTAAGTGATATTGTCTGCAGCTGCTTTATCGGCAACGGGTGGCATTTGGACACAACTCGCAAACTGCACACCGCCCAGCCCTCCCCCGCCCACCTGCCCAGCGTGGGCTGCATGTCCTCCAGGTCGCGCAGCTTCACCTCCTGCCCCAGGATCTTGCGGTACAGCGCCAGCGGCAGCGGGAAGTCCAGCAGCACGCCGTTGTAGATGGCCAGGCCCAGCACCTGCGGAGGAGGGGCAATGAGAAACAATAGTGGCAGTCATCAGTCATCACACCATCGGGTGCACGGAGGCAGCAGCTGTAGACTGATTGCGCCCATATCCACGTGTGCAACAGCCTCAGCCACCCTGCCCAGCTGCCGCCCCAGCCGCCGCCGCACCAGGCCCAGCAGCAGGAACTCGGCGTCCGCCTCCAGGGTGGTGGGGTTGAACCAGTAGGTGCGCGACTCGGGCTGGTAGATGAGCATGCCATAGTCGGGGCACAGCAGCTCTGTGACCAGCAGCTGGAAGAACTCCTTCTTCACGCCGCCTGCAGAGGGTGGAGGGGGCAAAAAGGCAGGGGCAGCAGCATGGAATGACTGGTGGCCTGCACAGAATGCTCAGCACAGGCACGTGGGCAGCAAGCGAGGGATCAAGCCACTGTGTAGTGCATTCTGCGCGGAGGCTGCAATGACATGCCATGCGGCTGCCCCACCCACCTGCATCGATGCCGTCCTCGCCGATGAAGTGCACCCGCAGGGGCTTGAAGAGATCCTTGGGCTTCTGCCGCGCAATCTCGTCCAGGGCGTCCTGTGTGTCAGTGCACGCAGGAAATTTTGTCATAAACAGCGTCCTACCAGCTTGCCAGAACACCTGTGCATGGTTTGCGGTCGATGCCCCTCCACAGGCAGCCCGCCAAACGCTGGTCTGCTGCTGCCATTCTGCAGCCAGCCGCCTGCCCAGCCAGCTGCCTGCTCCTCCTTGCGTCTTCCCACCTCCAGCAGGTGGTTGCGGCGGATGCGCAGGATGCACATGTCGGGGTGGGTGGCGGGGAAGCCGCTCTCCTCCGGCGCCGGCAGGTTGAGCGAGCCCTGCTTCCACAGGCTGCCGGGCACGCCCTCGCTGGTGCCGTTGATCTGGCGGCCCATCATGCGCCGCTCGTCATCCTGTGAGCGGGACAGGCATGGGCTGACGGGCTCACTCCAACCAGTCAAAACAGGCAGATGCTGCTACTCTCCGGTACAACCGACATCAGGTACTCATTGCCAAACCCCACCTTCCTTTCCCAGCCCTCCCCGTACCTGCAGGCTGCTACCGGCCGAGGGTTGCGGCCCATCGCTGGTGCGCAGCGAGTTGAACAGCCAGCGCAGGCCGCCCTGGCGGTCGCGCCGGCGGGCGGGACCGCCGCCTGGCGCGCGCCCAGAGCTGCCAGGCGGCCCCTCCCCGCTGGTGCGCAGCGCCGATGACAGGCGGGCCTTCTCATTGGGCACCACGCACTCCTCCTCCTCCGCCCGCCGCTGCCCCCGCGCGCTGTTGCTGCCGTTGTTGGCGCTCTGCTGCTCCAGCCGCGACTGCGCCACCGTCTGGTCCATCTGGATGCGCGCCTCGGTGTGCAGCAGCTTGCTCTTGGCGCGCGGGTTGAGCAGGAAGGGGTAGGAGCAGAAGGAGAAGGGGCCGTCGCTGCCGCTCGCGTGCTGCGGCATGTCGTGCGTCTGCCGCCACGCCACGTAGTGGTCCAGCACGTCCAGCTTCTCGCTGCAGAGGCAGAGGGGTGCAGGAGGGGTGGGGTGAGTGGGGACAGACCGAGTGGCATGAGATTGCAGAGGGGCTGCACTTGAGCAGGCACCTGCACATGGCTCCCTGGGCTGGTGCAGGCTGTTGCAAGCTGTCCAGCCCAGCGCGTTAAACTCAGCATCCCCTCTTCCAAGCCACACACCTGATCAGCTCGTTGTAGAAGGAGTCGGGCGGCAGCTGGCGGCCCAGCTGGTTGGCCTCCTCGACCTTAGCGAGCACCTTGATCACGTTCATCACGCTGTGGGGCACAACCACACAAGGTTATCATCAGTCTACTTTGAGCTGGCAGTTATTGGTGCACATACCGGCAGGTCAGCAGCACTTATGCACTGCTGTGGCTGTGTACACTTGATGCGCAACCACAGCTCACCAGTCCTGCACCCTGAACAAGGTCTACCCACCCTGTGCCACCCTGCCCCACCTGATGGTCAGCTTCTTGGTGGCGTACAGCTCGTCCGTCAGGTACTTCTGCAGCGGCTTCACCACCCGTGTCTCCAGCAGCTCTGCCGGGTACTCAGCCCACCACTTGACCAGCAGCTGTGAAGCCAGAGTGGGGCGGCAAGGGAGGGCAGCTGGTGGGTGGTATGTGACCGCAGATGTGCAGCCAACGCCCAACTGCTCAGCAGCAACAGCGCTAGCCAGCCTGTACTTTCAGCCACCCTTGCCCCACAAAACCACCCTTGCCCCACAAAACAGCAGCTCACATGGCGCGTGGAGGACGGCGCAGCCAGCACCGCATTGCAGACGCGGGGGATGAGCGTGTTGGCCACCCGTGAGTCGCCCAGCAGCTGGCTCTGCATCGCCGCCAGCAGCACCTGCAGCAGGGCAGCCCAGCGCAGCAGGGCACAGCATGAGGCAAGCGAAGTTTTGCACCATGTGGAACCAACTGCGGCGTCAGGATGCACTCATGCCAGCCGCCATCCCTTCCCGTGCTGCTGATGCGATGAGCAGCCCAAGCAGCCCACCTGCGCGCGCTCTGGCGTGCCCAGCAGCTTGATGTTGCGCTCCAGGTCCATCACTAGCACCTCCATGGCCTTGCGGAAGGCCTGCAGCAGGGGCAGCGATGGAGGCAGCAAGGTTGAAGGGCATTTGCAGGCAGCACCCAGGACTTTGCAGCCTCGGCATCCGATGGCAGGCATTAATATGACTTGCCAGACGCTCCAACACCTGCAGCCATCCTCCAGCCACCATCTGATGCCCACCCACCCACCCACCTGGAACAGGCTGTCCTGCGCGGGCTGCGGGTCGTCCTTCTTGGGCGCCGCCGCCGGCTCCAGCTCCAGGATGGAGCGCTGCATGCTCTCCAGCAGGTTCACGTCCATGCCCACGCAGTCCTTGACGCCAAAGGCCGCCGAAATGGCGGCCGCAGAGGAGAAGATGCGCTCCACGGCAGCTGCAATGGGCCGCACGTGCGCATCGCTCTCCAGGTTGTTGGGTGCTGCGTGCGCCGCAGACACCGCCGCCTGCAGCCGCTCCCACAGGCGCGGCGGCGGCGCGTCTGGCAGCTCATCAGAGGCGCGGGTGAGGAAGGCGGAGCTGTGCGCTCCTGCCACCACCTGGCTGACCACGGGCGCCGAGGCGCCAATGCCGCCCTCCAGGAAGCGCAGGCGCAGCCGCGTGGGCGTGGCTATGAGCAGGCCGCTGCCGTCGGGCGCGGGGCGGCATGTGTCGGGGTCGGCGCTGCAGCCGGCCGGCAGCTGGCCGTGCTGCGAGCTGCCGCAGCCGTACACCTCGCCGTCGTGGCACACAAACAGCGTATGCCGCGCGCCGCAGGCCACCTGCACCACGCCGCGCCCCGCCAGGTCCACAACCTCGGACGGCAGGCTGGTGCCGCGGAAGGTGCGGTTGCCCAGCTGGCCCGCCGAGTTGTCACCCCACGAGTACACCTCCTCGTCCGTCAGCGCCACCGTGTGCAGCGAGCCGGCCGCCACAAAGCGCACGCCCTGCAGCGGGTGGGGCCAGGGAGCACCAGGCAACAGCAGGTGAGCAAAGAAAGCCAGTAGGCTGAGCAGGGAAGCTTGGGCAGGTCATGGCAGGGGCAGGGTGGGGGCAGCTGGCCGGGAGGAGGTGGGCGGTCACACTGCAGTGCAACCGCCACAAGCCATGCATGGCCCACCTGCAACCGACCAGCACTGCCAACAACTTCCCACCCCTGCCCGCACCTGCAGCGGCACGCGCTTGGGCGCCAGCACGCGGTCGTCCTCTTGCATCGCACCCATGTCCTCCTGCGGCGTGCCCGGCTGGTCCGCCAGGTGCGTCTCCAGCACATCCTGCGGCACGCTAAACAGCCACTCGGTGGCCACCTCCACGCCCACGTTGCCCGTCTCGTGCAGCGCCAGCTCCGCCTGGTCGCTGGGGATGCCCATCTCCACCATGGCGGTCAGGAAGCGCTGGTTGACGCGGCGGTTGACGCGCTTGCGCTCGCTGGCGGTGCGGCTGGCCTGGATCTGGGTGGCCACATCTGCCGCGTGCGGCAGGCCCAGCTGCCCCGCATCGTTGCTGCCCCAGGTGAACAGGAAGCCGTTGGAGGTGAGCGCCACGCTGTGCGCATCGCCTGCAGCAGCGGAGGATAGGCAGCATGCAGCGAGGGGTCAGCGGTGCGGCGCAAGGGCAGCTGGATGCAGGAACATGGCGGCAGCGCAGCAGCTCACACTGCAGGTTAGCACCCAGCTGCAGGGGAACTGCTGCATCCCCTGCACACTCCACAGCTGCTCAGCGGTGCATTGGCAGCCAAGCCCACACAACACTGTACCGCCCGCCCGGCGCACCTGCCGCCAGCTGCAGCACGGGCAGCGCCCAGAGGCCCTCCACCAGCGTGGGGCCACGCCGGTCCTGCGTGTCGCCCAGGCCCAGCTGGCCGCTGCTGTTGCGCCCCCAGGCGTACACCTGGGAGGTGGCGGTGACGCACAGCGTGTGGAAGCGGCCGCAGATGACCTGGGTGACCATCTGCTCGTGCAGCATCTTGATGGAGCGCGGCTTCACCCAGTCCGTCTCCGCCTTGTCGCCATGCCCGCACTGGCCGTACTCGTTGGAGCCCCAGGTGATGACGTCCTCGGGCGTGATGGCAATCGTGTGCTCGGCGCCGCAGGAGATGGCCCTGCGGCAGGGGGCAGGGCGGGCCAGCGGGGCGGTTTGCATGGTGCAGCAGGCGGGAGCGTGGGTGCTGCCGCCGGCTGCAAGACGCCACTGGGAGGCAGTCAGACTGGCGTGCAGCACAACACAAAGCTGGCAGACAGGAGAGGCGCGACCTCTGAGGCAGCAGCAACCACCCAGCACCCCACCGCCCAGCACACTCACTTGACGTTCCACCCCACCAGCAGCTCCATACGCCGCGGCACGTCCTTGTTCTCGCCAGGGCCCGTGGGCATGCCCAGCTGCCCCTTGTCGTTCAGGCCCCAGGTGTACACCTCGCCCTGCCCCGTCACGCCGGCCGCATGGCTGCCGCCGAGGCTGATGGCCGCCCAGCGGCGCGCCACCTTGAGCGACTGCGGCTCCGCCAGGTCGGCGGTGTTGCCCACGCCCAGCTGGCCATGCGAGTTGTGCCCTGCAGCGGCAAAAGGGGAGGGCAGCAGCTGTAAGGCACAGGGGGGCTCTGCAGCAGCACCGCTGCAGCTTGATCAAGCGTCCCAGCACCCAGCGGCCAGCAGCGCCCAAGCCGGCGGCGGCCCCAAGGCATCGGTGCAGCAGCGCTCACCGCACACCCAGCCATTCTCGTCCAGCGCTGTGGACACTAGTGGGCTGTGTGGGCTGATGTCTAGCTGCTCTGGCTCGGCCTGCGCGGCAGGATGGGCAGCAGGATGGGCGGGGTGAGCGACGGACGCTTAGCTGGGGTGGCGGGGCGTGGGTGCTGCAGGGTTCCGGTCTCGCGGCCCCCGCCTGCCTGCCGGCCCTCGCCGACACTCCGGCCCATCCCCAGCATGCTGAGAGCAGGCGCCGGTGCACGGGCGCGGGCGCATCGGCCAACCACCGAGGGCTCCCGCCCACCTTGAGCGCGGCCAGGCGGGGGTGCTGCGGCGCCTTGGTGCGTACGGCCAGGGGTAGAGGCGGTTTGGGCGCCGCCTCCGCCATTGGCCCCGCCGCACCGGCCGCTGCCGCGGCAAAGAGCTGGGGCCGGCTGCTGCTGTCAGCTCGAAGCCTGACCTCCATGCATTCAATCAAGACGGCGTGAGGGCGGGGATGCGACGAGGGGGAACTACCCCGCCGCCGCCGCCATAGCATGCGTGCCATGGCCCGCCGGCCCGGTTGACCGCGGTCCAGCTGCGGGTGCCTGATCGCCCCTGCTGGCCCTGCTGGCTGGTGCACACTTTACGGAAGGAGGGCTGGCGCATGCTGCTCGGCAATCTGTGGCTGAAGCTGCGTGCCAGCCTGCACGACGGCGCGGCACCCAGTGGGCACCCACCTTGTGCGCAGCCCAGGTGGACCAGTCTGAGCCTGCGCTGCATCACCCAGGTGCGCAACGGGGTACGCAAGGTGAACGGCGAGCATAGAAGTGCACGGCGGGCAACACTGGGCTCTCACCATCATCGAGGGCGCCGCTGTAGTCGACCGTGTCCTGTCGTATGCTACTGCTTTTCTGGGCAGTGTGCATGCCAGCCTGCCTTCACTATGGCCCTCTTAGCCTGCCGCCCTGCAACCCACCCCTGGCATGCTGCCCCCGCCCCCCACCTCTTCACGCAGCGCGACGGCCCGGACAGCAGCCGGCTGCCCACCAGCCACACGTGCTTCAACTCGCTGCTGCTGCCGTCGTACCGCTCCAAGGAGAAGCTGGCCGACCGCCTGCGCCTGGCCATCCTCAACTCTGAGGGATTTGGGTTGGAATGAGCTCAGCCGTCGCGGCGGCGCACGCCGCGGCGCTGTACAGTCGGCTCGCCTTGGTGTGCGTATAGGCGCTCCCAGTGCAGGTACAAACTAGGCAGGCAGGCAGGGCAGGGCAGTCAGCCCTCGCCGCCTCCGTTTTGGCAGTCCAGGCTCTGTGACTCTAGGCAGGCGCCCCTGCCGTCCGTCCACCACGCTGCGAGAGTAAGGGGCAAGTAGCGGTACAGGTGTGTGGAGCGGCAGAGGAAGGAATTGGTAGGCAGGCGTGGGGGCTCAAATGCTGAGCGGCGGGGCGCATCACGATGTGCTTTGGGGGCGCAGCAGGACTTGAGCGGGGTTGCATTCATCAACCATGTTATCATGCTTCATGAAGTCTGCTCAAAGATGTAGGCGGGCCAGGTTATCCATAGAGATTGAATCACGTGGTGTTAAGGATTGCAGATGCGAACAATTAGTGCGGCAGCTGCCGTGCTGCTGTCGCGGCGCTCTGGCGGGATGCCCAGCATGGGCATTCCGACATTAGCGCGTTCCTCCGCACTCGTCTGCTGCTGAAAGTTATCTCGGAAGGCCTGCGAGGCCTTCAGGGAGCCGGGATGTGGCTGCGGCCTCACGCTTATTTGCTGCGACCAGGCGAGAGCAGCCGAAAGAGCTCAAGCGGGCTTGGATCGGCTGTGCAAGTTGATCTGCAGCAGCGATCGGCTGAAAGACACCGGCAAAAACAGCCTCGGCCCGCGAACTCCCTCCCGGTGCAGGCAGACCGCTGGCTCCTCATCTGAGAGCGTTCAGCGCCGCTCCACAAGATTTCGGAGCAGCAGGGCGGGCCGCAGACTCCCCTTCAGCACTGCCACCGCCGCCGACGACGACGTCTGCAGACCTGCTGCGGGACAGCCGCCTCGCAGCCCTCTCAGGTGTCGCTGAGGATGCTGCTCTCGTCCCGATCAGTTGATAGCAAGACAGTGGAAGGAACTGGCATGGCATTCGCAGCGACAGGCTTGGCGTTGCTCACTGTGCCACTACTGCCGCTGTCGTTGCCGCAGGCCTCTGCTACCTGCCACCCGACGACCTGGAGGGCCGGCTGGCGGCCCACAACCTGCAGCTGGTGTCCCACGGCGTTACGCATTTCACCCGCTGGTTTGTGGCGCGGCAGGCAGGCGGCGAGGCCGGCGGCGGCTGGCTCTCCGGCGGCTCGCAGCAGCCGCAGCCCTCCCACTTCATCTTCATTCGGGGGGTGAGCTGGCGCTCCGCAGACATCAACGCGCTGCGCGTGTGGCAGAGCCTGCTCAAGGCCGTGCCCTCGTCATTCCTGCCGCACCTCACCTCCCCACCAGACCTACTGGTGGCGCACAGGTGCGGGCACCAATTGTGCTGGGGGTGCAGGCTTCGATGCCACCAGTTGGCTGGTTGGCAGGGGCTCGGCATGCAATCTCAGTCCAGAACACCACATTGCAACCCAAGTAGAAGCCAAGCCAGCGCTGACCCTTGGCTGCCCCACCTCGCTGCCACATGCAGCGGCGTGGCGGAGATGGCTGCCGAGCTGTTTGATGTGCTGTGCCCGCACATGGAGGCAGCACGACATGTGGAGCTTGCAGGGCACAGCCTGGGTGGCAGCCTCGCCACGCTGCTGGCCCTCACAGCCCACCTGCGCATCAATGGTGGCATGGGCGCAGAGGGCAGCAGCAGCAGCAGTGGAAGCAGTAGTGGCGGCAGCCCTGCCGGCGGCTCCGCCAGCAGCAGTAGCAACAGCAGCAGCAGCAGCAACAGCAACAGTAGCAGCAAGCCGCTGCAGCGTGGCCTGAGCGTGCATTGCACGACATTTGGGTCGCCACCAGTGCTAGCCCTGGCCAACCAGCCCGACGAAGACGGCCGCTCTGTCCTGCGGGCAAGTGTGCTGTGGCACAGGAATTGAACAATGGCTCACGGTCCAGCGCACACAAACACGTGCCGGTGGGAGGGCAGGTGTGCACTGCGCTGACCCAACCCTCACCGCACCACTGCTGTGCAGGCGCTGCAGCTGCCCACTGGCACATTTAGGAACTACGTTCTTCAGGCAAGACACGACATTGACATCTGTCTGCCGGCCGCACTGCAACTGTTGCACCCTATGTTGTGGGCGCCGTCATTCTCTGATGCATCTCTTCGACCCTTCTCCCCACCCACCACAGGACGACCCAGTGCCACGCGCGCTGCTCAGTGCAGACCCGGCCTTCCTAGCGCTGAAGCAGAGCTCTGCCGTGGCGGGCCTGCTGCGCTTGCGGGAGCAGTGGCTGGGCCAGGGCGTGCTTAGCCCCACCCGCTTTCTGTTCCACCCAGCGGGAGACGTGTATCTCGTCCGGTGAGCCGCTTGCGTAACAGTAACAGGCTGCCTCAGTGCAGCCCTGGCTTGGCTGGGAGCAGAAATGCTTTTGTTGGTGTGTCACAGCTTGCCAGTGCCACCTCACGCCCGCCCTGTTCGCGCCCTCCCGGCTTGCCGCTCACCGCTCCCTGCTGCGCTATCCCCGCTCTCCCCCGCAGCTGGACGGCGGAGGGCGGCCATTCGGTGCGCCTGCTGTCTCCCGGCAGCCTTGAGGAGGAGCTGAAGCTGGATGTGGAGGCGCTGCGCTCCTCGCCGGTGAGGCTGGAGGGCTGCTGTGCCTGCTGTGGCTTGCCGCCAGGGCATGGGGCTGGGCTGTAGCACTGTCCAAGCAGGCCTTGCCGCTCAGCAGCAGCAGGCCTTGTGCACAAACAGCCCTCTGCTCGCACCATGCTGGCTGGAGCGTGTTGCTGGCCACTCAGGATGCCTCCCTCTGCCCGCCCCGCCTCGACAGCTGGCGCTGATGCAGGCAATCATGGACCACCACCACGGCAGCTACAGCACCGAGCTACGCGCAGCAGCAGCGGCGCTGGCAAGGCGTGAGGGCGCAGCACAGGCAGCAGGCAAGGGCGCAACGACCGCGACCAGCACATCGGCGGCGGCAGCAGAGTTTCCAGGTAGCACCAGCGGCAGCATGTAGGCACCCAATTGGCAGTAGCATCAAGCTTGTATTTGTCCAATAAGCAGCACGTGTTTTGCGGCCGTCTGTGTGGCCCTTTGTGAGCACGGCTGGTTGCCCCTGTACAGTTGTAATAGCTAGGGATGCAGATATGTTCTTTACAAGGTAACAACAGTCGACTAGTGGGTAGTCAGCACAGCACTGTTCACACAAGTCGGTTGCATGTAGTTCAGGAGACAGCTGCTTGCACCTCTTCATCATCACTCAAGGCTGCATCATCGGCATCGGCATCCTGTACATCTGCTGCCGCTGCTGCTGCTGGCTGCTGCCCTACTGCTGCCTCCTGCAGCTGCGCGGCTGGCTGCTCCGGCGGCGGTGCTGCTGCTGCTACTGCCGGCTGCTCTCCTTGCTGCTGCTCTCCTTGCTGCTGCGCTGCTGCCCAGCCGCTGCAGCATCCCCCTGCGCCTCCGCATCTGCTGCGGCCACAACTTCCGACACCAGCATGGAGGGCAGAGGGCCAGACAGCGTGGCCGCTCTCGCCTCCTCGAAGAGCTTCTGCTGCAGCTCAATCAGCTGCTCCTGCGTCAGCCCACTGCCCTGCTTGCGGTTCTGCATCTTGCCGTGGTGTTCTTTGTTCTCAACCTTCCACTCCTCCAGAGCTGCAACCAAGGGAGTATGATGAACAGCGGGGTGGGATGAAGCGACAAGATGCATGCAAGGCATGCTGCTGGCAAGCAGGCAAGGCTGGTAGCACCAAGCAAACCAGATGGCCGGCCCGCTGGCAGCAGCGGATCCAAGACGCCCGCCTCAGCTAGCTGCAGCCCTCATCGTGCGCCCTCGCACAGCCACACGCGCTCAACCCCAGCAGGCTGCCAAGCGCCAGACTTATTACACGGTCGATGCAAGCAGTGCACCCACCCGCTTTGGCAGCCTCCACATATTGCGCCCCAAACTCCAGCTCCTCCAGTGCGCGGATCACGTGCTCCGGGCTGATGGTGGACCGCTTGTCCCGCTCGCTGATGTCGTTGGCCTGCAGTCCAGCTAGATGTGGGGTACAAGTTATGTGCAGGCAGGGTGCAGCAAGGGGGCACCTTCGCAACACTGAAGTGCACGGTCGGAGATGCAGCAGCAGCGGGGCTGCACAACATGACGGTCTGCACGCTCAACCCCACCCAGACATGCGCCGCTGCATGCCTGGGTTGAGATGAGGTGCACAAACTGGTTGCAGGCCTGCACCAGCAGCTCGGATGCGTCGCCGGCGATGCGCATGTTGGCGGGCAGCGCATCCTTGATTGCCTTCTGCAAGCTGCTCTTGGGCAGGCCAACGTCATCCATGGCTGGCGGCTGCAGGGGAGTGCGGCAGCAGCGGCAGACCGTCAGGGCACGCGAAGCAGCACAAGCGGCGGCGAGTAGGCGGCGGCAGCTTGGCTGAGGTGGCGGCAACCGTCCCGTAGCGGGCTTCCGGCGGCTTTGCAGGTGCTGCTCGATGTACGCCGGCTGCGCGGGCTCGTCTGTGCCCGCGGCTGCGGCGCTCAAACGCAACGGCGTGCGGCTGGGGATGCCGCGCTGAGGCCCACCTGCGCTGCACGACTTCTGAGATCACCGATGCGGGTGGCAGTGGCCGCCAAATGGCGCCAGAGCGGTGCCGTGGCAGAGCTGAGTTTACACGCAGCGTGGTGCGCTGTTACACTAGAGACTTGTGACAGAAGCACATCCCTGTTCTGGGGAGCATTCGCAAGCGCACATCCCAGCCCTGCCGCCGCCGCTGCTGCTGCCGCTGCCGCCAGCGATGCTTGGACCCTCCCCGTCACGTTGCTGCCTCCTTGGCCGCCCGAGAGGGGCCTCGGCTCTGCTTGGCACGACCACCTGCTGAGGAGGCCACCGATGCCATTGATCCCTGCCTGGCCAGCCGCGCCGAGCCGCGGCGGCTGCTGGCCGCCGACGGCGTGCTGGACGGTGCAGCAGCCTCAGTCGCCTCGCTGGCCACGGTCGGTTGCGGCGGCAACTCCACTCCCTGCGCCTCCCGCTCTGCCGCAGCTGCCGCCAGCTGGCGCCAGGTCGCCCGAACTTCTTGAATGCGCACCAGCTCCTCCTGCATCGCCTCTGCATCTGCAGGAGCGGCATACTGCAGCCGAGCGCGGCAGCTCTCCTCCACCTCGTTGCAAGCTGCCTGGGCCCAAGCCGCTGCCGCCTGGGCCTCAGCAATCGCGCCCTTGATGCGCCCAACATCTGCCTCTTCTTGCACCTGCAGCTGCACGCCCGCCAGCAGGCCAGCCGCCTGCACGCAAGCATGAACAAGAAACAGGTCGGCAGGAGGCAAGCATCAGATAGCAGCGGTGTCATGTGCAGCATCGGTCGAGCCAGTCGAGCTTTGTATAGGAGGTGGTGGACCGACTATGCGTGCTGCCAAACAGAGAAAAGCCAGCCCCTGCCACGCCACAACTCGCCTGTGTCCGCAGCGCCTCTATCTGGGCCGCATCGCCCTCCGCCAGCACGCCAGCGATGCCACGCACCCAGGCCTGCGCCTCGTCACGCACAGCTGCCGCCAGCGTGGCACACCTGCAAAGGAGCGTCACAGGAAAGGCAGGTGGCAAGTTGGAGAGGTGCCAGGGCATCCCTGGTCCCGCAGCATGCAAGCAGCCTGGGCCTCACCGTATGCGGATGAAGAGGACGTCACAGTCGCAGCCTGCCGCCCAAGCGTCCTCCCCCGCCCGGTGGTACTGCGCCATCTTTTCCTCGGCTGCCACCAAGCTGGGACGCTGGGACCTGCAGGCCGGCAGGACAATCAGAGTGGGCCAAGTCGATGTGTGCCAGGATGGACACCAGGACAGGGCTTGCACCATGTATACCTTCAGTGCCTGCACACTGCGCTGCCGCCAATGTCACAGACCAGGGGAACAGCACCTGAGCTTGGCGAGCGCGGCAGCACGGTCGAGCTTCCACAGCGGCGCAAACAAGCGCCAGCGCTCGGCCACCTTGGCAACGCCTGCAGTGGCCCGCTGGACCTGCACAAATGGGCATCCAGGCAGCAACAGATGTGCAGTGCTGCGTGCTCGAACTCTTGACACCTTCTTCAGCTGCTGGCGTCTGTCAACATTTCCAAATGTTGCGGTTGGCAGCACACTCCCATGGCGAACTGCCCTGCTTGATACAACACTGTGCACACCACAACACCCAGTTGCGCACCTCATGCTGCGCCTGCAGCATGTGCTTGATGACTGCCGGGCTCTGGCTGACGTCTGTGAAGAAGGAGAACGTCAGGGGCTCGGCATCCTCGCCGTACACATACCTGGGGATAGCAAGCCAGCAGGGGATCCATCAGAGATGGACCGACAAACAGATACAATGATCTCTCTTCCAACCAGTTTTCATGCATGCTGCCTCCGTGTCATTTCCACCACTCTGCCCTGCGCTGCCCAGACCCATGCTCACTGGTCTGGTGCTTCCAGGCAGGTGCCCTCTGTCCAGCGGCGGAAGGGCTTGGCCGACTCCACCAGGTTGCGCAGCAGGCGGCCCAGCTGCTTGGAGGCCTCGGCGGTGGAGGGAGAGACCACCACCTCAGACGCCAGCAGCGCCAGGGACAGCTGCGGAGGTGGTGCAGGGCAATTTGGCGGGCAGCGCAATGGAGTTGGGCAACAAGGAGAGGTTACGCCAGCCTGACGGGCAAACATCCGAGTGCCCATCTTGCAGGGTTATAAATCCAACCAGGTAACGGCAGCATTGACCTCACCCGGAAGAGGGGCGGCTTGCCGAACTTGCTGTCGTCGCCGTCATCCCCTGCTTCAACCGCCTGCCCAAGCAGGCTGTTCGCCTGGCTGAGCGGCGGGCGGCAGGCGGCCAGGCGGGTGTGGAAGGCCTGCAGGCCCGACACCACCATTGAGCTGACAGCCCCATACAGGCGGCGCTCCCAGTATGCATAGTACCTGTGGGGGCGAGGGGTAGGGACGGAGGCGGGGGTAGCATGAAGCGCAGCGAGCGTGACAACAAAGCATGATCTTGTTGCGATAGCACATGCAGTGTGGGCACACCTAAGTCTATAACGCACTGCGCACTTCAACAACCGCACTGCCCAGCTTGCACGCCCACTGGCAGACAGGACACCCTGTTGCCCTGCCGACCCACACAAATGCGCTCACCCAGCCAGGCACGGCGACTTGCCGGTGCTGGTGCCCGCAACCAGCTCCTCCACCTTGACCAGCAGCGGGCCCACGCCCCGGTAGCGCGCCACCAGCCCATCCACCACCTACACAGCGCAGGATACGGATGGGTTGCGGGCAGGATGGGTCGCTGGTCGCTTGGGTTGGGGACGGCAGCCTGGCATGGATGATGGTTGCACATGCAGACAAAGGCTGGCCACCCGTGCCCTCGCCTGCCTGTGACCAGTAAACAGCTTGAATGCCACCCACCTGCTGGCGGTGCTGCTCAAACTCCTCGTAAAATTCCTGCAGGTCGGGCACATCCGGGCCACTGCCCTGCCCCTCAGCTGGCCCCGCGGCTGCGCCCTGCTCGCCAGCCTGCTCAGCGGTTGCACCGCTTGCCGCCGGCTGACCAGATGCTGTGGGCTCTGAGCCCGCAGCCGGTTGCGCAGCCGCAGGCAGGTTGGGCGAAGCTGCGGCTGGCTTGGGTGCTGCTGCTACAGCAGGGGCCGGCGTGTCGGGTGGCAGCAGGCGGGCGCGCGTGATGGCGTAGAGGATGCGCTCAATCTGGGCCGTGTTCTTCTGCACCTGGCCAACCAGCGCATTGAACTGGTCCACGGCCTGCGGCAAACCAAAAGGATGCAATCGTGCAATGGTCTGCACCATGACTTCCCACCAGCTGCCAACAAGGACCCTGCTCCCAAACCAGCGTAACCTCTCCATCTCAATGCCCAACCCCACCTTGTCCACGCCCTCCACAAACTGCGGGATGGTCAGGGAGGTCCAGTTAAGGCGGGCCAGCCCCGGCTCCAGCACACTCTCCAGCGCCGCCAGCTGCTCACGCAGCAGCGCCTGCTCCACAGCCTGCAAAGATGAGGCGGCAGCACGGTGCCGCTCCAGCGCCGCGCCCAGCTCCCGGAAGTGCTCCCTGCGTGGGGGGCATGCGCAGCTGGCGTGAAGAACCATCTGTCTGTCTTTCTTGCCCACATTTCAGCATGTATTGAGTGGATACTCCCACCCAGGCCGCCACCAAAAACACCAGCCACCGCCCGCACCTCAGCTGCCCCTCCTGCAGCGCAAGGTTCACCGCCAGCTGCGGCACCGCACAGCCCAGCTGATCCAAGTACTTGGCCTCACGCATCAGCTGCAGCATGTCGGGCGAGAAGTTGACCACGACGCGGCAGCCGCTGGCGCCGCCGCCCTGCTTGCTGCTGTCGTTGCTGAGGCCGGCAGAGGAGCCATCTGGCGAGGCCTGGCGAGTCAGCAGCGGCTGCTGCAGGCCGGCTGTGACGGCGGCGTCAACCGTGGCGGTCCACTGTGGCAAGGAGAGCCAAATCACGTGAAAGGATGAGAGTGTGACTGGTTGCTGCAGGTGCGAACGCAAATGCCACAATAGCAGCAGTGGGACACTTACCTCTGCAAATCGGCCCTTCTCATACTGCATCACGCTCCGTGCCAGCTCTGTAGGCAGTGGGGCCACAGTTTGTGACAGACAGGCTTGAACATGCCAGTGGTGAAGCAGAGGGACCACTGCCGGCACACAGCATCAACTGGGTGGCCTCCAACAGCAGCACCCACCTGTCATGGCTGCCGCGGCACGCCTCCCCGCATCCAGCTCCTCCAGCTTGCCGCTGAGCGCCTGCAGGCGCACCCAAGTGCAGCGCACGCGGCCCAGCAGGCTGCGGCACCAGCGGATGGCGCCAGCCACGGGCGGCTGGTTGCGGGTGAGGGGCGGGTCGTTGCGGCCCTCCTCAAACAGCCGGCGCACAGTGTGGATCTGCGGGGTGTGTTGGGAGCGGGGGCGGGTCTGGGATGCCAGCACCCCAGCAAGAAGCCATCGATGACATGAGGGGCAGTGGCTGAACATGTCATCACGAGGAACAATGCAGAGCAAAACATGCCACCGTGCCATGCCATGACGGTCAACCCCGGCTTGCCTCATGGATGAAATGCTCCAACACAGCGGCCAGCTTGTCCGCCATCTGCTGCTGCATCGCACCCTGGGCCTGCAAGTGGGGCAAGTGATGGAAGGGACAGGAGTGGCCACCTGGCTTCCTGCAGGACTTGCACATCCCCGCCTCCTCCGCCCACCCTTCCCACCCTTCCTCGTAGCCCAGCACGCTCCTGTTTTGCATTGATTGCTTGGCCCACCTGGATGCGCTGGAAGCTGTGCAGCAGCTGGACCGCGGCGTCTACGCTGCGCAGCTTGCGGAAGCAGGTGTCCACCAGGTCACGAGTGGCCAGCTGGATGTCGTCGGCATCCCGCGCAAAGCGCGCCCGCACGGCGCGCCACTCTGCCGCGTGCGCTTTGTTGAAGGGGTGGAAGGCGATGCTGGCCACCGGCTCCACCATGGCCTGGGCACAGGGGGCAGAGCAGGCATGTTTCAGCAAGCTCAGGGGAAGCGCTGGCTGCAACCGGCATGGCTGGAATGCGGTGCCCACCTTCATGCTGGCCTTCCCCTTTCACCTCCACTGTCGCCGCCACTCCCTCCTGTGTGTCTGCTGGCACTGCCATCAGCACAACGCGACCTGGCTGCCCACACCAGCACCCACCTGCACCATGACCGACACCTCATCAATCACGCCCGTGTCGCCCGTCACCGCCTTGAGCTCCGGCCCCAGAAAAGCGCGGAAGTCGTCCACAGCAGTCAGCATGCCCTCCAGCTCGCCGCACACCTGCTGGTGCAGCGGCGGTGTGCGCATGGCATGAGGTGCAGTGGTGGCACAGGCATGGGTGGCTTTGCAAGCAGAACTTGTAAGAAGCACAACCGCAGAGTCCAGCTTACGCTGTGCACAGCATGGCCAAACCTACAGCCTGCCGCCCCATTGAGGCACAACATGCTCCACGCCACCCACCTCTGCCGCATAGTTGGTCTTCTCAAACAGCAGGCTGCGGCTAAACTCCCAGCGCGCGGGGTGGCCCGAGGCCTCTAGCCGCTCCCGCATGGCCAGGTAGAAAGCCTGCCAGCCCTCCGCCACCGCCCGGCAGGTGCGCACCAGCACCAGCGAGTCGGGTGCTGGCGCTGCAAACAGGGCGTGGATGTCCAGCGCCCGATCCAGCCGGCGCTGCAGCACACGAGATGAGCAGGCAGGACGGTGCATTTCAGCTGGCGTGGGCATCGCAGATGGGTGCAACGAGGGAGAAGCAACAGCGTGCATGCCTGCAGATGACCCGACCACAGGGCACCCGCCTCGCCTGGATGCTGCCCGCAATGCGCTCCAGCAGGCCGCTCATGTGCACGTCGTCGCTGTAGTGGCGGGAAATCCCCCAAATCTGCAGAAGCAGGAGCAACATGTTCTTGCTTTGGTGCATAAGTACAAGGACGCATCCAGTGTGGCTGCACATCCAGATTTGACAAGTTGGCACACATTCCCGCACCATGCGCAGCGCGTTGAGCAACGGGGCCAGGGCATCGGCCACCGACTGCAGGCTGCCACCCTCCAGAGCCCGCAGGTGGCGCTCCAGCGTGGCCAGGAAGCGAGCGTTGTCGCGCGCCTCCAGCGCCTGCACCCAGCAGCAGAGTTGGGACGACTCAGTCAAACGGGTACTATTGGCTGCGTGCTAGTGGCGTGTTACGCCAACTTGCACCTGAAGCTGAGCGGCCACTTGCGTGCAGGCCATCGGATGAAGCGGCTGCGCAACACACAGCACAGGCCCTGCCTTGCCCTCCCACGCACCAGGCGCGTCAGCTCAGCCAGCTGTGCTCGGAAGCCGGCCGCCAGGTTGGCATCCATGCTGCCGCGCTCCACCACCGCCTGTGCCGCGCGCACCGCCGGCACCGACAGCTGCTCCAGCAGGCCGCCGTACGCCTCGGCGCGCGCCTGCCAGTGGGCCAGCTCATCCAGCGGGCGGGGGCCCTCAGGCTGTGCAGCGCCCTCACGCTGCAGCAGTGCCACCACCGCCTGCACCCACTCCTCCATGCACCGCTCGCAGGCCAGCACGGCCTCCTCGTTGCCGGCGGCCACGGCGGTGTCGGCTAGGTCCAGGCCTGGCGGCAGCACAGGCAAGCGCACCACCGCTGCCTCCCTGCTGCAGTGCTTGGCGGCGGCCGCCACCTGTGCCGCAAAGCGGTGCGTGGCCGCCAGCAGCTCGGCTGTGGAGGCTGCGGCGCCGCCGGCTGGCTGCCAGGCGCTGGGCTGCCCCTGCTGCTGCTCCTGCTGGGCCGCCAGCAGGGGTGCCACCACATGCTGCAGCAGGTGGTGCAGGCTGGACAGGGAGGGCCCTTCGGGCAGCAGCATGGCTGCCGCTGCCACCGCCTCCATCTCCTCCCGCGGCAGCGGGCCGGCGGAGGTGCCATTCGGGCGAAAGAAGCACACGGCCGGGCAGCCCAGCAGCTCGTCGGGGATTGCATGCGGCTCGCAGGCATGCAGCTGCCAGCCATCCTGGGCTGGCAGGGGCGGTGGTGGTGGGAGCTCCTGCTGCTCTGCCGCCGCCGGGCCCGCTTCTGCTGGTGGCGGTGCGGCCAGTGGCTCAGCCTCTCCCGTCGCGGGGGGAGCTGTCTCTGAATGCCCTGCTGCAGCATCCGGTGAGCATGCCTGTGCAGCCACATCTGGTTGTGCTGGCTCTGCCTCTGCAGACGCCGCTGCCTCGGCCGCTACACCAGGCGCAGGCTCGGCTGCGCCGGGCTGCAGGTCGGTAGGAGCAGCAGCGAGGAGTGGCGGCAGCGGCGGCGGCGACGGCGGCGGCGCTGCCTCTGGCGTCGGCAGGCGGCGGGCGCACACCAGCACGCCGGCAGGGAGGTCTGTGGGGCGGAAGGAGGGGCGCAGGGTCGCGTTGGAGCTTGAATGGCCTTCTGGTAGCGGGCTGAACTGCGCTGCCCCCTCACCTCCTGCGGCCCACGCGTCGAGGGCCGCGCAGTTGGCCGGGAGGGCGTCGGCCGGCGCGCCCAGGAGGCCTGCAGCGGCGGCAGCCAAGAGCTGGGCCGCCGGCATGCCTTTGCAGGGCTGGAACGCAGATTCCTGCGACTCAATTGATTGGGGAGAATACACGAGGCCGGTCCGAGGCCCAAACAAGCGACCTCATGCTACATTTGGGTCGCGTCCAAGAATGGCGCCTGCTATCAGCTGATCAGCCGGCTTTCCTGCACCCTGCGACCCTCAGATCACCCGTGCAGCACCGCCTGCATCGCCAGCACTCCAGCAGAGGCCGCCGGCCGACCCAGCTCGCCCTCGGCTGCACATGGCGGAGCCGGGGCTGCTCCAGCAGGCACAGGAGGCCTCCAAGGCGCGCCAGTACGAGCGCAGCCTCGAGCTCTTCAACCAGGTGCGCGCGAGCGGGCCTGGAAGTCTCCAGGGCCCCGCCCCGCCCCGGCCGCTGCGTGGGCGAATTGGATGCTCGCCGTGATCTGAGCTGGTGACGCGCCGCAGTACCCAGAGCAAGCACGCCCAGGCAGGCGCCGCCGCCGCTGCCCCGCCGCCGCCTGCCGCTGCCTGTGACTTGTGCTCACCCCCTTCCCTGATGCCCACCTTGCAGGCGGTCGATGCCGACCCCACGGCAGAAGCGCTCGCAGGGCGTGCGGCGGTGCACAACAAGCTGAAGAACCACATGGAGGCGGCGGCGGATGCGGCGCGGGCGGCGGAGCTGGCGCCCGGCATGGCGGCGGCACACCGCGAGAAGGGGTGAGCGAGGCGCTCAGCTGGCAGACCGGCAAAGTTGACATTGCACCCCAGAGACCAGCATTCCTGGCAGTTTGGGTGTCATGCGTTGCACCTGCATGTCAAGGTCAGTGCCATCAGTGCTGCAGCATGGCCCCATGCCGCTGCCCGCCTCCCAACACCCCATTGCCGCAGCCTGGCCTACTACAACCTGGAGGAGTTTGAGAGCGCGGTGGACGCATTCCAAGCAGCCGCCGACCTGGAGCCCGACAAGATGATCCACAAGTCGTGGCTCAACATGTGCCGCGTGCAGCTCGGGGGTGAGTGCCGCTGAGGCGCAGGTACAGCTAGCATGGGACGCTGTGTGCAGGCGCTGGGCTGCGCTGCACAGAACCCAAAGCTGAAGTGGTGTTCGGCTGCAGCGCATGTTTGCATTGTGTGAGGCCGGCCATGTCATGTCACGGCATGTTGTGTCATGGCCATGGCATGTTGTGTCATGACCGGCCACGTCATGTCATGGCGGTCGCCCCTGTTCTCACCGGCTGCTGCCTCTCACCAACTCCATCCCACAGAGGAGCCCGAGCCGGCGCCCGGGCGGCAGGCAGCGCCGCCTGCTGCGCCACAGGATGAGGGGCCCTCCACCTCGGGCGCAGGCAGCGCCAGCAGCGGCAAGGGCGGCATCTCGCTGCAAGGCGACGAGCTCAAGGCGTTCCTGGCGCGGGCGCAGGCGGGCGGTGGCCTGCAGGCCGCGCTGGGCGGCGGCGGCGGCGGTGCTGGGCGGCCGGGAGTGCCGCCTCCGCAGTTTGAGGAGGTGGAGGAGGAGGAGGGCACCGCTCAGCCTCGCCATGCGACAGTAGACGACCCGGAGTTTAGCAAGTACTGGAAAGCGCCGGTTGCAGGTGGGGCGGGCAGGCATGCACAGCCTCGTGAGCCTTGTATTAGGGCAACCTTGCCGAAAGCAGCTGCCGAGCTTGTTTGAGGCTTGGAGAGTGACATGGGGGCTGATCTCAACCATCAGTGCTGCGTTTTCGGCCCTCCAGCCTCACTCCTTCTCCTGCTCCCTCCCGACTGCCCCTTTTGCAGCTGCGGTGGCGGCCACCATCCCCGACAAGCCACCTGGCAGCAAGTACCGGCACCAGTGGTTCCAGAGCCCAGAGCGGGTGGAGGTGAGGGCACATAGCTGGGTGATGCACGTCTGCTCAGACCTTGCTCAATGGTGCTAGCCTGCCAGCAGCATGCCTCATGCCGTTACGTTGCTTTGCGGCTGCCATGCCATGGTTTCTCTCAAAGCCTCATTGCGTGCTCCATCCACTCCACGCGTACCAATCCTTGCCTTCTCTGGCCTGCCCACTCGCTCATTCACATCCTTGCCCTGCCGCCCGCAGGTGGATGTGCTGGCCAAGGGTTTGAAGAAGGAGGCGGTGGGGGTGACAATTGAGGCACACCGCCTCAAGGTGGTCACCATTGGAGCAGACGGTGAGCTGCAGCTGCCTTTTGCGGCCCAAAGCATGCGCTGCTGGCTGGTGGTTGTGCCGCCTGTGGCAGCGCCGCTTGCAGGAGCAGGTGTCGTGTGGCGGGTGGCGGTCTTGTTGCTGGCCATGCCTGGTTCCCCAAGGGATGCACCGCCTGCTGCTTGCTCCCTGCCTGCCTGCTGCACTTGCTTGACAGGCTGGGAGGACTGTGGTGGGCATTGCAGTGTTTACCCGCCATCCCTCGAAACCTTGGGCTTGCGCCATGGTACCGTGCAACACTCACTTGCCCGCCCGCCCTGCTATCCTCCTTTGTCCCGCAGGCCAGGAGGAGTACTGCTTGGATCTGCAGCTGCACGCCCCAGTGGTGCCAGAGGAGAGCCGCTTCGCAGTGCTGGGCAGCAAGATCGAAATCAAGTTGAAGAAGGCGGTGGCGGGCACGCAGTGGCCGGGCCTGGAGGCAGGCGCTGCTGCCGCTGCACCTGGCAGCCCCGCACCGGCGGCGCCAGCAGCGGCGGCGCCGGCAGCAGGGGAGGCTGGAGCAGCGCCGGCACCGGCGCCCGCAGGGCCCTCGCTAGCGTACCCGTATGCAGGGTGAGGCAACCGCTGGCTGCCTGCCGCTGCCGCTGCCACTTCGCTGCTGCTTGTGGGAGCTCTGCTGCTGCGCTGCTGCATAGCATCAGCATGCCATGGCTGCACTACGCAGTGCCCCTGCTGGTGCAGGTGCCAGGAACGCAGTTGCATGCTTGTGGTCATCTCCTGTTTGCCGCCCATCCTGGTGCTGCAGCAAGAAGGTTGACTGGGACAAGGTTGCGGAGGAAGTGAAGAAGGAGGAGAAGGAGGAGAAGCTGGACGGAGACGCGGTGCGGCCTTGCAGCCCAGCTCAGCTGTTGCCCCACCCAATTTGCCAACCACCTGCGCCAGCCCGTTCTGCTTGCTGGCGGACAGCGCTAGTCAGCACCTCATGCTTGAAGCCGCTGCCTTGCAAGGCTCACCGCCTACACATCAGCCCCCGCCCCTCCCCTCCCACAGGGCCTCCTCAAGTTCTTCCGAGAGCTGTACGAGGGCGGGGATGAGGACACCCGGCGTGCGATGGTGAAGAGCATGCAGGAGTCGGGTGCGCGCCAGCTGGCTGTGGTTGGGGCTGTGCCTCTGGGGCTATGCACTGGGGCTATGCCACTGCTTTGCTGCAGGTGCCCCAGCCGGGCCCACCGGGTGGGCAGCCAGTTGACAAGGGGCGGCTGCTGCTGGTGTCCAGCAGCGGCCTTGGGTGGGCAGTTGACAAGGCGCGGAACTGGTTGAGCCCGGGCTTCAACACTCTCATGTATGCTCTTGCGGGTGCAGGCGGCACGGCGCTGAGCATGAACTGGTCGGATGTGGGCAAGCGCGACTACTCCAAGAAGGGCAAGGGCGAGGATGATGATGATGAGGAGTGGAACGAACGTGTGGCGCGCAGCAGCCGCCGCCGGCCCTAGCCAGCCGCTGGCAGCAGCACAGTCCTGGGTGTGCAGCTCTGGCAGGTCCAGCCAGCCATGTTCTGTGTTGAGAGATGAAGTTGGAAGCGAGCCTGCGCAAAATGTGTCCTCTGTGGAAGCACGTGCGCTGCAACAAGTCATGCAGTGGCAGGGCTCCTAGTCAAGTCCCTTGATAACGTCAGCACTGGCTGAAGGCAGAGAGCGAGGTAAAGCGTCGGACTGTGGCTTGTCAAGAAATGCAGGGACAGCTGAAAGGGAGCTGTTTCAGTGGCCAATAGGACACATCGGTCCTGGCCCGCAGCTGGAGGGGAAGCTGCCCCGACCAAAACTGGAGGAGGTGTTCGCTGCCCGCCGCCGCTTGCTGATGAATAAATAACAATGATGAAGCTCCTGCTGGCACTCCTCCTCTCCACCATCGTGGTGGCCTCCGCCGCTCGCGCGGGCGGCCAGCCCAAGCTGCGCAACTTTGCCACCCCGGCTGAGGCACAGGCGTCCATGAAGCAGCTGCAGCAGATGGTGAGCCTGCGGGCAGGGCTTTGCATGCCCCTGCCCCCGCCCCGCCGCCGCCGCTCGGCAGCAGCCACACCAGCGACGTGCCTGTGCCTGTCCCTGCTGCCTCCTACATGCCACCTGACGGCATGCCCCACCCTGTGCCACGCCCACCACAGGACCGCAAGACGCTGTTTGCTGAGTGGCGCGCCGCCAACGGCAAGGCGTACGCATCGCCTGCTCGCGAGGCCGCCGCCTTTGCCGCCTTCA
>VFQO010008900.1_pt1 | contig 36765 bp, 63 predicted proteins | sample 3512331 | NCBI WGS metagenome assembly VFQO01 (sample SAMN10412371, study PRJNA504923) | tailings metagenome | isolation source: Replicate 3 from Balatoc abandoned mine | place: Philippines: Itogon, Benguet | collected 2017-08-28 | reverse complement strand
GCAGCAGGGCGGTGGGCCTCGCCGTTTGAGGTCAGTGCCAGCTGCCGCAACAGCAACCGCGGATCTTTTGCACTTACAAGCTGCAGTGCTTGACACACATCAAGGCTGCATTTGTTTTTCCTGTGGCTGCAGGAGGCGTTTGAGAAGTGCGAGAACATCAACCAGGTGCAGCTCACCTGCAATTGCCAATTGCAGTGCAGCAGGCCTGGTCTAGGTGCATCAGCAGCAGTGCTGGCCTGGGCGCAGTAGGGAGCTTGCACGCCGGCCAACATGCCCGCTGAACCGCCCTGCTCGCTACACCGCCCTGTCACAAAGCAGCAGCGTGTTCTCAGAGATGCATGTGTACGATAGCCTGCCGTTCTGCCCTTTCCCTCCCCACTTGCTGCGCAGGAGAGCGACCAGATGCGGGACCAGGCGGCCACTGACCACACGCAGCGGAAGAAGGAGCTGGCGGCCCGCAAGCAGGTGATCAGCAGTACAGGCTGCTTCGCATGCGCCGCTGATGAGGCTCCATTGCCACTGCCCGACTGGCGCTGCTTGACTGCCGCTGCCTGCCGCATGCACCAAGGCTGTGCATCTGCCCGACTGCCGGCGATGCCTCGATCACTGGCACTGAGGTGCCTGATTCCCGCAGGCACTGGCGCGCAAGGTGGCCACGACCAGCAACGCCCTGGCAGAGTGAGCAGGATATGACCGTAGACGGGGACTTGGGCTGGGCAGGTGCAAATGTGTGCGGGGTATGCTTCTCAGCCTATGCCGGTGTTGGTGCCGGTGCCGGTGACGACACCAAGGCGTGTCTGTTGTAACCGCCAGCCTCTCCATTGAGAAAAAATAGAGCAGTGAGCTGCGTCCCAGCTGCCACCTTGAGCATTATGCGCCAACAAGGGCGCGCTGCCATTCTGCTCCCCTGCCCCGCAGCCTGCGTGCGGTGCAGGAGGAGGTGGCGCACATATTTGCCCAGGTGAGCAAGAGTGAGCAAGGAAGGCAGCGCCCTGCTGCTGCCCCTCCCCTGCTGGCCATCCTAGTGGCATTCCGGTGAGCAAGAGTGAGCAAGGAAGGCAGCGCCCTGCTGCTGCCCCTCCCCTGCTGGCCATCCTAGTGGCATTCCGGTGAGCAAGAGTGAGCAAGGAAGGCAGCGCCCTGCTGCTGCCCCTCCCCTGCTGGCCATCCTAGTGGCATTCCAAGGGCTGTGTGAGGTAGATATCATGAATCAGACAGAGCATTTGCCTGCTGCAGGCGGGGTGTTTGCTCAGTTGAGCCAGAGCTGTGGTGCACTGATGGGGCCCCTCCCATGCTGCATTGCTAGTCACATTGCAAGGGCTATGTTAAGGTCGAGTGCAGACACCAGGCACAGTTTTTGCCTGCTGCAGGTGGGGCACCAGGTGGCAGTTGGGCAGCAGGGTGCCCGCCCGACTTCCCCTGCCGCCACTCGCACCTGCCCCCGCCTGCAGGCGGCAGCTGCCCTCCCTGCCTTGGATTTCTAGTTCCTGATTGCACATACACACAAACCCCTGCAAACCTTTATGAGATGATAAAACTAACTGCATAAACCAACCCACTTGCCTCTCCTGCTGCAGCTGCGAGCCAAGATGGTGGCGGCACCAGGCGGCAGCGGCGGCGCCGAGGCGGGCCCTGCGGCCAAGCGCCGCAAGCAGGTGGGCCTTGTGCTCTGCGCACCTTGAGCATGCACTGCTACTTGATCCAGAGAGGTGCGTCGCGGCTGCCCAATCACACCTCTTGCTTTGTGCCTGCAATGCACAGGTGGCCTTCCAGCCCAAGCAGCCGCAGCAGCTGCAGCGCGGGGCCTGAGCCCAGGCGGAGCGGTGCGAGCAGCGGGCGAGTGGGGCCGGCACATGGCTGCACTGCTGAGCAGATGATCAAGAGGCAGCTCGCACTGGCACCTGCCTTGCCTGGCTGAGCATGCTTTCCGCGGTGCACGTCTACATGCCACAAGCCATATGCATGTAAGCAGCATTTCACAGTGTTGTGCGTTCAGCACTGGTCTGCAGCTGCGGCATGGGTGCAAGGCGGCGGTGGTGGCGGCGGCTTCATGCACCTGCATGTTGGACGCGCCTTGTTCAAAATCGGCTCTGTCTTGCTGCACCGACTCGACTGCTCGATCAGCATGCGCTGCCTTGCCTGGCAAGCAGTGCTGCTGGGGCTGCTGGTCCTGGAGCGGGGAGTTGCCGCTAGCCGCACCCTGACCCGCTCACGCGCCTTGGAGCAGCAGCCAGAAGACGCAGCAGCTGAGCCAGACGCCTCTCAGCCCTCAACGCCGCCGCCGCCGCCGCCGCCGCCCGCAGACGGGCAGGGCAGCAGCAGCGGCGGCAGCAGCACCAGCTTGTCCTCCCTGCCACCCCCAGAGTGCTTTGTTTCTGCCGGCGCTGGTGAGCTGCTCAGAGGCACTGTATTCGCATAGTGATGTTGAGCAAAAGTGCTGTAGGCTGTCAGCAATGCTCACAGCCTGCCCCTCTCCGCCCCTAGGCCATGCAGCCACCGTCTGCAACTGCTCAGTGGGCCAGCAGTGCCGCCCACCAGTGCCACCATCCGACTGCAAGGGTGACGCCTCCAGCCCTTGCAACATCAGCAGCGGAGCGGCAGCAACTGGCCTGTGCTGCTCGGTGCCGAATGTGGAGTGCTCGCAATACTGCTTGGGCTCAGCCAGCACAGCGCTCGCGCCTGCAAAGGTAGGAGCTGGGTCCCCCTTTCACCCTCAAAAGCACCAACTGGTTGCGCAATCTAGTGCCTGGCGATTACCTTGGTGCCATGCGCGCCAGGCCTGGCCTTACCTAAGCGTGTTGCGGCATTGCCTTCCCTGTGCCCCTTCCGCTGCAGCTGACCCTGCCGCTCGTGCCCGACAACGGCGGCGGCCAGCCGTCTCCAGGTAGCAGCACTCCTCCTGGCGGCACAGCTCCACAAAGCGGGGGCGGCAGCGGCCCCATTCCTGGTAGCCAGGGCAGCGGCGGCGGCAGCAGCGGCGGCGGTGGCGGCAGCGGCGGTAGCGGCAACAGCGGCGGCAGTGGCAGCGGCGGCGGTAGCGGCTGGATCCCCACATTTGCAGTCTCCCTGCTGCACGTCCCGCCCCGGGTGGCCCCGCTGCCGCCAGCCTGCCAGGCCGACCAAGTCTGCGGAGGGGAGGTGTGCCAGAGCCGAATGAGCTGTGGCCCAGATGCCCATTGCCAGCCGCTACGGTGCGGGAGCGGCTGCTTCGAGGCTTGTGTGCTCAATGCTCCAGATGCGCCGACAACTGCCTGCCCCACAAGTGAGCAAGGAGGGGATGAACACGCCTGCTGCACTCGCTGAGGATGTGCCGCTGAGAACTGGTGGCATGAGTCTGAGCGTCCTGCTGCGACAGTCTGCATCCACACGCTGTGCGTTGCGAGTCTCCATGGTTGCCTCGCCTGTAGTTATCAGCAGCAGCTGCACCTTCTGCCGCTGTGCAGGGAAAGCCAGCGATGACGGCGAGTGCGACCCCTGCTTGGCACACAAGTAAGGAGTGCAGTCGGTGCACTGGCAAGCTGGATTTGGATGTCCTGACCAGCTGCTGATTGGAAGCTGCTCTGAAAAAAAGCCATGTGGCATACGTGCTGACCCTCTGTCTCTGCAACCTGCCTCCCCATCCTTGCCCCATTTAAAGGTGCCTGGCTGACACCAGCGTGTGCAAGCCCTTCCAAGCCGACAACACAACTTTCTTTTGCGGCGACTGCTGCGCCTTCACGTGCGAGCCCAAGCAGTGACGGTGCAGTGGCAGGACAGCTGATCTGTGCGCTGCCGGGCAGCACGGCCCATTGCATGCACGGTTGGGATGGCGAAAGTTTGATCTTAATTGACTGTGATGACTGACCTCGCCTCTTGCGTGCCATACTCATTGATACGACCTGCAGCGGTTTGTCTTATGCATGCGAAGGTGTTTGAGAGGAGACGCATGAAAGGGCGGGGGCAGCGCGACGTTGAAGCGCACAACAGCAGCTCAGCGCTCAGCGCCTTCGGCCATGCAAGACATCACATTCACATCATACTGCAGACATCATAATAGCGCAGCTGAATGGAAACCGTTTCTTCCTGCCGCATAAATGTCAGCTTCATCCTGGTCCCTGCAGGTCCACGCTGAAAGCTGGTGAGGGTGCAGCAGCCCCAGGCAGCCCCTCAGCTGCCACCGCCGCTGCCTCTTGGCGGCTTGTGCCCAGCGGCAGCGTGTTGCAGAGCAGCAGCACACCCAGAACGAGCATCTCCAGAGCGAACAGCAGGCTCATCACACAGTTGCGCCACCACCAAATGGCCTCGCTGCATGGGCAGGCGGGAAGGAGATGAGGGCTAGCCCTGTGCACAGCGCTGTGCACAGTTGGCAAGATGGAGGTGCAGCACGGCAGGGTGAGAAGTTGGACAGGCACCCTGCAACCTCGTCTTGTCAAGCTCAGACTTGCAATCACCTCTCGCACCAGCTGGTGAGCGCAATGTCTCGCCGCTTGATGCACTGGTAGGCAGCAGCTGCGATGAGCCAGCAGGGCGGGCAGGGCCAGCCCAGCACAAACCTGCGGCGGGGCGAGGGTGGAAGAGCACTGCTGAGGGGAGGTGGGTGAGGAGGGGTTGCCGGCCATGGGTTCAGCAGGGCGAGATGACACGATTAGACACATGTCACTCTGCGCACACATGGGGCTATCTCACATGGCTATCTGGAAGCGCGCCCAGCCGCCACCGCCCTGCCCGCAGCTAGCGGCAGCTGACTCGGCGGTTGAGCGTGCCGGCGCCAGCGCCTGCTCGCATGAGCTGTTCAAACCATCCTCAATTGACAGCTCATCTTTCAAGCTGCAAAAGCCTTTGCTGCTGGTGGTGGGTCCCTTGCAGTCGTCTGCGCTGCTGAGGCAGAGTAGGGAATAGGGGGAGGGCGGGGCAACGTCCAGGGCCACAGGTGCGGCGGCAGTGGTGGCGGCACCAGCGCCACCCTCTATCTCAAGGGGCGGCTCCGGCATGCTTGATGCGATTGCCCAACGAGAATAGGCACATGTGAATCAGTAAAAGCTCAGTAAGGCAAGCTCTGCAGAGAGGGGGCTTGAGCTCGGCTGAAGGCTGCCGAGCACGTGCCGTGAACGCTGGGCGGCGGCGGATGGCGGCCTCTCACCCCGCCTCGGTGCCCCGCCCGCCACTCCACCCGGCTCTCAGTCCGATCAAGACGCATATGGCTTGCAAACCGGGTGATCAGGCGCAGCTCAGGTCCCGGGCGACATGAACGCGTTGGCAGGAACGCTGCTCGCTGCCTGCCTAGCGATGTTTGCTACGGCAGCAGCAGGGCAGAGCACCACCAACTCGACGGAGGGCAAGCTCGCCTACGTGAGCGGACTTGCTGGGGTTGGGCCGGCCGCCGCCGCGGGTGGCTGCCATTGGCGGCAGCAGAGAGGCGACTGCTTGCTCCCCGCTGCTGACTGGCATGCCGCATGCCGCTGCACAATTTGCTAAACACAGAATGGAATAGGGACTGGTTACACCACAGTGATGATCACGCCGAGCAGCGGCTATGGCGGCGCGCCGCTGGCCATGCGCATTGAGCTGACGGTGAGAGAGGGCTGCACACTGCGCACGATACCAGCTGTTGGATTCAGGCAGGCTGGGCGGAAAATTACTTCCGCTGCCGAGAAGTTACGCATGCACTTAATCAGCCCGCTGTGCTGCATGACGGCTGGGAAGCAATCCCAGCTACTGCAGTGGCTGCATACTAAGCTGCCCGCTGCCGCCCATCATGCTGACCCAACCACTCTCTGCTTGCGCCTCTTGACTCTGCACAGTACAACAGCAGCAAGGACGCAGATCTGGACCTGGTAAGGGTCAGCAGCTGGCGGGCGGATCGGCAGCTGGGGGCTGGGAGCAGCAGCAGAAGCTGCCGGGCGGGGGCGGCAGCTAAGGGGTGGGAGCAGCAGCAGCAGTGGACCGCACGGCCTCATGCCTAGCAGGCGGGGCACAGATGCACGCCAATTAGAAGCGCGCCAACGCTTACTGCAATGCTGCTGCCCAGCATGGCACTCACCTTGCCCTTCTCCTTTGCCTGCCCTTCTGCCCTACACAGTACTGCAACTTCCCTCGTGTCACGGGAAGCCCACAGTGGGACTCGCGTGCGCATCTGAAGCTCTTGCTTTGGTGCTTGGCTCGTGAAGTATACTGTGCAGCTGCTGCACCTCACCTGCCGATATGCCCAGGCCGCTGCTGTCCGTTCTTCCGCCCAGCCTGACCAGTCATGAATGAGTCTTTCCGAGAACTGTTTGAGCTGCAGGGCGGCCGCCGGGCATTCCAGAGGAAATCTTCATCCCTGCAGCCCAGATGGCCACGTACCCCAACGAAGCGGTGGCTTGGTGCGCAATTGGGAAGCGGTGGGGTTGTATCCAGTTCTGCGCAGCCTGACTCCACGCGTCACACGAGTTGTTGCCGGCTGATAGAGCAGCCCTGTTCATGCCAAGAAGCAGCACCTAACTGAGGGGGGGTCAACCTCATGCGTGCGACCACTGATTCAAGCTGATCATGCTCTCCCCCGCAGCACTGTGTTCAACTATGGCGGGTCTGGCGGGCGGGGAGAGGTGGTGCCCTGGCGCCTCAGCTGGCAGGTGGGCTCCGCGCGTGTGCCACACGGTCTGTCATCCTGCAAGCAAAAATCGCCTGAACTGCGCGTGATGCTTCTTTGGCCAACTTACTGTGCACAGCTATTATCCGGCATGTTTTCCACATCTTTTCTTCAACCGCATCGTTGCTGTCCGCTCCCTTCCCATCAGGAGCTGGAGTCGCCCCCGCACCTGAGCCTGTCGGAGCAGGCGCTCATGCAGCAGCTGTTTTACACGTGAGGCAACCATTGGAGGAGAATTGGACCCGGGGTGCAGCTGCCGCCTGCATATGCGCAACCCACAGCATACAGTAAATGAATCATGTGCAGCAGATGGAAGCCCTGGGGCATTCGCCGAGGCGTGCATTCATTCCATCGCAGACCTGCTTTCTTGCCCATCTACATGAAATGCCGCAGGTGCTGCTCCGCGCCCGACAGCTGCCTGGAGCTGCGGCAGCAGACCGTGAACGGACAGGTGTTGCTTGAACAGGACGTGCGGGGCGCTGCACTGTCGTGCAACGTGTTGCGATGGCAAGTCCCAGCAAGGCACAGCGCTCAGACATGAATGGTGCAGAATCACAGATCGCTGCATCTGCCATTCGCCTGCCATCGCAGCCCAGCATGGACCTGTGCTCTTCCTGCCAGGAATGCATCTGCAACGAGCAAGGGCAGCTGGTGCAGGTGTGGCGCCTGCTCAGCTGCGCCTGGCTTGCGGCGCAGCGACTAGCTCAACCCCAGCTCTGCTTCAAACTGTGCACTCACCATCAGATCCAGCTCCTGTTGCAGATTGTTCTTCATAGACATCTATACTGATCTTTGCACTGCTCCTTCATGCGCAGATTCACTGGGAGGACTACCGCCTCACCTGCCCCTTCCCCGCCGCCATGTTTGGAGGCTTCCCACGCCTGCAGTTCCTGCGCCTGCGCAACAACCCGGGTCTGACGGTGAGATGGGGCTGGAAGGCTGTTGATTGCGACTTGCAACTGGTTCAACCAGTTGGACTGTTGCAGCGGCATGCACCAATTGTTGCAGCGCATTTTTGTGCATGCACGACTGCATGGGCTGGCTGTTGGCCAGGGTACATGGTGAAGTTGCATACAGCACGAGCTTCAAAGAGGCACATCTGGCTGCTCGCAACTCACAACTCAATGCTCCATTGTGCCGCAGGGCGAGTACCAGACGTTTGGCGCCGCGTTCCGCAACCGCAGCACGGTCATGTTTGAGATCGAGGGCTCGCCAAACATCACCGGCCGGCTGGCAACCAACAACAGCGACGGTGCCTGCCTCATGGCGGAGGTGAGGGATCATTCATCATTGAGTGTGTGACTGCACACTGGCTGGCTGGCTGGCTGGCTGGCTGGCTGCATGCCGTAAATGGCGCTGTTTCCCAGAATGACGAGACACATGCACACGATCAGGAGTGCATAGCATCCAGGAGTGCATACAGGTGTAGAACTCACCCAACGCCCTTGTCAGGCGGTCCACATTGCCAGCTCTGCCCCTCTGCGCCGCCTCTTGCCTCGCAGTGTGGCCTGGGCACCCGGACCGTGAAGCACACCGGCGTCTCAGGCCCGCTGCCGCCCTGCATCTTTTCACCCCGCATGGCCCAGGTGGGTGGGTGGGTGGGTGGGTGGTGGCATGCAGGCGGGGCAGTTGGGCATGCAGGGCCCCTCTTCACTCTCGCGCCTGCTGTGAATGTTTGACTCCCTTCTCCTCCACAAATTGCAGCTCTATCTGGACAACAACGCGCTGAACGGCACCATCCCAGACGCGCTTGGCGGCGCCCCCCTGCTCAACCTGTTCCAAGTCGATCACGTGAGGGCAGGGAAGGCTGCCCCCACTGGCACGGTTGGCTAAAATGCGCCTGCAGTTTGCTGAGCAGCAGGGTGGCGCGCCGCCATGCGGAGCGTGGTGAGGCACAGTGATTCTCTCAACGTCTATGGTAGAGCCACCAGCATGTGTTCTATCCATCACGCTGCACAACCGCAGAACCAGCTGAGCGGCAGTGTGCAACTCATGCTGACCTCACAAAGTAAACAACATCCATTCATCGTGCTTTTCTGTCTATCCTGCTGCACACAAACGCAGAATCAGCTGAGCGGCAGCGTGCCGCCGTCGGCAGCCACCGCCCGAGTGCTGCAGGAGCTTTACATCAACGCCAACCGCCTGTGAGCGATGAATCATTTCTTTCTCAGCTACTGCGAAGGCTATTGCTTGGCGCAGATGCCACACGATTTGCTTGCGAATACCTGGGACACAAGTGCCTAGCAGGCTGATGATCCATGCATCGCCCATGACCACTGGTCGATGCATCGCCTCTACTATGCCCAAACTAACAGCCGCGCCTGCCGGCCCACGCTGCCCTCATGCAGGTCTGGCACGCTGCCCGACCTGTTCAGCCGCAACGAGGCCCTTGTGTACCTCGACATCACCAACAACAGCCTCACTGGTAAATGCCCAGCTTGATTGCGGTGAATGCATGCAGCGCAGGGTTGCCTGCGCAGAACCGCCTTTAGCACTACTTGCAGCACGCCTGCCTTCTCGTTTCGCATATCCAAGCGCTCCGCTCCCCTGCCCGTCAACTGCCTCGCAGGCCCCTGGCCGGAAAGCCTGGCCAACCACAGCACCGCCAGCGTGATACGAGCGGGCCTCAATCGCTTTGGCTCGCTGCCGCCCCAGCTGGCAGACGTGCCAAGTGGCGGCAGTGGAGGCATCGATGCAGCGGAGCTGCCGCTGAGGGAGCTCGATCTGTCGTACAACAACCTCACGGTGGGTGGCCACGGAAGCTGGTTGGGCAGACTGTGTGCATTGTGTGTAGCACCGCCACCATGTGAACTGTGCTGCGTAGCAGCTGCGTAGTAGTTTTGATGGCACAGCTTGCAATCGCTGTCGGTTTGGGACTGGATCGAGTGGGTGGGAATGTGCCTCTGCAGGGCGAGTTTCCCACGGTCCTGGCATTCGTTCCCAACCTGGAGCGGCTGAACATCACGGGCAACCACCTGAGGCAAGTGGCACACGCACCAGGCAGCAGCAGATGCTTGCATGCCCCTGCGCCAACAGGCGCCTGCCTTGGGGGCTGGCGGCAGGTGGGCACGCGCATGTATGGGCAATGTATGCCTCCCTACTTTTGCTCATCGGTGCTAAAGCATGCACCCCGTCCATGCTCCGCAGCGGCCCCCTGCCCGACGAGGCCGACATGTTTCCTCGCTCGCAGCGGCTGCTCATGGGCACCAACAACTTCACAGGTGCGTGCTGCAGCCACTGCTGCTTGCAAGCTTGCTTACAGCCTTGCCATGCATTAGTTATGGGAATCTGCGCTGCCGCCATGGATAAGCCTGAAGACTGCTACACAATTCACACACCACCTGCCACCTTCCACTCTGCTCAGGCCCCATCCCAGACAGCTGGAACGAAACCAACGTGATCAGCGGGGTGAGTTTTCCGGCAGCTTGCCCTGAGTGTGCATGCTTCTTGCTCTGGCCAGACACTTGATCGTACTCAACGCATGTGCTGCTACATGTGCGCAAAGTTCAGAAAGCTGCACGGCGACTTGCGCTGCGCACAGTGCCGCTGGCATGTGCTGCTGCTGCCTCTGCTGCTGCTGTGTTGCTTTGCTGTCAAGCACATCCTCTACCCACCTGATGCGCAGAGGGTGCGCAGCAGCAGCAACGAGCGCATGGTGTTCAACGCCAGCTGGAACCAGCTCACTGGGAACGTGCCTTACTGGCTGGTCAACGCGGCCACGCACGAAGTGGTAGACGTGTCGGTGAGCAGAGACTGGCTCTTGCACTTCTGTTAGCGTTCTTTCTGGCAACTCTTCCCATATCACTTGCCATGCTAAAAGTTTTAGCATGGCGAGTGATTGTGTCGAAGTGTTGGTGCGTGCACTCCCTCCTGCAATTTGTTGCAGCCCTGCGTGCCGGGTTTGCCTTTTGGTGGGCAGATTGCAAAGACAGCGCTGCTCCTGCTCCTCCTGCCCTTGCCGCTTCGGCCAGAAAATCTCAGGAGATCTGTAAGCAGAGCGCCCCTTTTCCTCCCACCCTCTCTCGCCCAACACCCTCCCCCTGCCCGCAGAACAACAGCTTTACCGACGCCTGCACCAGCCCCGCCCTTGCCGCCACTCCAGGCATCTGCCTGCCGCCGCCCTCCGCCGACGGCTATGGCGGCTCCCAGCCTGCAGTATCGGCGCCACCTGGCATCTCTCCATCCGCCTCGGCCGCCCTTGCTTGGCTGGCGCTCATCACCATCCCAGTGATTGCGCTGGGAGGCCTGGCCTTCTGGATGTATCGCCGCAGGGAGCAGCGGCGCATCCTGAGGAGCCTGGCGGCGGCACACCAGCAGGAAGACGGTGGGTGGGGTGGAGACTTTTCATCAAGGGGGCTGGGGGACAGCATGGACAGCATTCACGTTTTAATGCGGTGTTTGAGTTTCAGCCCCAGCTGGCTTTGCTTGATTGGCAGGCCCTTGCACACAGCCGGGCCGCTCCACATGTGATGCAGCTGCTGCGGTGCCGGTCGACTCAACACAGGAATGCACGTTGCTTGTCCTTGCAGGCCCTGTGTCGCCCACCCACTCGGGGTCCCAGGAGAGCTCAGGCCTGGTGGTCGCCCCCTGGTCAGACACCATGCTGCCCCGCAGGTCAGCTGCTGGCTAATTCTGGGCCGATGGAGTGTTGGTTCTTTGGTTGCACGGTAGGCAATACTTTGTTTAGCATAACCTTGCCCGCAAAATCATCTGGCACCAGAGCTGGGCCACAGCTGCTGTGTCAGAGGTGTGCACCGCGTGCCATGCGTCACTGCCTTGCTGGATTTCACTGCCACGCAGCGCCATCTCCCTCACCAAGGGGCCCGGCGGCCAGCCGCTGCTGCTGGGCCAGGGCGGCTTTGGCACGGTGCGCCTCTCTTTGAACCTCTTTGAACTTCTGGAAGACTCCTGAGCTTGCCGACCCTTTGTCTGCATAGCCCACTTGTCAGCTGCACGGCCAGGTGCTGGAGGTCGGCTGGCCAGCCTGTTCACTTCTTCAGCTCAACTGCTGGCCCTGTTGTGCTGCTCGGCTGCCCACCCTCCCATTTCCGCCCGCAGGTGTACCGTGGCACTCTGTTCAGCGAGCCGGTGGCGGTCAAAGTCATCAAGACGGGGTCGGCCCTGGTCAACACAGGTGAGGGAGGATCCGCTCCACTGAGCAATAATGCCATGCAACAAAGGGACAACCTCTGAGGCCGGTCGGCAGCTTCAATCATGTAACGCGCCGCTACGCGTCAGCTTGACCTGATATGCATTGCCATGCATGTGCAGGCAGAGGAGCTGCGTCTAATCTGGTGTTGGTGTGCCACTCCGCATGTGCAGAGGCGATATTGAGAGAGGTGGCCATCCTCAAGGCCTGCCACAGCACCTACATTGTGGGCTTCCGAGGTGCGCTGGAAAACTCTGTTTCTGTAGCTGCGGTGGCTGGCTTCCCCAAGCACTAGCCGACTGCAGGAGAGCTCAGAGTGTAGGCAGCATTTTGCGGCTGGGGCAGGGCACTCCATGTTTACCCCATCAGAAACGCAAGCTGGTTGCCGTTCCCTTGTTGAGAGGAACCTGCGGCTGACGCCACTTTTGCAGGCGCCTGCGTGCACGATGGGGACTTGTATCTGGTGACCGAGCTGATGCAGGTACAGTAAAAGCGCTGCTCCCTGGCAGACGGCATTCGATGATCTCAGTGCGTGGGCCAATTTTGCCACAAGGTGTGGCAGCCCACAACTCTGGACGCATCGCTTCTGTTTTGGTGCACAGGGTGGCGACCTGTGGACCGCGCTGCACAGCGGCAAGATAACGTGGTACAACAGGTGGGCTGCGAGTTCCAGCATGTTGCAATGACGAAGTAGCAGGTCACAAAATCGATGGACAAGGGTTGCGTGGAATCGTGCACTTCCTCCACCACATTTATCCACTAATGAAACGCCTCGCTCTGGACCTCTGCCGCAGGGGCCATCAGATTGCGCTAGACGTGGCGCGCGGACTAGCATACCTGCACGAGCACCGAGTGATCCACATGGTGAGAGCAGGCCGCTGTGCAGGAGAGTCGCAGTGTGGGTGCATCAACTGCATGCGGCTGCGTGCGAAGCGAAAGCGTGGAGCCAGCTTGCTTCCAGTGCCGAACAATCTGTGCAGCAGTGGCTGACTTGCTGCGCTGCTGCCCTGCCCGCCCCCACTCATCACAGGACCTCAAGAGCCCGGTAGGTGGCGGACTGTACAGCAAGCACTAGCAACGCACAAGTGCAGCGCACTGGCTGACACGATCCATCACCATGAGCCGGCGGCAAGCATGCTGCAACGCACAGCTGGACGGCATGCGCCCAGCGCTTCTGGGCACAACCGCACCGCCCTCCACATCCTGCCTTAGTGCTGATCTAGTCTCCACATGCGCTTTGATCGTTCCCTTCGCAGAACGTGCTGCTGACGGCCCAGGGAGTGGCGCGCATTGCTGACATTGGGCTGGCTGGCATCCTGTCGACCACACGATCGTACATCGCCAGCAGCGGTGGGTGTCGGTTGTTATCTTAGTCAATTGATAGGGGGGAGTTTTGCTGGCATCCTGTCAACCACACGCTCCTACATCGCCAGCAGCGGTGGGTGATATACAGCAGGCGTGTACGGCACTGCAGGCTTGTACAGCATTGCCAATTGGGGTGGGGAAGCAGCTCCAGCTGCATACAACCTTATTACCAGCAGCAGCGGCCTCACTGCTTGCAAAGATCGCTCCCAGCCTCTCCTCCCTCGAACCATGCAGCCGTGGCGGTGGGTACGATCGCCTATTGCTCCCCGGAGCAGCTGCTGGGCCTGAAGTGCGGCTTTGCAAGCGACATATACTCGTTTGGCGTGGTGAGTGTGCACTTTGCCTGTCTGAATCTAGCCATACTGTCTCTCGTGCTGCCGCTGAGATCAGCAGGCCGGACTGCAGTTTCCCTCGCAGTGGACGGTAGGGCATGTGCGCCACGCTTGAGCACTCTCCCTGCCCTCTGCTGCTTGCAGCTGCTGCACGAGATCGCGACTCAGGCAACACCCGTGCGCGGCAGGATGCGGCCCATCCGGGTACGCTGGCGGCCGGTTTGTTGGCTGACTACTGTTCTATCCTCATGCTGCCCGCTCTTCGTTTGCCATATTCCTGCTTACATCACACTTCTACGTAGTATACAAGCCCTAGCTCATCGGGTGTCGTTGATGCATAATCGTTCATTGCCGCAGGTGCCGGAGGAGGCGCCTGCCGAGGTTGTGGGGCTGATCAACCTGTGCATGCGGTCAGGTGCGCACCCGGGCTAGGTTTCACGCTGTGTTATCTAATCAGCTGTATAGTCAGCAAAGCTAACCTGCATTTACCGCCAGTGTATGGCTTTTCCCTGGCACGAAATATCCAAACCGCATGTCCCCCATCCAATGGCAAACAGAACCCAAGGAGCGGCCGACAGCCCCACAAATAGTGTCGCAGCTGAAGCTGATTCGGCGGCGCATGCTTCGCGCCCCCGACACCGCCCGTCTGATGCACGCAGCAGACAGCGGCAGCGTGGCAGGCACACTGGGCAGCGCCAGCAGCGGCGGCGGCGGCGGCGGCGGTGGCGGCAAGCCAGCTGGTGGAGAGAAGCAAGTCACCGGAGGCAGCGGCAGCAAGGAGGACAGCGCTGCAGCGAAAGCAGCTCTCAGGCAGGTGGATCAGCTGGTGCAGGATGGTTCGTTGGAGCAGGCGGACTCATTAGCGCTTAGCAAAGAGGGAACGCTGGAGCAAGCTGATTCGTTGGCGCTTAGCAAGGAGGGCACACTGGAACAGGCCGACTCCCTCGCTCTGAGCAAAGGGGCCAGCGGCGGCAGCGGCAACCTGCCGCTCAGCCAGGGTGCCAGCTCAACGCTGCCGCTCATCAAGCCGGATGCCTCCTCATGAACTGCCTTGTTTTGAACAGCAGTTGATTGATGTCACCGTTTGAATGATGGCGCTTCCACAGTGTGACTGTAAACATGGAGCACATGCAAGCTTGCTGAATGAATGGCCAAGGGCGCTCCTGGCAAGTGGCAGTTGGAAGCCTGGGAGGCACGTTCGCAAACCTTCGCCCCTGCAGCCCGTGCCCACTCAGCGTCGTCCTCCAACGCCCGTTTACCAAGTTCTTCGTTACTTGCGGCATACCAATCGCAGCCTGGCTCGCTGGAAGCCCGCCTTGGGCTCCAACCTCTGCCTGGCGGCGGCGGCGCTGGCGCTGCTGGCTGCGGCCACCCCTGCCATCAGCCTCGAACCGATTGAGCGTGCCTGGGACGCACGTCAGCTGCTTCAGGAGCCCGAGACGCTGCCCGCCTTCCCACCGCCGGGTGCGAGGCGCTGCCGGCAGCCTTGACCGCTGCCGCCGCACGTGCATGTGAAGGCTCCCGTGGGCAAGCTACCCGCCTGCCGGTCTGCACGTACACAAGCACCCATGCATTGTTCCTCAACTGTGCGCATGGCTTGCAGGGAACATCACAGGTGTCCGCCTGGTGAACGGCAGCTGGCCGCAGGAGGGCCGCCTGGAGGTGCAAATCAACGGCAGCACTTGGTGAGGGACCCGCTGCTGGCAGCCGAATCACGTGCGGCTGGCTTAGGGCAGCCACTCTTGCTGCCACTGGTGCTGCCCATTCTACTGCTGCTGTTGAGACTATTGCTGCCCCTGCTGCTGTTCATGCTGCAGCTGCTTGCTGTTCACCTGCCAAGCCGCTAGGGGCATGCGCTGCTGAGCTTGCTGCCGCCTGCTTCTGCCGCAGGTCTTCGGTCTGCAGCAGCGGGTTCACGGACGCGACGGCCCATGTGGCCTGCTCAATGCTCAACTCCAGCTGGCCGGTCGGCATTGCCGCCTATGGAGCGCCTTTTGGGGAGGGGCAGGGCCCCGTGCTGCTGACCTACTTCAGGTGAACAGAAGACAGACAGGCTGCGGCCACCCGCAACTGGCCAAGCAGCTAAGAAAAAGTGGGTGTGGGTTGAGTGAGCTCGCCGGGTAATCAGAACCTAAAGTCGTTTCCTGCCGGCCTGCTTCAGGTGCGGCGGCTCGGAGCGGTCGCTGTTTGAGTGCGGCCCTGACGTCTCTGGAAAGCACAATGAATGCCAGCACGAGAACGATGTTGGGGTGGTGTGCCTTTCGGACTTCCCCAAAGGTGCGCTGAGCAGGTGTGCTGCGCTGCGCAGCATGTGCACAGCACAGCCCAGCCCAGCCCAGCACAGCACAGCACAGCACAGCACAGCACAGCACAGCACAGCACAGCATGCCGGTCCAGGTTTCCCATAAGGCAGCCAGAAGCAGGCTGTGTGCACCTGCCCAACGCCTGTGCCTGCGGCAGCGGTTAAGCTCAGCAGGCTGTGCACATCCCAGTGCATATGCAGGCATCACCGCTGCCCGGCTGGTGAATGGCAGCAGCCCGCTGAGCGGCCGCCTGGAGGTGCAGATCGATAACCTGTGGTGGGGCACGGTGAGCTGGCCTGGAGCTGAGCAAATGCTGAGCATTGGCCATGCTTGCGCCTGTGCTGCCTGCTACCTACCACGCCTAGCATGGTGAGCTTGCCTGGAGCTCAGGCGCTGATCATCAACTTTGAGTCAAGGGAAACTCCAGCTTTTATACTGAAGCAAACTGGGCCATGCTTGAAGCTGCGCTGCCTGTTGCTGTGACCAAAAGACTGTGCACCCTGCCGCTGCTAGCCTGCAGGTGTGCGCATCCGTGGATAATCTCGTTGCGCGGGCCGCCTGCCGGGGGATGGGCCACCCTTATGGCCGCGTCTCGAGCCCTTGGAATGCCTCCGGCCCTGGTTCCGGTGCTATGGCAATCAGCACCCTCACGTGCCCTGCCGGAGCGCTGAGCCTGAACAGCTGCGACTATAACATTGGCTCTTGGGACCCAATGATCCCGTGGACTCGTGCCGCGCCGTGCGGGCATACAGGCGATGTTTCCATTGAATGCTTTGACCAGCCTCCAGGTGTGTGTGTGTGTGTGTGCTGGGACCGTGGGGCGGCTGTTTGCGCAACTTTCTGGCAAGCTTGCTTGCAGATGGCTTGCTTGCAGGTGGGCCAGAACGGAGCACACCACTGTCTGCAGCCCTGCGCTCCCTCCCACTCTTCACACCCTCCCCTCACCAGCCATGCCTGCTCGCCGGAGTCCACCGCAGATCCCATCACCGGCATTCGCCTGGCCAATGGCACGGCAAACAGCGGCCGGCTGGAGGTTCAAATGCCGAGCTACGGATGGGGCACGGTGAGAATTGGCATGCATTGCAATCAGGCCAGCAGCAGCTTTGGATGGGAGGCTTTGAGCGGTCTCAGCACTCTACTTCCTTGAGCACTGATATCAGGTCTCTTGGGGTATTGTCAACAAAACGGTGGCGGACGTGGCGTGCCGGCAGCTGGGCTTCCCTGCAGGCGTTGTGCCGCTGCCCCCAGCTGTGTATGGACCGGGCAGGTGAGCTCAGTGTGTTGTGCACTCGCTCTGCCCATGTGCCACTGCTGAGAGGCTGAAGGAACTCGACCTCCCCTAAATCCCACACCACCCTGCAGTGGCCCATTTTTGCTGGACAAACTGATCTGCTCCCCGTTTGCAAATGAAACGAGCCTGGATGAATGCAACTACAGCGATGCGCCCAGCTCGGTGACGAACGTTTCGCACGACTATGTGAGGCCGGGCGGCTGTTTGCGAACTAGTTGGGGCAACGCTTGCGCAGCTGCCCTGGCCGCCGCACACTGCTTTGCTGCTCATGTGCCTGCGCATGCGCCCGACTGCAAGCTTTTTCAAACGGGCATCAGCTGCAACATCAGATTACATTGTATAGCAATTATGCGCCTGCGTCCACTTCCTGCCGCAGGATGTAGGGCTGCACTGCTTCAATGACTCAGCGAGTGGTAAGCACTGAGTTTGCGCAGGCATGCATTTTGCAGGGAGGCAGCTAGATGCTATCGAGCGCCCTCAACCCAACCCATGACACACCGCGCTCCTCATGCAGCCGCGGCCCCCATCACCGGCCTGCGCCTCGTCAACGGCAGCAGCAGCCAGGGCGCGCTGCAAGTGCAGCTGGCCGGCGTGGCGTGGGGTTCAGTGTGCAGTTCCAGCCCTGGCTTGATAAACCAACCACACGAGGGCCCTGACCCCGACATTGCAACAGCTACCGTCATCTGCCGCAGCCTGGGCCACAGCGGCGGCGCCGGCCTGCTGCTGCCCAGCGGCGCATTCGGCGCCAACGGGGGTCCCTTCGTGATCACCCTGTCCGCTGGCTGCCGCGGCAATGAAACCAGCCTGAGACAGTGTGATATAGGCTACCAAACCGACTGCAACCTGCGCTTTGCTGCGGTTACAAGCGTCGCCTGCCTGAACGGCAGCGTGCCCGCCCCCGACTACTCAAGTGAGGCTTTTCAGCGTGCCTTGCTGCACCGGTTGCTCTCCGTTTCACTGCCCGCAGCTGCCGGCCAGAAGCTCGCCTCCGCTCATGGACCGGCACTCAGCGCAACCCTCTCTCACTCCCACTGCCCCCGCAGGCACCATCACCTCAGCCCGGCTGGTGAACGGCAGTTCCCCGGCAGAAGGGCGCCTGGAGGTGCTGTACCATGGAGCAGTGTGGGGCACGGCCTGCAGCCGTGGGTTCGATGCCACTTTTGCTGCGGTGGCGTGCCGCCAGGCCGGCTTTGGCGGCGGCGGCGCCGTGCTGCCCACCTCGGCATTTGGCCCTGGCGCCGCCGAGAAACCCATCCTTTTGGGTTCGGTCGTCCACTGCGACAATACCAGCCTGGCCTCCCTAGCGGACTGCAGCCTCAGCTACGATGCATCCGAGTGCGACCACAGCATGGACGTTGGCCTGGCATGCATGAATGTTGCCCAGTACAGCCTTGACAGCGCTGCCAACAGTCTTCCGCCGGGCGGCCAGGCGGACGGCGGCGGCGCGTGATGTGCCTGCTTGCAGCCGGGCCTATGCCAGCTGTGCAGTTGACCGCTAGCCGTGCATGCCGTTAGCTTTGCCTTGTACATGCACAGTTGCATGCCGTTTGTGCTGAAACCGCTCGTCATGCACAGCGCAAGCAGGGGCGCCAAGGAGTGGCAAAAGCATTTACAAGGGTCCAGATGTGAAGCCATGCTCTCTGGCAAAACTGGGCTGCGGGCTCAAGTGTACGCCAAGCGAACATGTGAGGCAAGCAGAGGCGAAAAGGCAGAGGCATGCAAGGGCGCTACTCTCTAGCGCTATCAAGGATGCAAAAAAACAAGGATGCATTGGCGCTAGCGATTGGTGGGAGAGTTCGGGTGTGCGGTTGAAACAAATCCAGTAAGAGAGAGGGACAGATGCAGAGGCAAAACTATCTAAACACAGCCAAAATGTGCATGGGGGTGAGTGTGCCCCAAGTTGGGACGCAAACATAGTTAGGATGAAACGCAGCGGTGCAAAGTAACAATTGTGGATTGATGCATCCCTGCAGTGTGGGTCGGCAGGTGCTGCCTGCCGTCTGCAGGTGTGCTTCAGCAAGGCAAGGGGCATTCGTTCCGGGTCCATGCCGGCGCTGCTGCTGGCGCTGCTACTGCACGGCCTGCTAGAGTATGCTAGGCAGGGCGAGGCCGCAGCCAAGATGTTCCTAGCCAGTGGCTGTGATGCTGCAGCCCCGGCCGCTGCCGCTCATCCAAGCCGGCCACAAAGCGCTGCGCCGTCAGGCGCCATCCGCCTGCGCCTGCTGCGCCTGCTGGGCCTGCTGGGCCTGCTGCGCTTGCTGCTGCTCACCCAGCCCCGCCACAAAGCGCTGCACTGTCTCCACAAACTGTTCTGGGCACTCCTCTTGCGGCATGTGGCCGCAGCCGTCAAACACCACCAACTGCAGGGATGCACATAAGGATGGCCATTGAGCATGTGAAGATGGCCACTGAGCATGTGAAGATGGCCATTGTGCATGAGCAGCACAATCCGCAGATGAGCAGGTCCGCCAAGCGGCATGCACTGGGGGCAGGCAGGACTAGCAGCTCGCTACTTCACTGCTTGCTTCACTGCAGCACAGCATGGGCGGCACGCAGCAGCCCACCAGCCCACCTCTGTATTGGGCAGCAGGGCTGCCAGGCGCCGAGAGTTGGCACAAGCACCAGCGCTCGCTGCCTAAAGGCAAGCACCAACCATACAAACAAGAGCACACCAGCCCACCTCTGTGTTGGGCAGCAGGGCCGCAAGGCGGCGCGAGTTAGCGGCGGGCACCAGCGCGTCGCTGCTGCCGTGCACGATGAGCACTCGAATGTTGTGGCGCCGCAGCACGCGCGCCAGGCGCTCAGCTTGGGTCAGGTGGCCCGAGCCCTGCACAAACAGGGGGCATCGATGGGCATTTCGTCAAAGTGGAAGTTGGATTGCCATGCAGCAGTCGCAGCACGCGCGCCAGCCGCTCGGCTTGGGTCAGGTGGCCCGAGCCCTGCACAGACAGAGGGCGTTGATAGGAATCTGGTCAAACTAGAAGTTCAAATTGCCATACAGCAGTCGCAGCACGCGCGCCAGGCGCTCAGCCTGGGTCAGGTGGCCCGAGCCCTGCACCGCAGGAGTCAGCACCAGTGAGGCTGATGTGTTGGCTCCAGCACAGCACAGCACAGCTGAGGGCACATGCAGGCAGCCGCACCTGTGCCCCCTCGCGGCAGCTGCCACAGCAGAGCAGAGCAGAGCAGAGGATGTTGCCACAGCAGAGCAGAGCAGAGCAGCAAAGCAGAGCACAGCTCAGCTCAGCCCAGCAGAGGCATGTGCGGCTTCAAGCTGCGCACCTGCACCGCCTCGCGGATGCTGCCCCAGAAGCCGTGCTTCTCGGCAAAGCGGGCGGCCAGGAAACGCAGGATGCCGCCCTCCCAGCCGCGCACCAGCTGGCCGCTCCTGCATGCATGGTTGTTGGACGTCTTCGCTTGTGTGTAACCCTCCTGCGTTCATGCAGGCACAGCGCACGCAATAGACCCTCTGCCATCAACCAGACAGCTGGCGCAGTTCCATTTACGCTTGGTCCTGCACCATGTGCCATCCACCCTTACCACGCACATGTATGCATCCACGTACTCTCGGGTCGCCAGCTGGCAAGGAAAACAGATACAGCAACAACGCGTATAATCTAAGCACGCACCTGTATGCATCCACGTACTCTCGGGTCACCAGCTGGCCGTTGTGCCAGGCGGATGCCAGGCCCCGCTCCCAAAAGCGCCGCGCGCGAACCAGGCGGCGCAGCAGCACCACCAGCAGCGGGGAGGCAGCCGCCAGCAGCAGGCGGGCCAGCAGAAACCAGCTGGCTTTCAGCACAGCTGCTGCCACACGCAGCAGGCAGCGGCCGCGGGCTGCAAGCCCGGCAGCCGCTCCGCTGCTGCTGGGGCTGCCGTTGCCATTGGCGCCGCTGCCGCTGCCATTGCCGGCGGCAGTGCCATCTGCTGAGCCTGCTGTGCTGGCGCTGCGGCTCAGCAGGGCGCCGCTGCTGGGCACGCTTTGCACGCTGGGCATGCTGGGCATGCTGGGGGAGGAGGCCAGGCGGCGCAGCTCCCCGGGGGCATCATCTGCCGAAACCAGCTCTTCAACCACAGCTAGGCCTGCAGATCAAGGTGCACACACGCAACCATACATTGAGGGAGCAAGGATGCACCCAGGCGGCAGCCACAATCTCACGCCAAGCACGAAGCACAGCTCCAGTGGCACAAGAATCATGCCTGTACAAAACCAGAGCCCACCTGTGGCCATCGCGTCGCCCGAAGCTTCCTCCGGGGGCCCAAACCAAAGGGCCACAATGGCAGGCGCCACGAGCACCACAGCTTCCACTCCCTCTGGATTGCTGATCAGGCCCTCCGCTGTGGCCGCTGCCCCCATGCTGTGGCCCACCAGGACGCGGCGCGCCTGCTGTGCCTGCTGTGCCTGCTGTGCTGCCGCTGGCCCGTCGGCGGCAGGCTCGTCATCTAGGCTCTCCAGGCTGCTGCTGCTACTTGCAGAGGGAATGGCGTACGACCGCAGCTCCTGCTGTGCCTGCTGTGCCTGCTGGCCGCCGCCGCCGGCACCGCCCCTGATGCCGGCCAGCCAGCTGCTGCTGACACCGCCCTGCTGCGCCTGCTGTGCCTGCTGCGCCGCAAGCTCAGCATCCATGATGTTCCGCGCTGCATCGCCGTTGAAGTGCAGGGTGTAGTAGGCGGGGCTGCGGGGCCTGCGTGAGAGAACAGGAGGGGAGAAGGGAGGCAGGCTGAGCAGCCAGCGGCTAGGGGAGGGCTGGAAGGCTGTGCACCTTGGCCGACCGGCAGTCTGCAGCAAACTGCAACTTAGAGACAGCAACGCAGTGGGCAGCAGTGGTATGCAGGGACAACACGCACATCCAGCGCAAGTCCGTGCTGCAACACATTGGCAGCACCAGCGGCAGCAGAGGAAACAAGCAGACGAACCTCTGGCTTAGGCCGAAGCCCGGCATGTCGTGTGCTGTGACCACAGCGCCCAAAGCGTCCGCCAGCTCCTGCTGCACAAAGCTCCAGCTGCAGGCAGGTTGGCAGGGAAACAGCAGCAGCACAAATGGGTTGAAGGGCTTGGTGGGGGAGCACTGTCCTCAGCCATACAGATTCTGCTCGCTAAGCCGCAACTCGCAGTTCACACCAAGCAACGCCCCAGGCCAAGCTGCGGCCCCATAGCACCCAGAAAGCCTGCCCACCTGTAGCAGGAAGCGCCGAATCCGTGCAGGCAGTGCACCGCCATCGGCGGCCGTGCCGGCCCGCCCCCCTGCTGCCCCGCCGCAGTCCCTCCATCTGCAGTGCCTCCCGGGCTGCCAGAGGGAGCCCAGGTGCCGCTGCCTGCTGCGCCGTTCCCGCGGGGTTTCATTGGGCCGCAGCACTTGAAGTGCAGCTCAATGCCGTCGATTTTGAAGAAGCGGGAGTCAGCACCGGCCAGCTCTCGCTCGCTGCGCTGCACGGCCTGCGAACACGAGAGGGGAGCGGGAGAAAGCAAGTCTAAAGAGCATGGGTTGTTCGGATGATGCGGGGCACTACAGTGTGTCGGCTTGGCAAGCCAAGGCAGGCCAGCCACCTAAGCAGGCCGCAACGAAGCAACAACATATGCCCTGCCATGCGTGCAACAACAGCCAGCATGCAGCCACCCAGCACAAGCCAAGCACAAGCCCAGCAGCAGCAGTAGCGCACCCGATAGCGCCGCTCCAGCAGCCAGGTGCGGGTCACGGCTACCAGCAGGGCATAGCGAACCACCGTTAGCCTGCCATGCAGACAATCACAGGCAGCCGCACATGGCCAGCCACAGCAACCCACCCTGTAGCGCCGCTCCAACAGCCAGGTGCGGGTGACGGCCACCAGCAGTGCATACAGCAGCGCCATGCCCAGAGCGTACAGCGGCTGCACGGCGGGCGGGGCGCTGAGTGCATACACGCCTGCGGGGCGGGCCGGACAAGGGGATGGTGGGAGTCAGGCACAGGTTGGCATTGCTGGGAGTGACTGGGGCAGTGTTAGACTGGCTGGTGCGGCTCCAGGTGACTTGACTGCCCATCATTGCTGGTGCATGTTAGTGCCGCAAATGCATGCCCAATCAAACCAACCCCAACGATTTGTGAGGTGCAAGAAGCAGCTCCAAGCAGCTGGTTGCTCACCAGCACAGGCTGCGGCGGGCCCCAGCAGGCACGCAGCATCCTCAGCCAGCCCCAGCTGCGGCCGCCAGGCCAGCGCTTCTGCCAGAGCTTTGGGATGGTCCTCTGACACGGGGCCGCTAGGCGGCGGCACGGCGGCGGCAGAGGAGAAGGCCTGCGCAGGGCGAGGGTGGCGCAGAGGGCGGGTGCAGAGGGTTGAAATAGAAAGCTGCAGATGACATGTGTTTATAAGTTGTAGTTGTTCAGTGCAAGGGTTTGCAGCATCTGTAGGGTTCAGGCGAGGGTTGGCGTGCACTGGGCGGCGCGACAGGCCCAGCAGAACAGGCCCAGCAAGGAAGGGCAACAACAGTCGTTATTGGTCTCTTTGCTTGCCTGGGCAACCATGGACGCTGAGCGCGGCAGGCGCGGCCCCTCGCCGCCATGAGTCAGGCGGGCAGCCAGTGCTGCGGCACCCCACATCTCGCTGGGGACGGGCAGGCCAGGCACCGGCAGGCCACGGAAGCGGAGCGCCAAGCCCAGGCGCCGCCAGCGGCGGGCGGGCGGCGCCGCGGCGGGCCGGCCTGCGGGGAGCAGGGGCAGCGGATACAAGCTGATGTCATTTCCAGGTGCACCTGCAAATAGAGATGTAGTTTGTCGGCCAACAGCCAGGACCCCGGCCAACAGCCAGTGCCCCACAAGGTCTCACCGGCAGTGAACGGCGCCTGTGGCGGCTGCGCCGCCGCGATGGCCGGCAGCGCCGAAGCGGCGGCGGACGGCAGCATGTCTGCGCTAGCTGAGCGCCGCATGGCCGCCGCCCTGAGCATCGCGAGGTGGTGGCCGGGACGCGGAGCGCCACCTACGAGGAAACCCTGCTCGAGCCGCTCGCCAGGCGGCCCTACACGCCCATTGAAGGGCAGAAGCAGGTCTACTAGTGCTCAGTTGCGCGTCGGATTGTTGCCGGCTGCAGCAGCGTAACGATTTGCCCGCCTCATCCAGTCCACATGGCGCCTCGTGGGCCGCCGCTTGCCGCCGGCCGCTGCCGACCCCTGAGCAGACTCCGTGCATGTTTGCCCTACTCATCCTACATTGCTTTGTTGGCATGCGTGCAAGCGTATGAGAATCGCCCGTCATATAACTGCAGCATCATAGCATTACAAGACGTGGCAGAGTGGTTGCTCAAGAGTGCGAAGATACTGAGGCAAGGCTAAGAAGAAAGCGGCAACGCCTGCCATGACGGCAGCACTCTGAGGTTGTGGTGGTTGAAATGACGGTCAAGAAAGGGCTGCAGCTCAGTGCGCCGAAAGGTGTGTGAATCGTCTGGGAGGCACACGCATTGAAGGTTAGGCATCTGCTTGAGCAGAGCGGCAACCGCACTGGTTGAAGGTGAACACACCGTTGCATTAAAGTCATCGTCACGCACAAAGAACAGACCGGTGAACTGTGCCAGCACGTCGCTGCATTCAAAAGAGCTGTCTTGCCCAGCACGCGACGCTCGTAAGGGACAGTCCGACAGGCACAGGCAGCGTGGCGGCTCAGCCGCCGGCGGAATGAAGGCGGCCAGACTGCGGAAGATCCGCAGGTTGTGGGCGTGCCACAGGAGCAGAGGCCGCTGGCCGGCCAGCTGCAACCTCGGCGCCGGGTCATTGGTGCAACCCCACAGCCCGTGAAAGCCGGCAACCTGCGGAGCATGGAGGGGCACAAGGAAGTTGGCGACCAGATTGGGCTCAGACGCATGGCATCCACACTTGTGCTGCAGTGAGAGCAAGACCTGAGGCTGAGGGCAGACAGCCAGGGAATTGCGAGCTGAGAAAGGTCTGTGCCAGGCCTGCAGGCGGGCTGTTGTTTGCCCACCTCCAGCTCAGTCGCCTGCCCAGGCACGACACGCCACGACCCAAAGCCAAAGCACCGCAGGTTGCGGAACGCGGCAGGCGATGGCAAGGGATGGAAGCCGCCTCCACCCGCAGATGCGTGAGGGAGGTGAGCTGAGTCAGAGTGGGCAGCAGTTGAGCGCCCTCGTGGCTGCCGCAGTCGCCCAGAGCGGCGGCACGGAGGTGCAAGTCTTGCAGGGCGGTCAGCCCTGCCACCGCAGCGCACAGTCCGGGGGGAGTGTGGTCGGCGTCAAGGCGCAGGCGTGTCAGGCGGGTGAGCGCGGCAATCGCCTGCGGCGGCACGCTGTGCACTACCACAGCTTCCCAAGCGTGCAGCTCAGGCAGGCAGAGCAGCGCTTCCCAGAGGTCGGCTGGGGCAACGAGTGGGTAAGATTCGTCCGCCTGAATGGACAGCTGCTGCAGGTGTGTCAGCCGCGTGACCACAGTGCCAAGCTGGCAGAGGCCGAGCTGCTCCCCAGGCAGCAGCTCGACGTGCAGCGCTCGCGTCCGCAGCAGGCCGGCTGGCAGCTGGGCGGTCGCCGGCTGTTCAGACTCGGCACCCAGCGGCAGTGTGAGCTCGCCCCAGAAGCGAGGGCTGCTGTGCACGACACGGCGCCAGCGGCGGCACACCAGCTCCAGCCACCAGCGGTCACTGCAGCAGCGGGCAAAGGATGGCAAACAGAGAGGCGTCGGGCGGAAGGAACACAGCAGGAGGTTGTGATGTTGACTGGCCACACAGTGGCGAGCGGGGCAGCCCCCACTGGGACGCACATTTCGTCGCATGGGTCGATCACTGCCTGCCCTAGAATTTGAGTTAGCAGGTCATCCGGCAGGCTGCTGAGGTCAATGGCACTGCACCAGCAGGGGGCAGGTACAACTTTGCACAGTGCTGTTTTGAACCCACGCGAGGGGTGCGAGCCCGCTGCACTGCAGACCCGCTGCCTGTCGCCGTCGTCGTATAACAGCCATGTTGGCACCTACTCACCCTTCCAAGGCCCGGTAGAGGTCTGGCTGCAGGGTGTCCATGGAGGGGCGCGGTTGGGCGGCAGCAGTGCCGGCGGCGGCGGTGGCGGCGGTGGCGCTGATAGGGCCGTTTGCAGCAGCCGTTGTACGGCGGGCACCTGAGAGCTGCACTGCCTGACTGATGAGTGCTTTCTAGCCCGCTGTAGCAGCCGGGGCGAGCGCGGACCCTTGGACCGCTGCAAGAGAGTGCGCTGCAGAGGCCAACAGGCTCCCAGTGGCCGGTTTGGCAAAGTGCGTGGTGCTCTGCAAGACCGTAGAGACAGGGGCTCCACCATGGCGGCACATGTTCAGATGCATCCCACAGTCCATCTCCTCATTCCAAACCTCTGCATCCCTGTTCCACCTCACTGAGTAATGTGCTGCGCTTACAATTAAAGCAAACAAGACATAGGGGAGGGCAGGTCAGATCTGCAGGCGCCTAGGGGCTGCAGGGAGGACGGGCGGGCCGCCGGAGAAGGGTTTGGTTGGGGGAGTGGCACTTGCAAAAATCGAATGTGTGGGAACGAAAGACAGGGGGTGGTGCACACACAGGCAGGGCGCGGCGGCAGGGGTGAGCGCGGGGGCGAATCGAGCGTACAGTTCAGAGGGAAGCCAGGCAGAAAAATCGCATGCAGAGCGTGTTTTTGGCTTTTGGGTATTGGGGTTGGCACACAAGAGGCGGGGCCGAGGGAAGGGTCCACAAAAATCCGGCCCACAAGGAGGGGTTGAAGGGAAGATGGCTGGGGCCGCGCCCAGGTGGCAGGCAAGCGGTGGCACAGACGCCAAAATGCTGATGCAGCGGGGGAAACGGGCAGGCATGCAGCGGGAGCAGAGACAAGTCAGGAAAAAACGGGAGGCGGCGCTGTCGGGGGGCACGAGGGCGGTGCGCTGCAGCACCGCCCGGCCCCGCGCAGGGCCATCAGCTAAAATTTGGAGGGGAAAATGGGGGCGGGTGGCGCTAATGAACAGAAGGGGGCTGGGAACAGGGGGGCTGCTGCCGGGGCCGGGCGTCTGAGCGGCACAACCGGCGGGCAGTCCACAGGGAACAAACTCGACGGTACAACACAACCAAATCACAAACGAAAGACAAGGGATACGACCTTTCCTTTCCTGTAGAGGCGGGCTCTGGGGCCTGAAGGTGCTGGGGCTCCAAGGCATCAAGCGCGGCTGGCGCAGCACATGCGCTCACGCCTGCACAGCTGCCACCGGCTGAGCCTCCTCCTCGGCCTGCCGCCGGCGGGGGCGGGGCGGCATCTCGCCGCGGCCGCGGTGCGCCGCCCGGTGGCCGCCGTGGTGCCGGCTGCTGCCGCCCTCGCCACGCTGGCCGTGGCGCTGGTGGCCGCAGCCGCTGCTGCTGCCGCTGCTGCCGTGGCGCTTGCCGCCGGCACTGTGGCGGCCGCTGGGGCCGGCGTGCGCGTGGCGCGCCGAGGCCGGCGGCGGGGGCGCCAGGGAGCCGCCAGATGCGGTGCGAGCAATGGCAATGGCCACACCCGAGGCCAGCATCATGGCGCCCAGGCGGCGCATGCTGCCCGACCGCTTCAAGCCGCTGGCAGCTCCCAGGGAGCGGTCGGAGGCCGAGTCGTCGGCGGAGCACACGCTCTCAGAGCCGCAGGCCGACAGGCCGCAGCTGGCCTGGCTGCCCAGGCTGGTGCTGCGTGCCAGGCCGGGTGCGGGCAGCAGCGCCACCTGGCGCCGGCCAAAGGACACAGGGTCCTCAGCATAAGGCTCGCAGCGCAGGCGGCGGTCGGCCACAAAGCGCTCCACGGCGGGGATCATCGACTTGACAAAGCCCGCCATGCCGTGGCGCACAGCAAACCTGGCGGGAGGGAGGGAAGGGAGGGCGGGAGTGGTAAGAGGGTGAGAGTGGTAAGAAGAGGCCCGGCGTAATCAGGGCACGCCGCAGCAGGGGACATCTGCTGCAATGCATCTGGGAGCCTGCTTCACCGCCACAGCAAGGGACATCAGCTGAGAGCCTGCTTCACCGCCTGCATCTGCCCAAGCCAATACGTCGCACAGCTTGGGCCCACACAGCACAAGCTGGAACGCACTGCACACCTGGCCCCATACAGCACCTGCTGGAACACACTGCACACCTGGCCAGGCGCTCGTTGATGCGGAAGTCCTCAAAGTGCAGCAGCACGGTCTCGCAGGCGGGGCGGGCCGAGCCGCGCGGGCAGGGCACCGTGCGCGAGCGCCAGTGGCTGCGGGGGAGGGCAGCGGAGGGTTCAGTGGGTGAGGTGAGTGGGCTGAGAAGGGCAGCAGGAGAGGCAGGGTTGATGGGCAGCTTCAGCAATGCTGGCCAGCCGCATTACACCACAGCAAGCTGCAGGGGGGGGCTGGTGCCAAAGAAGCCACCTCATGTCTGCGCGCTAGGGGAAGCAGTGTGGAAACACTGGTTGCGCCCTGAAACTAACAAGAGCGGCGGGGCACCTCCCTCACCTGTGGCAGTCCTCCATGCGCACCACGCCGGGGCGGTGCGGCGCAGCGCCGTGCTCCACGCCCTTGCTGATGGCGTACAGCGAGCCGTCCTGCAAGGGTTTTGAGGCAAAGCGATGTGAAGAACAGCATTGCTGTGCAAGGGCAAGGGCGCTGGGAGCGTGAGGGACCACTGCAGAGATGGCGCAGGGGAGGCTGTTGACCGCCGCATGAATCCAAAAGCGGTGCAGGCACAACAACCCAGTAGGGCAGCACAGCACCCCAGCCGCACCTGCTCGCGGAACATGCGGCGGGCGATGACGTACTCGCGCTGCGCGATGATGGCCATGGGGAAGGTGCGCACCCAGCGCACCACTTGGCAGCGGCTGTCGGCGTCCCCGCTCTCCAGCAGGTGCGTCTCTGTGGGGCAGGGGGCGAGGGGAGGGAAGGGTGGGTGAGGTGCGGTTCATTCGTCAGGTGTGCAGGCGGGCGCTTGCAAGTGAGCGCTAGCAGGCCAGAACACATGTCACAAGCACAGCAAGTGAGACCAGGCCAGCCCACGTGCCCCAGCTGAGGCAGCCGCCTGGCTCGCCAGCAGACACCAAACCACTGTCCCAGCAGCCTTACAAAGCTTGCTCACCAGAGAGCATCGAGTCCCACTTGCAGCGGGTCTCATCATCCAGGTAAAAGTCCATGAACTCCTCCGCGGTCGAGTCCTCTGCAGTCGATTGCAAGATTCAGGCATGCTTGAAGGGGTTGCAAGGTAGTGCAAACCGGCGAGCACAGCTTGGCACGCTGCGGCGGAAGGCACTGCGAGCAGCAGCCCATGCTCCCACTTCTCCAGCTGCACAGCGGAGCTGCAGTCGAAACAGCTGCAGCGCACAGCGCACCTGAGATGGTGATGCTCTTGTACTCGCTCTTGCCAGAGGGCAGTGTGCGGCGCCAGGCGGTGTAGGTGCACCTGCGGCAGGGGCACAGCGGCAGGACGGCGGCGGCGGTTTCCACCTGTGCTGCAGCAGGCCTCAGCTGCGCCCTGTTACAACCCACCGCTCCAGAGACACATGGCATGCAGGCTGGCATGCTGCGGCCTCCCCAGAAGCAGCGAATCTCAGCCCAACAGCACATGCAAGGCCAAGCCGCTGCCGCAGATCATGCGCCCACATAGGCTTCCCGCTCAGCTCACCCGGGCCACTGCTTCTCCATCATGGGCTCCCAGTCCGAGGCGCCCTCCGGCCGGCCATCCTCCTCAATGGTCCACTTGAACTGCGCCAGGTCGGCAGCACCCACGTACCAGCTGTCGCCGGCGGCCGCCTCGGCGGGCACCAGCGGGCCGGCCGCGGCGGATGCTGCCGCCGGCTGCGGCCAGCTGAAGCGTTCGCCGGTGGTGAGGGTGCGCCACAGAGCGCGCAGCACGGCGCGGAAGGTGCCGGGGGCAAACAGGTTGCGCCACACCTCCCTGCAGTGGAAAGGAGGCGGGAAGTGCGGCAGGCGGTGGGCAGCTGCGCGCCAGATTGCGGCGGCGGCGCGGCGGGCTGCACGGCATTGCGGGGCCTGGGAGCCATGGCCAGCAGTTTCTGAGCAGCTGCAGCTGGGACAGCGTCCTGCAGTGATTGCGCCAGCCAGCCAGCTGGCGGCCGCACCTGACGATGAGCGAGAGGTGGGCGGCAACGGCGACGCGCCGGAACCAGAGGCCGGGCGGCGAGCTCATGAGCAGCGCCTTGGCCTTGAGGCCGCGGTCAACCCATTTGGGCTTGGGCAGCTGCGGGGCAGGAGGCAGCGGAAGAGTCCGGAAGCTGGTGAGCAAAGGCTGCGGCGCGCCGGCGCTGAAGGTGGTGGGCCCGAGGCGCCGCGGCGGCGGCCGGCAGCCGCCGGCAACAACGGCCGCGCGAGGGCCTGCTGGGCGACACAGCGCCTCGCAAGAGCATGCAGGCCCCGGCACGGCGGCGCGCGAGCACAATGGCGCCCTCCCCGAGACTTCGCCTCACCAGCCAGCCCAGGACCAGGCCCACGAGCCAGACGGCCAGCCACTGCCACGCATAGGCCTGGGCGTCTGCCCAGCTCCAGGCGGGGGCCTCCCAGAGCGCGCCCATGGTGGGAGCGCGCGTCCCGCTGCGTGCGACGCCGCCTGCTCGCGGCGGGGGCTGCCAGACAGCCGGCGCGGGAGCGGGAGGCGTTGGCGGAAGCGAAAGGCGCGGGGGAAAGGCGGCAGTCACGGCAGCGTTCGGGAGAAGAGGGAGATGCGGCCGGCTAAATGCACCGCTGGCAGGGTGATCAGCTTCCCACGGGCCCTCTGCGCCTTTCTGAGCGGTAGCCGCAGTGTCTGGAGGCGACAGCAGGGCGCCAGGAGGCCTGCGAGAGAGTCCTGCATCGCTTCCGGCGATTGCAAAGCACCTTTCGGAACTCCGACACTCCCAGCGGCACGACAAGTCCAGCCTGCGATCGCCAACGCTGCGGCCAGGCGCTTGCAAGGGTCTCGCAAGCCGGCAGCGGCGGCGGCGGGTGCGGCACTAGTGCGGTCTTCCCGACCGCAGACGGCCTGGCGTGGCTGGGGAGCCAATGTGCTGAGCGCTGCGTTGCCTCCAATACAGCGCGCCTGCAAGGACGCCTCGGGGCAGCATTTGGGCCTGTACACCGCTCGTCAGCTGGTTGCGCCATGTCGTGGAGCGGTTGCCACCCGACCCATCCCCTTGCATTGTGCATAGCGCCCTGCTGCTGATACCTACGCTGCCTGCACGCTGCCTGCCACGGCGCAACCACAAGTGCGGTGCTGGTGGAAGTGGCAGAGGATGAGCAAAGTGCTGCAGCAACAGTGACACGCACAAGCTACCAGAGAGCGGCAACCCCTTGGGCCGCGGCAGAAGGAGGAGAGCGTCAACACCAGATGCCATCTGCAGTGCATGTAGCCAGCTGTGTGCAACCCATTCAGCACATGCATTGCCCCTCAATGTTGCCGCCTGCCAAAAGGAGAGCCTGGCACACCTGCAACTGCCGCTGAGCTGTGACCGCTTCAGTGCCGCATGGAAACTGCGCAGTACACACAGGAGCAGCCCGCCGCCACCGCTTCCTGCCTGCTCTGCTCACTGTTTGGTGCCCGAGGTTGGCCTGGCTCTTACAGCAGGCGCGCGCAACAACACTGTCAAAACAGCGTGTGTCACGCAGCAGCGCCGCTGCGGCGCCGCGAGAACGGCACACGCACCAAAGGTAGGCGGGGCATGAAAGGAGTGGGCCGGTAGCTAGGCCGCAAGTGAGGGAGGGTAGTATCGTAGTCCAGCGCAGGGCAGGCAAGGGCCGCCGGGGTGCGGCACGAAAAGGGGTGCTGGCACAGTAGCCAGGGTGGCGAGAACAGCAAGGATTAAACTCAACACAGGAGTCATGTGATAGGGGGGCCGGCAGGGGACTGAACCCCTGCAGCAAAATAGCCCTGAAAAAGGCAGGGATCCAAGGTGCGGAGGAAGGAGGTGTTGGGGGGCTATGCGCTCTCGTAGGGCGGCCGCACATGAGCGGCACACGCTCTCACACAGGGAAGCGGGAATCATGGGGCAAAATGTTCGGGGGAGAAAAGTAATCAGGAGGGAGGGACGGCGCGCAAGTGCATGCATTCGTTTGAAAGGGTGGGGCGGGTTTGGCGGGCCGCAGATCGAGGGGCGGCCGCGGATGAAAGTGAGCATGGGGGTTGGCTCAAGTGTGCGCAAAGGCGCTACTCCTAGCGCGGCGGCTGGGGCCGCCTGGCTGTAGTAAGTGAGCTGGGCTGTTGCTGTCCTGGGCTGGGCTGGTATGACGAGATGGGTGGCTGCAGCCGGGTTGGTGCCAATGTGCCAGTTGGGCGGAGCGGGCTGCAGCCGCTGTATTTAGGCTGCCTGGGGCTGCTGAGAACCTGATGTGTCCTGTTAGTCCTGAGGGCTGCCGGCCTCATCGCAGAGGCAGAATGTGGGCGCAGCTGGGTTGCTGGGCTGGTGTGCTGTGCTGTTTTGGCAGGCCTAGCGCAGAGGGCAAGCGGCTTTTTCAGCCGCTGCTGTGTTGCGGCTTGGCTGCGCTGTGGCTGCCGCGGTGTGCTGCGCCGTGCTGGGCTGGGCACGAAAAGCGCCGTTTTCAGAGCTGGTCTTGATGCTCAGCAGCAGGGCAGCTGGGCTGCTGCGCAGGCGTTCAGCTGCTGTGCTGCAGGCGGCGTGCGGGCACCAGCATGTGCGCTGCGTCGCCCTTGCAGGCGGGCGCCTTGTGCTGCACAGCCCGCTTTGCAGAAGCACTGTGCGCCTGCCGCTGCTGCAGCGCCTGGCGCTGGCCAGCTTGCTGCGCCTGCTGCGCCTCCAGAGCGCGCTGCAGCGTCAGCAGCTTGGTGTGCCAGTCTGAGGCTGGCTCGGAGCGGGCGTGCAGTCCCAGCTGGATGCGCATTTCCACCGGCAGCCGGCCGGCGGCAGCCAGCAGGCGGCGCACATGGGGCAGGCTGCAGGTGGGAGTGGGGGCGGGGTGGGGCGGGGCGAGTGTGAGCAAACCATGGTGCGAAAAACCGGGCCACGGGGCGGGTGCCAAGCATTTCACACAGCGAGGCAGGTCTGGGCAGCTGCCCACGGAGCTGCACACTCTGCTGCAGGCCAACAACCACTTCGCAAGGAGAGCAGGGCAGGCTGCAGGCCATCCTCCTACTCAAAGCCCTCTCCCTTGGGTGAGTAGAGGTGATTCTCCCCCTGCCCCTCACCTCAGCGGGTGCTTCAGGGCGGCGTGCACCAGGCGCACAAAGCCGCGCACGTGGGGGCTGAAGCGGTTGGCGGCGGTCAGCGCGGCGTGGGACTCGCAAAAGCTCACCGCGTGCTGCAGGCAGGGGCAGGGAGTTGGGCAGGACTTGGGGTGGTTGGCGAGCTGGTTGGGTGGATTGGGAGAGGTGCAGGAAGCCTGGGGGGCAAGAGCTGCCGCACAGCCGGCGCGCTGTTGGCCATTGAGCACACGTTCACACACAATCAACAGGATAACACAGCTTCACAGGACAACGCAACTCTCCTCTTGAACAAACAAGGCGCACCTCTGCGCTGTCCCAGCCGGCGGCGATGAAGGCGTCGACCGCTTCGGCGGCGCGGTGGCCGGCATAAGGCGTCAGCCACAGCCAGGGAGAAGCGCGGGCGCAGGCGGCGTACAGGTGCACAGTGCCCTGCAGCAAGCGTGGGACAAACAGAGGCAGTGACTTAGGAGAGCTGCCATAGCATTCGGCGTTGCTGTGGGGTGGCAGTGCATGCATGGCACCAAACAGGGTTGGAACGGTACAAGGCAGCAGCGTTGTGTGACTTCATGTTGCAGCAGCAGGATGCAGCAGCCAAGTTGCTCAGGCTGCCTCCCTCACCTCCTGAGTGACGGCGGCGCCGGCATCGTAGGCCGCCTTGAGCGCCTGCTTGCAGCGCACCGCTGCCTCGGCATAGGGCGCCGCGGACTGCGGGCCGCCAAAGCGCAGGCAGGAGGCGAGGGAGAGGGCGGCCAGGGCGGCAGCTGCCGCGAGAGAGGGGTGGCCATCAGCCAGGGCGTCCTCGCAGCAGTCGGCGGCCTTGCCTGCGGCAGAGGGAGGGTGAGGGTGGGGGAGAATGGGTCGGGCGAGGGGTGGGAAGATGGGGCTTGCAAGTTGGCGGGACATAAAGTCCAAGTCAAGAGCCTCGAAGACGATACCGCAGGACTCCCCCGCGCTCCTGCACAGCAGCAGCCAGCTTCGCACAGCGCATGCACTCAGCCCAGCAAATGCAACTCACCCAGCAGCGGCACAGTGCTCCAAACTTCCCCAATGCGAGACACAGCACTCCTGGCAAGCCATCCACCCACCGAGCATGCTCCAGCACACATAGACATAGACTCGGCCCAGACATAACAACTCACCCAGCAGCGGCGCGAGGCCGGGCGCGACCGCCACAATGATGCAGTCCCCGCTGGGAGCAATGTCGGTCAGCGTGGGCGGCAGCTCCGCCTCTAGGCGGGCCAGCAGGGGGGCCGCAGTGAGGGGCGTGAGCCCAGCAGCGGTGGCGGCGAGCGCCTCCAGCAGGCCTGGGTGGTTGGTGCGGAAGGCCTGCGCAGCACACGCCGGGGCACAGCGGGAGTGCAGCGTGAGCGCAGCGGGAGCTGCCGTGCAGAGCAGCATCATGAGGGACCAGTGAAGCAGCCATGGCAGGCGCAGCGGCAGCCTGCTTTGTGCAACAATCCCCCATGAACCTGCATGGGATCCCATGCCAAGAGGGGTCACCCGCTCCCGCCTGTAAGCGGTAGCTGCGCCCACCCATGCCACCCCATTCCCATGCCACCCAACTCCCACCTGCTCTAGCGCATCTGGATCATCGAGGCCCGCATAGTGTGGGGACACCAGGGCATCATCCTCTGCTGGCACCGCCTCGGCAGTGAACTCTCCAGAGCTGAAGAGCGCTGGGGCAGCGAGTGGGCGCAGGCGGCGCGCGACGGCAGGCGACACTGGCGTCACCGGCGCCGCCGGCGTGGCCGGCAGGCTGCTGGCGTGTTGGCCGGGGCGCGGGCTGGTCAGGCAGGACTGCGTGGGTGGGGCGCAGGGAGGGGCAGCAACGTGAGGGCGCGGCGCAGGCGCAAGGCGGCGGAGCGCCGGCGGGACAGCGCCAGCAGGCCCCCAGGAAATTCAAACTGCGGCCCTGCCGCCGGCTCCCACCGCCTCCTGCGGTGCGTGCGGCCTCACCAGGGGCGCGGGCGAGGCCTCCAGCTCCGCGGGCCAGGGAGCCCTAGCAGCGTGCGGGCTGGGCAGGCCCCGCGGCGATGCCGGCACGGGCTCATAGCTACAGTTGATCGTCAGGCAGCGCAGGCCTGCAGGCAGGGAGGCGCGGCAAGGGCCGAGCGGTCAGCGGCGCCACGAGCTGGAGCCCAGCGACAGAGGGCGGGCCGGCGAGCTGCTGCAGCCTCACCAGCAGGGCTGCGGATGGTGGTGGCGCAGCGCAGCGTCGTGGAGCTGGCCATTGGGGCGAGTGTTGTGTCGGGGCGAGCGCAGAGGGGTTTGCAGCGCGTGTCGACAAGCCCATTGCAGGGGTGGGGCGCGCAAGGGGGCGAGAATGGCGGGGAAATTGTGGGCAGGCGTGCTGGGGGCGCTCAGCAAATGTGAGTGACGGTCCCATGCTCGGCACTCGAGGCACCACCAAACGCCGCTTCCGTGGCATGGGACGCTCGATCATGCCCCCGCATGTCGGCCTGCACTGCGAAGGGCCACCCCACACACACCGGCGGCGCCGGCGCCCCACCCGCCAACCGCTGCCGCGCCAGAGGCCGTCGGCTGCTGCACACGCGAGAGCTGTGCATGTGCAGCCGCCCACTCTTCCAACCCTGCCACCCCACCTCACCCCGAGGCCATCGCACTTCGTGGTATCACTGCACATCACCGCGGCATGCCCAGCAGGCGTGGGCGGCAGCAGGCGGAATCACACCGGCAGAAGCACGGCGACACATGCTGCCATGTGCGCAATGGCAGGCTTGTGAAATGGAGGTGAAGCTCATTCAATTCATGATGTCACCCCAGGGAGGCTAAATGGCCATGTTTACAGGGAGGTGGCGCAGCCGGGGTGCGCCGTGATGTGGCAGGTGCCAGCAGGAGGTCGACATGTGGGCAGTGCATGGAGGAAGGAAGAGAGAGACGATAGATTTACAGAAAAGAGAGAAAAGAGAGAAAAAGATATTTCCCCCAGCAGTTGCAAGAACGGCTGTAACTGCTCCAGCTGGCAGGGAAGTGCGTTTGGAAAGATGAGGAGACGCCGGCGTTCAGGGCTCGGGATCATCCATGATGGTTTAGCCACGGGGACCGCGAGGGGGAGGGCTAGGGCGGGGTGGCGGCGGTGACGGCGGCCTGCAGAGGGGCGAGTGCCGGCAGGGGACTGAGTCGCCAGATCATCAGGTCAGGAGACGGGCATGCAGCACAGCAGCACATGGGCTGGCCGGTTGCAAGTTGGTTGCGAGCCGGTTGCAAGTCAGCTGGTTTGGTGCTAGGCAGCCAACATTAGACAAAATTTCTAGGAATGCATCTACAGGCTGCCGCAGAGCGTTTGACGCAGCACGCACTTGAGTGGCGGCGGTGAGCGCTTAGGTGGCGGGGTTGGGGGCGTTTATATCGGTGGCGGCGGCGAGCGCTTGGGTGGCGGGGACGGGGCCGGCTTTTTGGGTGGCGGCGGCGAGCGCTTGGGCGGTGGGGACAGGGGCGGTTTTTTGGGTGGCGGCGGTGAGCTCTTAGGTGGTGGGGGCGGCTTTTTTGGAGGCGGCGGCGAGAGCGTGGGGGGAGGCGATGGCGGCGGCTTGGGTGGAGATGGAGGCGGTGAGAGTCGCGGAAGCTCTGCGGCAGCAGCGGGGGGGGGGGGGGGGGGGGGGGGGGGGG
>VFQO010000589.1_pt1 | contig 36787 bp, 41 predicted proteins | sample 3512331 | NCBI WGS metagenome assembly VFQO01 (sample SAMN10412371, study PRJNA504923) | tailings metagenome | isolation source: Replicate 3 from Balatoc abandoned mine | place: Philippines: Itogon, Benguet | collected 2017-08-28 | reverse complement strand
GCGAACGAGCAGATCATCGCCGCGACGCAGCAGGCGGTGAGCGCCAACGGCCTGTCGCTGGAGGGCGTGCGCGCTGAAAACAGCGTCGGCACCCGCTCGATCCTCGACATTTTGAACGCCGAACAGGAATATCTGAACACCCAGGTCCAGCTGGTGTCGGCGCAGCGCAATTCCTATGTCGCTGCCTTCTCGGTACTCGCCGCGATGGGCAAGGCCGAAGCGCGCGATCTGGGGATCGAGGGCGGCGCCCTCTATGATCCCGAGGTCAATTACAACCGCGTCAAGGGGCAGATCTGGGACTGGGCCGACGACCCGGCGCCGCAGCAACAGGCAACCGATACGCGCGCGGTCCCCGCAGCAACCGCGGCCGTTCCGGTGGGGCCGCCAGCCGCGCCGCGACAATAAGGCTTGGCAAAATGCCCCCCAAATCGGTAAGAGTATAGTTAACCATCCGGTAATCGCGATGGTTTAGGGGGTTGGTCATGGGCGATATGTCGCGGGAACCATCGATGGAAGATATTTTATCGTCGATCAGGCGCGTCATCGCGCGGGATGAGGCGCCGGGTTCGGCGCGCGAGGTCCGCGTCCCCGAAGCCGAAGACATTCTCGACCTCCACGATGAAGAAGATGACGACGCCGAAACCGCGTCGGCGGCCGACGAACTGGTGTCCGAAGCCAGCGCCGATGCGGCGCGCCAGTCGCTCGATGCCCTGACCGCCGCGATCGCCCCCGCCGTTGCTGCCGCGACGGTTGCCGCGCCCGCCGCGGCAGGCCGGACGATGGAGGAGGTCGTGCTCGACGCGCTGCGCCCAATGCTGAAGGACTGGCTCGACGCCAATCTGCCATCGCTGGTGGAGGCGATGGTTGCCAAGGAAATCAGCCGGATCACCGGGCGGCGGATCTAGCCCATTAGCTACGCGATTCTTCGCTTGGCAATGTGAAGTGCCAACAGCCAGAACCCTATAAATGCCGCGATCTGATAGCCGGAAACGAACCGGCTATCGGGAAATAATATCGTCGGCAAAATGAGGAACAACGCGGCGGCTGAGCAATAGAAGATTAGGAAGAGCCAGCCGTTCAGGCTGCGTGGTATGTAGGACATCCCCGCTTTTTCGAACCAAATTTTTCGCCGCTTTTCGGTCATCGGCCCGCCCAATCTTCCAGCAAATAACGCGCGATCGCCAGCGGCGGCGGCGCCAGGAAGGGCGCACCCATGTCACCCGCCAGCGCCGCGCGCACTTCGGCGCGGTCGACCCACATCGCCGCCTCGATCTCGGTGGTGTCGAGGGTCAGCGCCGGATCCCCCGTGACGGCGCGGCATCCGATCATCAGCGACGACGGAAAAGGCCAGGGCTGGCTCGCCACATAGGTCACGTCGGAGACGCGAATTCCCGCCTCCTCGAACAATTCGCGCGCCACGGCCTCCTCCAGCGATTCGCCGGGTTCGACGAACCCCGCCAGCGCGGAAAAAAAGCCCGGCGGAAAGCCGCCCTGGCGCCCGACCAGCACGCGCCCATCGCATTCGGCAAGCATGATGACGACGGGATCGACGCGCGGGAAATGTTCGGCGTTACAGCTGCCGCAGCGCCGCCCCCAACCGGCGCGGAACACGTCGGTCGGCGAACCGCACGCCGCGCAGAAACGATGGCGCGCGTGCCAGTCGACCAGGCTGCGCGCGCCGCCGTAGAGCGCCGCCTCTTCGCCCGACAGCAACGGCAGCAGGCGCATGACCGTGCGCGAGCGCGCGTCGATCCGCGCTCCGGGCGCCGCTTCGCGGACAAAATGCGGGACACCGGCATCGTCAAAGCCGAGCAGCAGCAGCGCGCGCTCGTCGGCGGGATCAAGCGCCTCCCAGCGCAGCCCGCCGCCTTCGCCCGGGACAAAGTCGATCCCGTCGAGCGTCAGGCAGCGGGCGCGGGGATCGGCAGCTGCGGCTGCAAAGCCAGCCGCATCGTTACGCAGCTGGTCGGCGCGGTCGAGCCGCGCCCCGGTAAAGCCCAGCGGCAAGGGCATCAGGCGATGACGTCCTTGAAGAAGGTCTCGCCGAACTTTTCCTGAAACAGCAGCGCGTTCGAGGGCATATACTGGGCGTAGGCGGCGGCACGATAGCCGAGCCCGCGGTGGACGAAACCGATCGTCCCCGCCGCGCCCGCCCAGCCGAAAATGCCCTCACCCCCCGGCGACGTCGGCAACGACACGCGGCCGCCCGCACCAAAACCCTCGCCATCGACGAACGTCCCCTTGCGATCGACGCTGTCGGCGAGCATGTTCGACATTGCGAGCCGCGCCGTTTCGACCTTCATCACCCGTTTGCCGCCGGTTTCGCCTTCCCCCAGCAGCATCGCCAGGAAGCGGTCATAATCGCGCGCGCTCGACACCAGCCCCCCGCCGCCGAACGGATAGGGCGGCGGATCGAGATAGATCGAGCTGGTTGCCGGATCGAAGGGGATCAACGCGCCGCCATAGGGCGCGTAATTGGTGGTAAAGCGCCCGACATCCTTCGCGCCGACCATGAAGCCGGTGCTCGTCATGCCCAGGGGATCGAACAGCCGCGCCTTCAGAAACGCATCGAACGGCTGCCCCGATACCACTTCGATCACCCGGCCCAGCAAGTCGAGGCTGATCGAATAGCTCCATTTCGTCCCCGGCTCATAAACCAGCGGCAGCGCCGCGAGCCGGTCGGCCATCACCGCCAGGCTGGGTGCGGCGGTGACCGGCGGAAAACCGGGGATCGGCAACCGGCTCGCCTGTCCGCCGACGATCCCCGCATCGTCATAGGCCTTTTTGATCGGGCCTTTCTGAATGATGTTATAGCCGAGCCCCGCGGTGTGGGTGAGCAGGTGGCGCACCGTGATCGCGGTCTTTGCCGGACGCAAGTCGGTGATCGACCCATCGGGGGTGGTCTGCACCTGCATCCTGGCAAAGGCGGGCAGGAAATCGGCGATCGGCTGGTCGAGCTTCATCTTGCCGTCTTCGATCAACAGCATCGCGGCGATCCCGGTAACCGGCTTGGTCATCGAATAGAGCCGCCACAGCGTGTCGGGGCCGACCGGCGTTGCCGAATCGTTCGACTGCACCCCGGCGCCGAAAAATTCGGCGGCGGCCTGCCCCTTGCCGATCGCGGCAAGGGTACCGGCGAGTTCGCGGCGGTCGACGAAACCTTTGATGAACGCGTGCGTCGCGGGATAAAGCTGCGCCGCGCTTTCCTTGAACGCGAACGCCGCGCGCGGCAGCAGCGCGGCACCGCCGCCCAGCGCCAATCCGCCGAGCAGCGTCCGGCGCGAAACCATCATGTTCATGCGTCTCTCTCCAGCATCTTGTCGATCAGCTTGCGATAGAGCGTCGGCAGCCCCGCCGCGTCAAGGTCCGCGATCGGCCACCATTCGCCTTCCGCTGCGGCATCGCCGGTTTCGGGCGGGGGTTCGCGGCGCACCAGATGCAGCGTCAGGTCGAAATGGGTGAAACCATGATCGACCTGAACGATTCCCGACTCGCCGGGCCGCACCTCGCCCCAGTCGCCGCCGGGCAGCGCGCGCATCCCGCCCAGCATGCCCTTGTCGGGGCGGCGAACCAGCCAGATCTGCGCGTCGCGCTCGATCCAATGGGCCACCCCGTGGCGATGCAGTTTCGCTTTCTTCGGCGGCTTGACCGGAAGGCGGTCAATGTCAGGGCGACCGCGCGCACGGCAGTCCACGGCCAGCGGGCAGATCATGCAGGTCGGTGCGCGGGGGGTGCAGATGGTTGCCCCCAGGTCCATCAGCGCCTGCGCAAAATCGCCCGGGCGATCGGGAGGCACCAGCGGCGCCACCGCAGCACGAATCTCGCGCTTCGCCAACGGCAGCGGCGTTTCGATCAGGCGGTGGCGCGCGATCACCCGTTCGATATTGGCATCGACGACCACGGCAGAACGGCCAAAGGCGATCGCGGCGACCGACGCCGCGGTATAATCACCGATGCCCGGCAGCGCGCGCAACGCTGCCTCGGTATCGGGGAAAACCCCGCCGTGATCGGCGACGACGGCCCGCGCGCAGGCGAGCAGATTGCGGGCGCGGGCGTAATAGCCAAGTCCGGCCCATGCCGCCATGACGTCGGCGTCGTCCGCCGCCGCCAGATCGGCGACCGTCGGCCAGCGGTCGGTGAAGCGCACAAAATAGCCCGCGACCGCCGCAACCGTCGTCTGTTGCAACATGACCTCCGCCAGCCAGATACGATAGGGATCGGGCACCGCGTCGCTGCCCGGCGCAATTCGCCACGGCAGCACCCGGGCGGCGCGGTCGTACCACGCGAGCAGGCGGCCTGCGAAGTCGCCTGCGATGTCACCGACGCTTTCGGAAGTCTGGACGCTCACCCCCCGCCTATGGCATGGCACCCGCGATGACGAAAGACGCAGGCGAGGATGGCCCGGCTAAAAAGGTCAGGGCGAAGGGCGCGGCCAAAAAGTCCGCCAAGCCCGCCGCGCGCGCTTACGAACGCCCGCGCGGCGGCGAAGCGCGCGCCATATCCGACCTCGTCCCCGAAATCGGCCGCGCGGCCTTTCGCAAATTCGGTTTTATCCAGAGCTCGGTGGTCAGCCGCTGGCGCGAGATCGTCGGCGACCGGTTGGCCGACGTCACTCAGCCCGCGATGATCCGCTTTCCGGTCGGCGCCAAGGCGGGCGGCACGCTGCACCTGACGATCAGCGGCGCGCATGCCCCGATGCTGCAACATGTCGCGCCCGATATCATCGCCGCGGTCAACCGGTTCTTCGGCTATGCCGCGGTCGCGCAGGTCCGCATGACGCACGGCCAAGTGACGCCTGCCGCGCCCGTTCAGCCGCCAGCCATGCTGAAACCCGTACCCGCCGAACTGGGGGACAGTCTGCGCGACATCGGCGACCCGGAACTGCGTACCGTGCTCGAACGCATGGCGTCGGGACTGGCGAGCGCGCCCAAACTGCCCCGGATCAGTTGAAGAAAGACCCGCCAACGATGGCCGCATTTGACGATTCCCCCCTCGATCGCCGCGCTGCGATGTTGGCACTGTCGGGCGCTGCCCTGACCCTGATCGCCGCGGCCCCTGCCAAACCCAAATTATGGTCGGCAACCGTGACGACCAGCCCGATCGGCGCGCATGTCGTCGGCAACCCGGCCGCAAAAATCCGGCTGGTCGAATATTTCAGCTACACTTGTCACGTCTGCGCCGATTTCGCGAAGCTCGGTTCCGCGCCGCTCAAGACCCAATATATCGACCGCGGGCTGGTGTTGTTCGAATATCGCAATCTGGTGCGCGATCCGGTCGACATGACTGCGGCGCTGCTCGCGCGCTGCGGCGGTCCCGCCGCCTTTGCGCGCAATCATCAGGCGATTTTTGCCGCCTTCGACGTCTGGATGGCCAAGGTCACCAAGGCCAGCGACGCGCAAAAGACCAGCTGGTTCGAAGGCACGACGGCCCAGCGCGCGCGGAAAATCGCCGCCGATACCGGGCTCGCCGCGCTGATGCGCGCGCGCGGTTATACGCAGGCGCAGCTCGACGCCGCGCTCGACAGCGAGGTCGCACAGGCCGAACTCACCGGGATGACCAATATCGCCCGCAATGCCGACCGGGTCGGCGGCACCCCGACCTTTTTCGTCAACGGGCGCAACGCCGAAGCCACCGCCTGGCCGGCGCTCAAATCGAAACTCGACCAGGCGATCAAGGGATCGTAAAAGCCTCTCAAATTTGTTTCCGGAGATCATCAGATTATGACCGCATCGCTTCGAATCGCCCTTTTGTCTTCGCTCGCCGCGGTGGCGCTCGCCGGTTGCGGGGACGGCGCGACCGACCCCGCCAAGGAACAATCGGTCGTTGCCAAGGTCGCGGCGCCCGCAGGCAAAAGCTGGTCGCAGGTTGTCAGCATCGATGGCGACGGCGTGGTGATGGGCAATCCCGATGCCCCGATCAAACTCGAAGAATTCGGTGCCTTTACCTGCGGCCATTGCGCCCAGTTCGCCAAGGATTCGCACGAAGAGCTGAAACGCGATTTCGTCGATACCGGGCGCGTGTCGTACAAGCTGACCCCGTTCATGCTGCATCCGGTCGATGCCATTGCCGGCGCGATCGTCAAATGCACTGGCCCCGACCGCTTCTTCCCGCTCGCCGACGCGACCTTCCTCGAGCATGAGGCGTTCATCGCCGGCGCGCAAAAGCCGCAGCCGGGAATCGAGGCGGCGATGCAGCTGCCGCCCGAACAGCGTTTCACTGCGCTCGCCAAAGGCTGGGGCATCGATCAATTCTACCAGCAGCGCGGCGTCCCGGCGGCGACGATCCAGGCGTGCTTGAGCAAGGTCGACAATGTGTCGGCGATCGAAAAGGGTACCAACGCCGGGGTCGAAAAATATCAGATCACCGGCACGCCGACCTTCGTCATCAACGGCCAGGTCGCCGAAGGCATCGCCGCTTGGGGACCGCTGCGCGACCGCCTGCGCACGATGGGCGCGCGCTGAGGCCGCACCACACCAGTTTTTTCTTCGTCATCCCGGCGAAGGCGGGGATTTCGCCGTTGCGTCGTCGAACGCCACGGAGATCCCGGTCTTCGCCGGGCTGACGGAATGAAAGGTGTTGCGATTCCCCCGCCCGCGCGGCGTGCTGGCTGCTTGGGGGATATGCGACGGCAGCGTTGCAACATCCGCGATTCGACCGACCGCACGGCACCGGTCCGACCGGATAAAATCGCGCCCGACGCACAGGAGGCATGAGGGGGTTCTAGCTCAAATCGAAACTCGACCTCGCTATCATTGGATCTTAAAAGCTTCCGTATATTTGGCTTTTCGGAGAATGGCATACTATGGCAGCATCGCTTCGCATCGCCCTTTTGTCTTCACTGGGCGTGCTCGCGCTCGCGGGTTGTGGCGAGGCCACCAGCGATCCGGCCAGGGAACAGGCGGTCGTCGCCAAGGTCGCAGCGCCCGCCGGCAAAAGCTGGTCCGAAACCGTCAGCGCGACCGCCGAAGGCGGCTATGTGATGGGCAACCCCGACGCCCCGATCAAGGTGGTCGAATTCGCATCCCTTACTTGTGGCGCTTGCGCCAATTTTTCCAGACAAAGCTCCGAAGAGCTCAAGCGCGATTTTGTCGATTCCGGCCGCGTCAGCCTGGAAATTCGAAATTTTATTCGCGATCCGCTCGACGCGACCGCCGCGGCGATTGTCCGCTGCGCCCCAGCCGAACGCTATTTCCCGCTCAGCGAAAATGTTTTCGCTTCGCAGGCCGATCTGTTTGCGGGTGCTCAGGCCAATCCCGCCGGCGGGGAAGCGGCGATGGCGCTGGCGCCCGCCGCGCGTTTCCCCGCGCTGGCCAAGGCGTGGAAACTCGACGAGTTTTTCCAGTCGCGGGGGATGACCGCCGATCAGGTCAACAGCTGTCTGGGCAATCTCGACAATATCGCCAGGCTGGAGGCGGCGACCAATGCCGCCATCAAGCAATATAAGATTACAGGGACGCCAACCTTCCTGATCAACGGCCAGGTCGCCGAAGGCATCGATGCTTGGGGTCCGCTCCGCGACCGCCTGCGCACGATGGGCGCGCGCTGATACTGCGACACGCCATTTTTTCTTTGTCATCCCGGCGGCGGCCTGGATCTCTACGGTGCTAAATGACGCAACGGTAAGATGCCGGCATTCGCCGGGATGACAGAATGAGAGGCCTTGCGACTCCCCCGCCCGCGCGGCATGACGGCTGGCAGGGGGATATGTGACAACAGCGTTGCAACATCCGCGATTCGATGATCTGCACGGGGCCGCTCCGTGCAGATAAAACGCCTGCGCCTGACCGGTTTCAAATCCTTCGTCGAACCCACCGAACTGCGCATCGAACCCGGGCTGACCGGCGTCGTCGGCCCGAATGGCTGTGGCAAGTCGAACCTGCTGGAAGCGATCCGCTGGGTGATGGGCGAATCCAGCCCCAAATCGATGCGCGGCGGCGGGATGGAGGATGTCATCTTCGCGGGCACGTCGCAGCGCCCGCCGCGCGACTTTGCCGAGGTCGCGCTCCACTGCGATACCGAGGGCGATATCGTCGCCGGCCTGTCCGACGCCACCGAAGGCCGCGAGCTCGAGATCATCCGCCGCATCGAGCGTGGCGCCGGCTCGGCCTATCGCGCCAACGGCCGCGACGTGCGCGCCAAGGATGTCGCGCTGATCTTCGCCGACGCCGCGACCGGCGCGCACAGCCCGGCGCTGGTCAGCCAGGGCAAAATCGCCAATGTCATTGCGGCAAAGCCCACCGACCGGCGCGCAATGCTGGAGGAAGCCGCGGGGATCGCCGGGCTGCATGTCCGCCGCAAAGACGCCGAACAAAAGCTGCGCGCGACCGAAACCAACCTTGCGCGCCTGTCCGAAATCACCGCCGACATGGAGGTGCGCGCCAATGCCCTGCGGCGGCAGGCGCGCGCGGCGGAGAAATACAAGAAGCTCAGCGACGAGATCCGCATTGCCGAGGCGCGGCTGATCTATGCCCGCTGGCGCGACGCCGCCGCCGCCGCCGATCAGGCGCGCCGCGACAGCGACGCGGCCGAAGCGGCGGTGAAGACCGCCCAGCACGAGCTTGAGACCGTCTCAGCAGCGCAGACTGAGGTCGCGACCCGCGTCGCTACCGCGCGGCACGACGCGCAGGCGCAGCGCGACGCGCTGGCCGAGGCGACCGCGACGCAGGTCCGGCTACAGGGCGAGGAGCGCGCCGCGCGCCAGCGGCTCGACGATCTGGCGGCGCAGCAGCGGCGCATCGCCGACGACCGCGCGCACGAGGGCGAGCTGGCGCGCGAGGCGCATGGTGCGCTCACCGCGCTCGACGCGGAAACCAAGGCGCTGGCGCAGGATATTGCCGGGCACGACGCGGGCAAGGCGGCGCTGGCTGAAGCCAATCTGGCGGCGCAGGCACAGCTGCGCGACGCCGAGGTCGCCTTGGCGCAGGCGCGCGCCAAGGCGGCGAGCGAAGCCGCCGATCGGCGTATCGCGGTGTCGGCCCGCGACAGCGCGGAGGCCGCCGTGCGCCGGATCGCCGCCGACAAGGCGCGCATCGACGCCGAGATTGCGGCACTGGGCGACAGCACCGCCTTGGCAGCGACCCATTCCCACAGTTTGCAGGCCGCCGAAGCCGCCGAAGCCGCGATTGCGGCCGCCGAGACCGCGCTGCAAAATGCTGAGGCGCAGCGCGAGGCGACCGCCACCGACCTCGCTGGCGTCGAAGCGGGGCTCGCCGAAGCGCGCACGGCGCTGGCCGCACTCGATGGCGAGGCCGCGACGCTCGAACGCGCGCTGGCCGCGGGGCGCCGCGACGACGCCCGCATTCTCGACCAGCTCCGCGTCGCTCCCGGATATGAAGCTGCGCTCGCCGCCGCGCTGGGTGACGACCTCGACGCCGGAACCGACGCGGATGCGGCGCGGAGCTGGGGCGGCGCCGAACCGGGCAAGGATGACCCTGCCCTGCCCGGCAGCACCCGCTCGCTCGCCGAATTCGTCACCGCCCCCGCCGCGCTGGCGCGCCGTCTGGCGCAGGTCGCGGTGGTTGATAGCGACAGCGGGCAACCGCTTGCCGTGGGTCAGCGGCTGGTCACCACCGCTGGCGTGATGCGCCGCTGGGACGGCTTTGTCGCGCGCGGCGACGGCGCCACCGCGACCGAGCGGCTGCAACGCCAGAATCGCCTCGACGCGCTCGCGGCGCAGCGCCCGCAGGTCGAGCTGGGGGTGCAGGAACTGCGCGACCGCCGCGACGCTGCCGCCGCGCGGGCCGCTGAACTCACCGAGGCCGCCTCCACGGCGCGCAAGGCGCTGGCGCAGGCCGACGAAACGCGCCGCACCGCGCTGCGCGCCGCCGATCAGGCGCAGGCCGCGCTCGACCGGCATCGCGATGCCGCGGCCCTCTTCGATCGCCGCCTCGGCGAAATTGCCGCCGCTGCCCAGGAAGCCGCCGAGGCGCTGGCCGCGCAGGAGGCCGCGCTCGCCGCGCTGCCCGACGACAGCATCGCCCGCGCCGCGCTCGATGCCGAAGAACACGCCGCCGAGCGCGCGCGCAGCGACGCCAGTGGCGCCCGCGACGCCCTCACCGCGCACGAACGCGCGCTCGCGGGGCTGAGCGAGCGACAGGCGGTGGTGACCGCCGAGATCAAGAGTTGGAAAGCCCGCGCCGGCGAAGCGGCGCGGCGCGTCACCGAAATGGACAAGCGCGCCGACATGCTCGCCGCCGAAGCTGAAAAACTCGCCGACGTTCCCACCAAACTCGCCGAACAGCGTGCCGCGGCGGAAGCTCAGCAGGCTGAACTGCGCGCCCAAGTCACCGCGGCCGAAGCGCAGGAACGCGCCGCCGAAGCCGCGCTTCGCGAGGCCGAGGCCGCGCTGGCGTCGATCCGTGAGCGCGTCGCCGCCGCGCGCGAAACCCGCGCCGGAGCGATCGCGCGCTCTGAAAATGCCGAGCTGCGCCGTGTCGAAATGGGCCGTCTGTCGGGCGAACGCTTTGAATGCCCGCCGCCGCTGTTGCCGCAAAAGGCTGGGTTCGATGGCGAAAGCGTCAGCGACGCGGGAGCCGAATCGGCGCAGCACGACCGCTTAATCGCCGATCGCGAGCGGCTCGGGCCGGTCAATCTGGTCGCCGCCGACGAACTGGTCGAACTCGACAGCGAACGCGAAAGAAGCGCCGCCGAGATCGAGGAGCTGACGCAGGCGGTCCACCGCCTGCGCGGGTCGATCGGCAATCTGAACCGCGAGGGCCGCGTCCGTCTGCTCGCCGCGTTCGAGACGGTGAACGGCCATTTCCAGCGGCTGTTCACCACCCTGTTCGACGGCGGTCAGGCGCATCTCGAACTCGTTGATTCGGACGATCCGCTCGAAGCGGGGCTGGAGATCATGGCGCAGCCGCCGGGCAAACGCCTTGGCACGCTCACCCTGCTCTCGGGCGGCGAGCAGGCACTGACCGCCGTGGCCTTGATCTTTGGCCTGTTCCTGACCAATCCCGCGCCGATCTGCGTCCTCGACGAGGTCGACGCGCCGCTCGACGACGCCAATATCGAACGTTTCTGCGACCTGCTCGACCGGATGACACGCGAGACCAACACGCGCTATCTGATTGTCACCCACAATGCGGTGACGATGGCGCGGATGCACCGCCTGTTCGGGGTTACGATGATCGAAAAGGGCGTCAGCCGCTTGGTATCGGTCGATCTGGGCGGCGCCGAAGAACTGCTCGCGGCGGAATAGTCAGGGCGCCATGCCGACGACGAGCATCGCCGCGAAAACCAGCAGTCCGGCAAAGCGATTGCTGCGAAACTTGGCGAGTGCGTCCTCGCCATTGGCGGGATCCAGCGTCACCACCTGCCCGGTAAAATGCACGGTTGCGGGCAGCAGCGCGATCAGCACCAGCGGGTCGGGACGCACCGCCCACAGCGCGCCGCCCCATCCCGCCAGCGCAAATCCGTAGCATAGCGCGACCCCGCTCTTCACATGGCGCCCCATCGCGCGCGCGCTCGATTTGACGCCGACCAGCATATCGTCCTCGATATCCTGCAGCGCATAGATGGTGTCGTAGCCGATCACCCACGCGATGCAGCCGGCATAGAGCAAAGGCAGCGCCATCCCTTCGCCGCCACCGACTGCGACCCAGGCGACCAGCGCGCCCCAACTGAACACCAGCCCCAGCCACGCCTGCGGCCACCAGGTGATGCGTTTCATGAAGGGATAACCGGCGACCAGGATCAGGCTCGCCAGCGCGATGATCTGCGCAGGCAACGGCAATTGGAGCAGCACCAGCAACCCGACCAACGCCAAGAGGACCGCCCATAATGCGGCGTTGCGGACCGACACCACGCCACTCGCGACCGGCCGCGACGCGGTGCGCGCTACCCGCGCGTCGAGGTCGCGGTCGACAATATCGTTATAGACGCAGCCCGCGCCGCGCATCGCGATCGCACCGAGCAACAGCCACAGGAACAGCGGCCAATGGGTGACGGCGCCGCCGCCGAGCGCCAGCCCGAAAGCGCAGGGCCAATATAACAGCCACCAGCCGATCGGGCGGTCGAACCGCGCGAGCAAAGCATAGGGCCGCGCCGCGGCGGGCAGGAGCGCCACAAAACCACGCAATTGGCTGTCGGGAGGATGGGCGGCGGTCATCGGCAGCGGCGCGTGTAGCAGCCGCCGCGCCGGGGATAAACGGTTATTGAACGGCGCGCTGTGCGATCAGGTGCAGCTGGAAACGGTCACCGAGGGCGACGGGTTATAGGTACCCGAGCCACTCTGCCCCTGGAGGTCACGGCCTTCGCGGATGTTGAACGCCGCGGTTTCGCGGATCCGTTTGGTCTGGAACCATTTCCCCCACAGGATCGACTTATAGTCATAGGTGACCTCGACGAACATCACCGCGGTGCCGGCTGATGCGGTGACTTGACGCCCCGCCGGCCCCATGCCGGCAAAGCCCGTCCCGGTCGCGCCCGTTCCCTGCGGACCATAGGCCGATGCGACGGGAAGATCGCCGTAACAGCGTTGCCAGTGGATCCACTGCCCGCCGTCGGCATTGCGTTCGAGGCTGGAGAGGATGATCCGGCCATTGGCCTTGAAATTCATCCCGCGCGCCTGTTCTTCCACGCCGACCAGCACTTCGTTGATATCGAGTTCGCGCACACGCGGCAGCGACAGATTGCTGCCGTAGGCGATACGCGCCGCGTTGTCCGCCGCGGTCAGTCCGATCTGGCTGATGCGCGTCTGCGACAGCACCAGATTGGCGTATTCGATACCGCCAAAGCCGATCATGGCGATGATCGGCACGCAAAACGCGACTTCGATCATCACCACCGCGCCGCTGTCACGCGCCAGCCGACGGGCGCCAACGCCAACGCGCCGCACGCCGTGGCGCCATGCCTGTTTCAACGATCGGGTCATGTGCAAATCACCTTCCTCGTCGACGTCGCGGCGTTGTAGGGCTGATTACGCAGCACGGTCGTCGCATTGAGCGTCGTCTGCTGCGGCTGGCCAAGCATCGCCCAAACCGGCAGGACGCGGGTTATACGGAGCGAAGCGGTGTAAACGACAACGTCTTCAGCGCCGCCATTGCCGGTCTGACCGCGATCGGAGTCCCAATTGCTGTTGCCGTTGACGTCCTCATAGCATTCGCCGCTGTCGTACCGGCCATTGCCGTTCGAATCCGTAAAGGCTTCGGGGTCACCGACTTCGCTATAGCTGTCATACGCCTTGCGGGTGAAGGTCACCGTGCCCTTGGGGAACACGTTCAGCACCTGGTCGCGCACCTTGTTGTCGAGCACCGTCTGGTCGAGCGCGTTGCCCTCCAGCGTCGCGGCGCGCGCCGAGTTGTTGACCACGCCCTGCAGCGTATTCTTGGCGTAAATCTGCCAGCTATAGTCGAAGATGCCGGTCACGATCAGCAGGAACAATGGCGCGGTCAGCGCGAATTCGACGATCGCGTTGCCCCGTTCGCTGCGCCGCAGGCGGGAAAGGAAGGCCGGGCGCGTCATTGCGACAACCGCAGCTTGGAAATTTGCCGGGCGATCGCCTGGAAATTTTCGTTGAGCTGGGCGGCGTTGTTCGCCTGATAGGCTTTGCCCGGCGTCGCGCAATTGGTGAGCGACGTGTTCAGCGATACGCCGAAACTGACCACCCATACTGTGATATTCTTGGCCTTCGCCCGTTCGCAAAGCTGCGCAAAGCGATTGTTGTGACGGGTCGTAAGGTCAGAATCGCTGGTGCCGCCCACGCGCTTGAACGTCCATTCATAGCCTTGGAAGCCCAAGTTGCCCATGTTCGGCGCCATGTCGCCGTCGGTCATGAACACGATATGACGGCTGATCGGCCGGTTATTCGGCGCTGTCGCATTTTCATCAGCAAACATGCCGTCGCCGGAAAGCAAGCGAACGCCCCAGACCATGCCGGCATCATGATAAGTGCCGCCAACCGGCTGAAGCGAACTGATGTAGCTGTCAAAGCTTGCACGATCGGCGGCGGTTTGCGTGGTCAGCTTCATCGCCGCGGCGGGGCAAACGCCCCAGCCATTACTCCAATATTTGGAATAGCGCTGCCAGCTGCCGTTGGTGCTGTTATCCTTGGTCACGCTCGTATAATTCACCGTCCGGGCGCTGGTCGTCGACGCCGGCGTGCCGCCCGGACCGCTCGCGCGCGGAAACGATATTTCGGGGATGAGCAGTTTCCATTTGGTATCGTCGTCACCGGTCGGCGCCGAGTCGACGTCCATGTCCAAAGCCGTCGATGGCGCCGTGGCATTTGCCGCGAATGGCGTTGTCTTGCGTTCGATCACGCAACCACCCCAAGTCGCCGAATAGGCAGCTCCGAAGTCGCCGGTGGTCGTTTCGATCGGGTTTCCGGCTTTTGCCGATGACACATCGAATGTGTAGTCGTCATAGATATAATTCTGCTGACGCTGCTCGGTCACCGTCTGAGCCTGCGTCTGAATATACTCCATCGTGCGCTGTTGTTCGCGACAGGTGTTCGGACTGGTCGTCCACACATAACGATACTGAACATAACGATACGGCTGATTGAGGTTCTGATTTGTCACGCGAGTGTTGTCGCCCGTCGTCTGCCCCGTCTGAGCGGTCGTCGCAGAACCGAAAGTCGTCGCGGTTGTGGCTGCCTTAGTCGTCGCAGGGCAAGTCGATGAGTTTTTCCCGGTAATTGTCGCACCATTGTTTGCCCAGTCGAGGCCCGCGACCACATAGGGGGACCCATTGGTCGGCGAACCGTTATCGACTGTCGTTTTGTTGATCCAGTTCGGGGCCTGCGCCGTGCGCGACGGCAGGCGCGTCGAATCCGATAGCCAGGATGGATTCTTGGCATAGAGAATAGCGCCGACATTCGCGGAAGAGCTGTATGGTACCACGCCAAATCGCAGGCGGCCATCGCCGACGTCCGCGGTAGTCAGCGTGTCGAAAAAGTCCATCGTCGCGTCTTTGAGCGCGGTGATGCGATTGACCGAGTCGCCCGAATTGGTCTGCGCCATCGATCCGGTGACGTCGAGCACCATCATCACGTCGGCGTTCGAAATTTCCAGCTTGGCGGTGCAATTCACCGCAAGGTCGAATTTCTCGTAGTCGAAAATCTGCATCAGCGCGGTGGGCAGCCGGGCCGAAGCGGTGCCCTTGACGTTCGACGTTCCTTCCGCCTGCGAGCTGAAGGTCACCGCGCTGCTGCCATAGGCGTCGCTCGCGAAGTTATAGTTGAACATCTTGTTCGCTTCGGCCTGTGCCGTCGACGTATAGGTGCCGCCTGACATCGCGCGGCGTCCGGCGAGCACGCCGGCATCACACGCCTGCTGCAGGCGCAGCTGCGCCATATAAGCGCGTCCGACATCGACGCCGGCGCCGACAAAGCCGATGATCGGCAAAATCGCTGCCGCGGTCAGGAACATGGCGTTGCCGCGTTGGTCGCGCGACAGCCTGTTGGTGCCCTGCCGCAGCCGGGTGAATACGGTCCCTCGCATGGTCTAACCCCTCTTGGTCCAGACACGCGGCCCACTACAGATGCGTGGCTGGCAGCCTCCCACTAGGGCCGAACTGCTTACCAAACCCCTAATCGCGGGCGGCGCGATCGCCGCATCAGAGGCTCATTTTGACCCGGATCGGGACAGATCGAGCCGTGGCACATGGCAGATGTGCAAAATCCCCGCGTCTGCTATCGCGCGCTATGCCCGCGACTCCCGCCTGGCCGCCCGCCAGCACCCCCCGCCTGTTCGTCGATACCCCGCTCACCAGCGAAGCCATGGCGACGATCGACGGCGCCGCCGCCCATTATCTGCTCAACGTCATGCGGCTAAAGGTCGGCGCGCCGATCCTGCTGTTCGACAATCGCAGCGGCGAATGGCTGGCCAACATTGCCGAGACGGGCAGACGGTCGCTGACGCTGCACGTCGAGCGCCAGACCCGCCCGATCGAACAGGTGCCCGATCTGTGGCTGTGCTTTGCCCCGGTCAAAAAGGCACGGCTCGACTGGATCATCGAAAAGGCGACCGAGCTTGGCGTCGCGCGGCTGCAACCTGTCATCACCGAACGGACGATCGTCGAGCGCGTCAAGCGCGAGCGGCTGGAGGCGCAGATTATCGAGGCGTGCGAGCAGTGCGGACGCACCGCGCTGCCCGCGCTGAGCGAGCCGGTCAAGCTGGCACAATTGCTGGCAGATTGGCCTGCGGGCCGGGCGCTGCTGTTCGCCGACGAAGCGGGCGGCGCACCATTTGCTACCGTCGCTGCCCCGGCGCCCGCCGCGATCCTCGTCGGACCCGAGGGCGGCTTCACCGTGCGCGAGCGCGAACTGCTGGTTGCCAGCCCGGCGGTCCGCCGCATCACGCTCGGCCCGCGTATCCTCCGCGCGGAAACCGCCGCGATCGCCGCGACCGGCCTGTGGATGGCCCAGCACGGCGATTGGACTTCGGACGCCTGAACCCGCGAAGCTGTTCCGTTCCCGGACAGTTTCCGCGCCAACCCCCCGATTTTAACCGCATATTAGCTATGCGCGGGCATAGCGGTGCCATGCAACGGCAGGACCAGAGCCGAGACCGCTGGCGTGGGGGCCAGCGTTTGCAGTCCGTACGAGCTCTATGGATGCTCGTCTGGCTGGCGCTGGCGCTCGCCGCCAATCCGGCCGCCGCGCAGACGACCACCACTTACAGCAATACCACCACCGGCCCGATCAGCGAGACCGCGACACCGTGCGCGACGCCGCTAGTGCGCAATTTCACCGTCGCCGCGAACGCCCAGATCACCGACGTCAATATCGGGGTTCAGTTCGCGCACAGCTATCGCGGCGACATTCGCGCCACCTTGGTGGCGCCGAGCGGCACGGTGGTCAATCTGATCACCAACGTCGGCACCGGCGCGGACAATCTGAACGTCCTGTTCGACGACAGCGCCGCGACCAGCATTTCGACGCACACAGCCAATGACAACACCGCCGCCGCGCCGCCGTACCAGCGCAATTTTTCACCGGAAACTCTGCTCGCAGCGCTCAACGGCCAGGGGTCAGCGGGGACGTGGCAGCTGACGATCTGCGATTCGCTCAACGGTGACACCGGCAATTTTACCCGCGCCGACCTGACGCTGACGACGGTGCCCGCCGCTCCATCGGCCGACCTGTCGCTGGCCAAGTCGGTTAGCAATGCCGCCCCCGCCGTCGGCGCCAGCATCAATTATGTGCTCAGTGTCACCAACGCGAGCGGTTCGGCGCTGACCGCAACCGGGGTCACCGTGCAGGACACGCTGCCCGCCGGTTTCGCCTTCACCAGCGCATCGGGTTTCGGCAGCTACAACAGCGCGACGGGCGTGTGGACGGTCGGCACCATCCCGCCCGGCACCACCCGCACCTTGACCATCACCGGCACCGTCACCGCGAGCGCGGGTGCAACCATTGCCAATATCGCCGAAGTCAGCGCCTCGTCAGCGTTCGATTTCGATTCGACCCCCGGCAACGGCGCCGCAGGCGAGGACGATTATGACAGCGCCAACTTCACCGTCGCCGGCACCCGCGTCGCCGGGACGCCGCCGACCCTGGTCTGTCCGGTCGGATCGACCGTGCACGATTGGGACGGCGTCGCCTGGACGGCGGGGGCGACCAGCGGCAGCTATCCGCTGACCGCGATCGGCACGATGAATTTCAACATTGCGATCAGCGGCGGCGCGTTCCTGAACAATGCCACCTATGGCGGGCAGTCGCCGACCCGGCAGAATGTCGTCACCGGCGGGTTTTCCCCAGCCCAATTTTCCATCTTCGAAATCGTCGACATGACCAGCCAGGCGGGCAGCGTGTCGAGCAGCTTCACCCTGCCGACCGCGGTTCCGGGCGCTCAGTTCCGCCTGTTCGATATCGATTATGCCGCCGGGCAATTTGCCGACCGGGTGACCGTCACCGGCAGCTTCAACGGGTCGCCGGTCACCCCGGTGCTGACCAACGGTGTCAGCAATTATGTCATCGGCAACAGCGCCTATGGCGACGGCATCTCGGCCGATGCCAGCGCTAACGGCAATGTCGTCGTCACCTTCACTGCGCCGGTCGACACGATCGTCGTCGAATATGGCAACCACAGCCTGGCCCCCGCCAATCCGGGGCAACAGGCGATCGCAATCCACGATGTCACCTTTTGCCGCCCGACCGCCAATCTGACGATCGCCAAGACCAGCAGCGTCGTCAGCGATCCGACCAATGGTACTAACGATCCCAAGGCGATTCCCGGCGCGACGATGCGTTACTGCATCTTGGTCACCAACAATGGCAGCGGCACCGCGACAGCGATCAATGTCGCCGATGCGCTGCCCGCCGCGACCAGCTTTGTTCCAGCCTCGCTCCGCAGCGGACCGAGCTGCGCCGCGGCGTCCACGATCGAAGACGACAACGCCAGCGGCGCCGACGAAAGCGATCCGTTCGGCGCGTCGATCACCGGCACCAGTGTCGCCGCCACGGCGCCCAGCCTCGCCCCCGGCACTGCGTTGGCGGTGGTTTTCGACGTCGTCGTCAATTGATCCGGCATCGATTCCTGATCAGGCCGGGCACACTGCTGGCCGCCATCGCGGCGCTGGCGGCGACGCCGCAGGCGATGGCACAACGGGTCATCGTCAACCCCAGTTTCGAAGCCAACGACCCGCAGGGACCGGGCGCCGCCAATTACGAAATCTACGCCAATGGCTCGGTCATCGGCTGGGATTCGGCCTCGGGCGAGATCGAGCTGTGGGACACGAACTTCCAGGGTGTTCCGGCCTATGCCGGATCGGTGTTTGCCGAAATGAACGCCAATGTTCCGGGCGCGCTGTACCAGAATATCTGCATGGTCAGCGGCGAGACGATCGGCTGGACCTTTGCCCACCGCGCCCGCGCGGGCGGCCCGGCGACCCAGACGGCGCGGTTTCAGGTCGCGAGCAGCGGCGGCACGCTGATTCAGGCGCTGGCGACGCAGTCGTCGACGATCAACAATGTCTGGAACGTCAACACCGGGTCGACGACCTACACCGGCGCGTCGGGAATTCAGCGGGTCCAGTTCGTCACCACCGACCCGGGCAGCCTGGGCAACTTCCTCGACGACATCCGGATCACACTCAATCCCTTTGTCGAGCTGTCGACGGCGTCGGCCTCGGGCGTTGAATCGCTTGCGACCGCGAACCTGCCGACGCTGACCGTCAACGGGACTTTGTTCACCGCGCGGACGGTCAACGTCAGTATCACCGGCGGCACCGCGGTGCGCGGCACCGACTATACGACCCCGGGCGGCGGCGCGAACTTCACCGTCACCATTCCCGCCGGTACTTATCAGAACACCGCCGTCCCGCTGGGCATCCAGATTATCGACGATACCGCGAACGAGGGTAGCGAAACGATCCAGATCGCGCTGAACGCCGGCACCGGCTACACCGTGTCGAGCACGTCGAGTTGCGGCGGCGCGGCGCGCACCGCGAGTACGTACACGATCACTGACAACGACTCGCCGGTGGTGCTGACCAAGAACTGGGTTACCGGCATCGCCGGCGATGCGGTCAGCCTGGCGATCAGCGGTGGCTTTGCGGCCACTGCGGGGACATCGACCGTCGGCGGCACCGCCACCAATGCGACAGCGGTCGCGATCCCCGGCAGCACGCTGACGCTGACCGAATCCTACACGAGCGGCGCTGCGGCGAATTACAACAGCAGCATCGAATGTCGCCGCAACAGCGACAATGTCGTCGTCGCCACCGCGGGCAGCGGGCTCAGCCGCACCGTCGTCATGCCGTCGGGCACCTCGCTCACTTGTACCTGGACCAACAGCCGCCGATCGGCGACGCTGGTCGTGCGCAAGACCTGGGTCAATGCGGTGCTGGCCAACGCGGTGACCGTGGCGACCAGCGGCCTGATCAACAATGCCAGCCTGTCGTCGGTCGCCAACAGCGCGAACGAGACCGATACCAACGCCGCGGTCACCGTCTATGCCGCCGAAAATGCAACGCTCGGCGAGACGTTCACCGTCGGAAACGGCGCCAATTACAGCCAGGCGCTCGCCTGCACCGGCAATGGCACCGCGCTCGCGGGCAATGTCCTGACCGTCAATCCCGCCGACACCGCGATCGTCTGTACCTTTACCAACAGCTATGTCGCACCCTTGGCGATTGCCAAGACATCGGCCGCGTTCAGTGACCCGGCCAACGGCACGGTCAATCCCAAGCTGATCCCCGGCGGCTTTGCCAATTACGCGCTGACCGTCACCGCCCCCGCCGGCACCAGCCCGACGAATAACAGCGTCGTCGTGACCGACGCGCTGCCCGCCAACCTCAGCCTGTTCGTCGGCACCTACGCACCCGGACCCGGGCCGATCGCCTTTGCTCCAGGCGCCAGCGGCCTGACCTACAGCTTCGCCAGCCTCGCCAGCACCACCGATGACGTGGAGTTTTCGAACAATGGCGGCGCCAGCTGGACCTATGTGCCGACCGCCGACACCAATGGCGTCGATGCCGCGGTCACCCATGTTCGCATTCGGCCCAAAGGCACGATGGCGGCGGGGTCGAGTTTCACGATCAATCTGCGCGGCATGGTCGAATAAAGACCGGGTCACCGGGTCCGAAACGGCCACGATTGCTTTCTATACCGAACCGTATAATGGCGCGATATGAGCACGCGCACCACCTCCGACAGCAACGATCCCATCGTCGAAAGCCGCGACCAGCTCGCGGTCCCCATGAGCAAGGGCGAAAAGCCCAAGGACCGCTGGCGGATCGGCACCGAGCACGAGAAATTCGTCTATCGCACCGCCGACCATCGCGCGCCCTCCTATGACGAACCCGGCGGCATCCGCGACCTGCTGATGGCGCTCACGCGCTTCGGCTGGGAGCCGGTGATCGAGGGCGGGAATGTCATCGCATTGTCGGGCAGCGACGGCGCAATCAGCCTCGAACCCGCGGGGCAGCTCGAACTGTCGGGCGCGCCGCTCGAAAACCTGCACCAGACCTGCGCCGAGACCGGCCGTCATTTGAAGCAGGTGAAAGAGGTCGGCGCCGAACTCGGCCTCGGCTTCCTTGGGCTCGGCATGTGGCCCGACAAGACGCGCGCCGAGCTGCCGATCATGCCCAAGGGCCGCTACAAGATCATGCTCGACCATATGCCGCGCGTCGGCAGCATGGGGCTCGACATGATGCTGCGCACCTGCACGATCCAGACCAACCTCGACTATTCGTCCGAGGCCGACATGGTGCAGAAATTCCGCGTTTCACTGGCGCTGCAGCCGCTCGCCACCGCGCTCTTCGCCTCGTCGCCCTTCACTGAGGGCAAACCCAACGGCTATATGTCGTACCGCAGCCATATCTGGACCGACACCGACCCCGCGCGCACCGGCATGCTGCCCTTCGTGTTCGAAGACGGCTTCGGCTATGATCGCTATATCGACTATATGCTCGACGTGCCGATGTATTTCGTCTTCCGCGACGGCAAATATATCGACGCCGCCGGCCTCAGCTTCCGTGATTTCATGAAGGGCGAACTCGCGGTCCTCCCCGGCGAACTGCCGCGGCTTTCCGACTGGACCGACCATCTCTCGACCGCCTTCCCCGAGGTGCGCCTCAAAAGCTTCCTCGAAATGCGCGGCGCCGACGGCGGCCCGTGGAACCGCATCTGCGCGCTGCCCGCGCTGTGGGTCGGGCTGCTCTATGATCAGGGCGCGCTCGACGCGGCGTGGGATCTGGTCAAGGGCTGGAGCATCGAGGAGCAACAGGCGCTGCGCGACGCCGTGCCCAGCGAAGGCCTCGACGCCCCGGCGCCGGGCGGCGGCACAATGGGCGACCTGGCGCACCGGGTGCTCGACATCGCGGCGGCAGGACTGGCGGCGCGCGGCGAGGTTAATTCGATGGGCGACAATGAGGTCGGCTTCCTCGAACCGCTGCGCCGCATCGCCAAAAGCGGCAAATCGCCCGCGCACGACCTGCTCGACCGCTACGAGGGACCGTGGGGCGGCGACCTGTCGAAAATCTACGACGAGCTCAGCTTCTAGGCGACGGGGCCGATCCGCTCGTCGGGCTCCAGCCGCACCAGCGGACGCTTGCGTCCCGTCAGCCGCGTGAACAGGCGCGGGACCAGCGCATTGTCCTGTGCCCAATTCCAATACGCCGCATAAGCGGGATCGGCGAGGAGATGCTTCTCCTCGGTCTTGGCGCGCCAGTAATAGACCCCGCTGACCATCGCGAGCAGCGCGACGTTGCGCGCCCCCTCGACCCAGCCGCCGCTGACCGCGAGAAAAGGCAGCGCGCTGACCCACCAGCTGAGATTCTTTGATACATAGGCGGGATGCCGGGTGAATCTATAGGGTCCATGCGTGATGATCCCGCGGTGCGTCAGGTTCGAAAAGCGGATGCCGAACGCCATCGTCGCCCAGCTATAGATCGCGGTGAGCAGCGCCAGCACGATCGCCCAGACGATCAGCAGCGTTTCTTGCCCCGCCAGCCAATGACCCCAATCCGCGCCGTGCACCTGATAGTCGAGTGGCCCGCCGTTCATCAGCAGGAAGGGCGGGTAACAGACCAGCGCTGCGACCCACGCCATGCCATAGGGGTTGGCGGTGCGGATATGCGCGTCGAGTGGCTTCAAGGTCAAGATATAGCCGACCGTCGCGATATGGACGTCGATCAGATAGAGGAAATTGAGCGTCCAAATCCCCGTCATATAGGGATTGGCGAGCACCTCGGTCATCGGCACCGTAACCAGCGCGGAAAAATTGCCCGGCACGATCGACAGCATGAAGGCGGTGAAAAATCCCTTCACCGCCCAGGCGCGCAAATGATGCCCGATCGCGCGGCCATCGACCGGTTGCCCCGGCGCGATCAGCCAGCGGCCGAATTGATAACAGCCGTCGCGCGGCTCGATCATGCGGCGGTCGAGCCACAGCATATAGGGCACCGACACCAGCAGCAGCCAGGGCGCCACCCGTTCGAGCAAATTCATCGAAAAGGCGTAATTGCCCGTCCAGTAATAGCGCATGGTGGCATAGATCAGCGCGATCAGCGCCCAGGTCGCCCACAGTCCCGCGAGCTTGGTCAGGCTGACGTCGACGGTCTCGCGCCAGGCGCGCCGCTGCGCCCAGTCGATCCCGGTCGATGGATTGCGATGCACCTTGTCGACGAAAATCGACCACAGCACCATCGGCACCCCGCACGCCAGCACGCTGGCGATCGCCGAGTTCGGACCGCTCATCGGACCGCGATTGCCCCAGTCGATGCCAAGGAACGCGGCAATGTCGGGCGCATAGCGCGCGAGCAGCAGATAGCCGACCAGCCCCGCCAGCCCGACGATGCCGACCCCCGCGCTGACCGCCGAACGCGGGCGCGCGGAACGGGTCGGCGACGGCGCGTCCGACGCGTCTTCGTTGCCCGGAGCGGCAGTTTTGGCGATGGAATCCATGCGCTTGGCCGTAGCAAAAATTGGTAAGCAAGCCGTCAATATATTTTGGCGATTCGCGGCGAATTTCCCGCCAAAATGACAGCGTTCCCGCCATTTGACACCGTTCACCGCATGCCCGGTTCGACTCGGCGCGAGTCGGCCCGCAAAGATTCGCGCCGCCGCAATCGGGCTGTTAAGGCGCCCATCAATCGGGGCGGAGGGCTCCTTAGAACAACAAGATGGGGTCGCCACTTGTCATCGAAAATCACGGGTCTGCGCCATTGGCGCCAGCGCCTCTCTGCGCTGTTTCAGGACCATGAAATCTTCATTCGCACGCATGGTCATGTCCGGTTCCTGCGGATCAGCGCCGTCTGGCAAAAGCGCGTCGCGCTGATCGCCGCGGTCGTGCTGTTCGCCTGGGCCGGTGCCACGCTGGCAGTGCTGATCAACCAGCTGCTCACCGCCGACGAACGCGCCGCTGTGGCGCAGCAATCGGCTGCCGCGGCAGCATCCGAAAAACGCATCGCGCAATATCGTGACCGCGTCGCCGAAACCGCCGCCGACCTTGAAGAGCGGCAGGATCAGCTCGAAAAATGGCAAAAAACATATTTCGGGTCCGAGCCCGCGGCGATTGCTGAAGGCGCGAGCAACAGCGACGCTGAAAAAGCCCAACCGGCGTTGAAAACCAGCGCCATCGACCCAAGTCTGCCGCCCGAGGCACAGGCGCTGGCGCGCGTCGCCGCGCGTCAGGAGGCTTTGTCGACGCGCCTGCTCGCAGCAGTCAATGAACGCGCCGCCAACGCCGAAACCGCGGTTGCGCAGCTCGGACTCAATCCCAAGGCGATCATTCGCGGCGCCGCCAGCGGCCGCGGTGGTCCGTTCATTCCGTACAAGGGCCGCATGGGCAAGGCGAAGGCGCTGGGTCCGTCGTTCGCCGCACTCGAGGGCGCCTTGTTCCGCATGGAAGTGCTGGAACGCACCCTCGTCGCCCTGCCGTCGGGCAACCCCGCCGACGTGCTGATGATGTCGTCGGGTTTCGGCTATCGCAGCGACCCGTTCACCGGCGCCGGTGCTATGCACGCCGGGCTCGATTTCCGCGGGCCGATCGGCACCCCGATCCTGGCCGCCGCGCCCGGCCGCGTCAGCTTTGTCGGCGTCAAGGCGGGCTATGGTAATGTTGTTGAGGTCGATCATGGCCAAGGCATCATGACCCGCTATGCCCACTTGTCGGGTTTTACGTCAAAGGTCGGGGCGCAGGTCGCTGCCGGTCAGCAAATCGCCAAAATGGGCTCGACCGGCCGTTCGACCGGCAGCCACCTGCATTTCGAAGTCCGTCTGAACGGCGTCGCGGTCAACCCGCGCCGCTTCCTGGAGGCCAAAGCCGATGTTCTCGAAGTCAAAGACGACGCCCGACAGCGAGTCGGTGCCATCACTGCCCGCGGTGCCCGCTAAGATGGCGACCGGCGCGCGTCACACGACCTTTTCGATCCTGGGATCGGACGTCGTCGTCACCGGCAACGTCTCCGCCAGCGTCGATCTGCACGTCGATGGCAAGATCGACGGCGACCTCAAATGCGCCAACCTCGTCCAGGGCGAGGCGAGCGAGATCAAGGGTGCGGTGACTGCCGAAACCGCCAAGATCGCGGGCCTGCTCGACGGGTCGATCGAGGCGAAGACGCTGATTGTCCACGCGACCGCGCGGATCACCGGCGACGTGACGTACGAGACGATCACGATCGAAAATGGCGGCAAGGTCGACGGCAAGCTGTCGCACCGCCGCCACGGCGCAATGGCCGCCAAAGCGCCGCCGCCGCTCGAGGTCGTCGAGAACAAGTCGGCGCTGGGCATCTGACCTCCGCCGATTGCGGAGCGATATGACCGCGCGCCGGTTCGACATCGACAGCCATGTCCATTGGCGCTGGGGGCGCGGCGAAGGCCATGGCCGCATCGCCGAGCGTTTCGAGACGCGCGTCGAACGCATGATCAGGGGAGCGCGCATCGTCCGCAACGGATCGCCCGCCAACCCCGCCTACCGGATCGAGATGATCGACGGGCGCGAGGTGCTGAAGCTGGGCAGCGAACTCAGCGCCGACTGACGCCGCCGATTTCCATGCTCACCGCGATGCGATCGCCGAACCCGACCCCCTCGGCGCGCTGCACCGCGACCTTGATCGGCAGCATATAGGTGTCGCCGCGGCGGAACAGCGCGGTAGTAAAATCGGTGCGCCCGATCCGCACCGCCGCTGGCACCATCCCCCAGCCATAGCTGACCTCGCGCGCCGCATAGGCCACTTCGCCGACCAGATGGTCGGGGACGGCGACGAACAAATAGGGCGGCGGACCGCGCCATTCGATGATCGGGGCTTCGAAGGCGAGCTTCAATTGCGCGGCGCCTGGCGCCGATAGCTCAGCGCCTCGGCAATGTGGATGCGCCCGACGGCCTCGGCGCCCGCGAGATCGGCGATCGTCCGCGCCACGCGCAGGATCCGCGTGTAGCCGCGCGCCGACAGCCGCATCGCTTCGGCCGCCTGCGCGAGCAATTTGCGTCCGGCGTCGTCGGGGGTCGCGACTGCCTCCATCAGCTCGCCGTCGATTTCGGCATTGGTGCGCGCCTTGTGCTCGGCATAGCGCGCGGTCTGGCGCGCCCGTGCGGTCGCGACGCGCGCCGCCACTTCGGCGCTGCCCTCGGCGGGCGGCGGCAGGACGAGGTCGGCGGCGCTGACCGCCTGCACCTCGACATGCAGGTCGATACGGTCGAGCAGCGGCCCAGACACCTTTGCCTGATAATCGGCGGCGCAGCGCGGGGCGCGGCTGCACGCGAGCGCGGGGTCGCCGAGATGGCCGCAGCGGCACGGGTTCATCGCCGCGACCATCTGGACCCGCGCCGGAAAGGTCACATGCGCGTTGGCGCGCGCGACGCTGACCTCGCCGGTCTCCAGCGGCTGGCGCAGCGAATCGAGGACGGTGCGCTGAAATTCGGGGAGTTCGTCGAGAAACAGAACGCCGAGATGCGCGAGGCTGACTTCGCCCGGCCGCACCCGCAGCCCGCCGCCGACGAGCGCGGGCATCGACGCGCTGTGGTGCGGCGAACGGAACGGCCGCGCGCGGATCAGCCGCCCGCCCTCCAGCCCGCCCGCGACCGAGGCGATCATCGACACCTCGAGCGCCTCGGCGGGATCGAGGTCGGGCAAAATACCAGGCAGGCACGCCGCCATCAGCGACTTGCCCGCCCCTGGCGGCCCGACCATCAGCAGATTATGGCCGCCTGCCGCAGCGATTTCGAGCGCGCGCTTGGCGACCTCCTGCCCCTTGACCTGCGCCAGATCGGCCATGCGCCGCGGCGCTTCGACTTCGCCCGGGCGCGGTGGCGGGAGCAGCGCATGGCCCTTGAAATGGTTGAGAAGCGCCAGGAGGTCGGGCGCCGCGAGCACCTCGACATTGCCCGCCCACGCTGCCTCCGGCCCCTGCGCCACCGGGCAGATCAGCCCGCGGTCTTGGCTGCCCGCGTGGAGCGCGGCGAGCAATACGCCGGGTGAGGCGGCGACGCGGCCGTCGAGGCCGAGTTCGCCGACCACGACATAGGATGACAGCGTTTCGGGATCGACGACCCCCATTGCGCCGAGCAGCGCCAGCGCGATTGGCAGGTCGTAATGCGAACCTTCCTTGGGCAGGTCGGCGGGCGACAGGTTGACCGTGATGACCTTGGGCGGCAGCGCCAGCCCGATCGCGGCGATCGCGGCGCGGACGCGTTCGCGGCTTTCGCCGACCGCCTTGTCGGGCAGGCCGACGACGACGAAGCGCGGCAGGCCGGGGGTGATCTGGCACTGCACCTCGACCCCGCGCGCCTCGAGCCCGAGATAGGCGACGGTGGAAACGATCGCGACCATCAATGTCCCCTGTTTGTTCTTCCGACTTGTGGCGGGAAAAGCGGGGGAGGTCGAGTCGTTTTTCGCACCGGTTCGGATGTTGGCGAAGGTGCCGCGGAGCGTGATGCAACATCGCCGTTTGACAACATACCAACCAGTCGGTATGTCAATGAGCATGACGCCGAATCAGCCCGCTTCCGATACTCAGCCCAGCCCGGTCGGGACCGCCGTCGGCGGCGCTGGGGTCGGCATCGCCGCCGCCCGCGCCCCGCGCGGCAGCGCCCGCGCCGCCCTGATCGCCGCGGCGCACACGACGGTGCGCAAACAGGGCTATGCCGCGACGACGGTCGATCAGATCTGCGCCGCCGCCGGAGTGACCAAGGGCGCCTTTTTCCACCATTTCGCGTCGAAGGAAGCACTGGCGGTCGCCGCGGCGGAGGCATGGACCGAGCGCGCGCGGCCGATGTTCGAAATGCCGCCGCACACCAAATTGGGCGACCCGCTCGCCCGCCTGATCGGCCATATCGATTTCCGCTTTGCGATGCTCGACGGCCCGGTCGAGGAGTTTACCTGTTTCGTGGGCACGATGGTGCAGGAAGCCTTTGCGACGAGCGACGCGATCCGCATGGCGTGCGAGGCGAGCATCGCCGCCTATTGCGAAGCGCTGGTCCCCGATATTGCCGCCGCGATCGAAGTTTACGGTGCGCCCGAAGATGTCACCGCGCTCGGCCTGGCGCAGCATGTCCAGGCGGTGCTGCAGGGCAGCTTCATCCTGGCCAAAACGACGAACGACCCGGCGATTGCGCGGGAAAGCGTGACCCATCTGAAGCGTTATATCCGCATGTTGTTCGCACCGCCCGGCGCACCCTGACCCGGCAGGTAATTGCCCATCCGCGCCGCGGCGCCGACGACCCCGATCCCATCCCCAAGGAGAGAGACGATGCCCCAGATGATTTTCGTGAACCTGCCGGTGACCGACCTTGCCCGGTCGCAGGCCTTTTATGAAGCGGTCGGCGCGGTCAACAATCCCGCCTTCACCGACGATACCGCAGCCTGCATGGTGGTCGCCGAAGGGTCGATTCACGTCATGCTGCTGACGCACGAGAAATGGGCGACCTTTACGTCGAAGGCGATCCCCGACGCGCACACCACCGCACAGGTGCTGCTGTGCGTGTCGGCCGACAGCCGCGCCGATGTGGACGCGCAAGTGGCCAAGGCGACCGCCGCGGGCGGCAAGGCCGACCCGACCCCGACCCAGGAATATGGCGATTTCATGTACGGGCGCAGCTTCGAGGATCCCGACGGGCATATCTGGGAAGTGATTTGGATGGACCCCGCCGCCATCCCCGCCGGTGAACCCGCCGAAGCGGCCGCCTGACGCGAACCCAGAATCGCGTTTGAGGAGGAAGAGCATGACCGACGCAGTCCCCACCAAGGGTCAGACGATCGCCGGCCTTATATTGAGCGGCCTGCTGATCCTCTTCCTCCTCTTCGACGCCGGGCTGAAGCTCGCCTCGCCCGAGACCGCGATCAAATATAGCCCGCCGGGCCTCGGCTGGCCGCTCGAAGTGGGCACCATGTATCTGCTCGGTATCCTGCTGCTGGTTCCGACCCTGCTCCATATCTGGCGCCCGACGGCGATCCTCGGCGCGATCCTGATAACCGGCTATCTCGGCGGCGCGATCGCGACGCATGTCCGGATCGGCAGCCCCTTGTTCAGCCACAGCCTGTTCGGGGTCTATCTGGGCCTGATGCTGTGGGGCGGTCTGTGGCTCCGCGATCCCCGCGTCCGTGCGCTGATCCCCTTTTCGAAGGGAGCCGCCGCATGAGTTTCCAGGCCTATCTCGACAATGTCGAGGCCAAGACCGGCAAATCGCCCGAGGCGCTGAAGGCCATCGCGATCGGCAAGGGCCTCGCCGACGAGCGCGGCCTTGCCCCCGGTGTCAAACCCGGCGCGATCATCGACTGGCTGAAGAGCGATTTCGATCTGGGTCACGGCCACGCGATGTCGATCGTCGCCTATATCAAAGGGAAGCGGAACTAGGTCATGCCGGTCGATAGCGATGCCGCAATCGAGATCACCGCCTATAAGGCCGTGCCGTCCTTCGCCTACGGCCGCATAAAGGATATCCGCATCCGCTGGGCGCTGGACGAAATCGCCCTGCCCTATCGTGCGCGCCTGATCGACGGTATTTTCGAGGACAAGCCGCAGGATTATATGGCGGATCAGCCCTTTGGGCAGGTTCCCGTCTATAAGGAAAACGGCCTGACCTTGTTCGAATCGGGGTCGATCCTGATCCACGTCGGCGAAAAGGACGAGCGTCTGTTGCCGCGCGATGCCAAAGGTCGGGGGCGGGCCATCAGCTGGGCGATCGCAGCGCTCAACAGCGTCGAACCGATGATCCAGACGTTGGTCATACTGACGGTCAAGGGACAGGGCACCGACTGGCTCGCCGGATCGATGGAAGCGGCCAAACCCTTGGCCGAACAGCGCCTCGCCCGATTGGCGCAGGCCCTCGGCGACCGTGACTGGCTCGAAGATCGTTTCTCGATCGGCGACATCGTGATGATCGACGTGCTGCGCAACGCGCACCCGGATTTGATCGCGCCGCATCCCGGTCTGACCGCTTATGTCGCGCGCGGCACGTCGCGCCCGGCCTTTCAAAGCGCGATGGGGGCGCATCTGGCCGACTGCGCGGTCGGCGAACCGCTGCCCGCCTGAAACCCACGCTCGACGGAGGAGAGATAGCCATGCCCGTGAACCCCGACAGCAAGATCGAAGTCACCGCCTTCGACTGGGTCCCCGATTTTGCGCGCGGTTACGTCCGCGACCTGCGTCCGCGCTGGGCGTGCGAGGAAATCGGGCTCGATTATGCCGAACATCTGATCAGCGCGGTCAATCGCCCCGCCGACCATTTCCTGTTCCAGCCGTGGGGCCAGGTGCCGGTGCTGAGCGACGGCGGCATCCGCCTGTTCGAAAGCGGTGCGATCCTGCTCCACCTCGCCGAGAAGGATGCACGGCTGATGCCGCGCGATCCGCAGGCGCGCGCCAACACGCTGGCGTGGCTGTTCGCCGCCTATAACAGCGTCGAACCGATGCTGTTCGAACTGGGCAATGTCGATATTTTCGCGGCCGGCGAGGCGTGGGCGAAGCTGCGCCGGCCCGGCCTGATCGAGTTTATCCAGGGCCGGCTCGGCCGCCTGAACGACGCGATCGGCGACAAGGCCTATCTGGCCGGCGACTTCACCGTCGCCGACATCGCGATGGCCACCGTGCTGCGCGAAGCCGTCGACGCGGGGCTGATCGCCGAACAGCCGCGGTTGCAAGCCTATCTCGATCGCTGCCTCGCCCGCCCCGCCTTTCAGCGCGCGATGGACGCGCAGCTGGCCGCCTTCAGCGAAGAAGCGGGACCACCCGCCGCCTGATCCCCCCGCCCCCAAGGAGAGACAAGATGACCTATGTAGAAGGATTTGTGGTCGCGGTGCCGACCGCCAACAAGGAAGCCTATCGCAAACATGCCGCCGACGCCGCGCCGCTGTTCAAGGAATTTGGCGTCACGCGCATGGTCGAGGCATGGGGCGACGATGTGCCCGACGGCAAGATCAATGATTCCAAGGGTGCGGTGCATGCCAAAGCCGATGAAACCGTCGTGTTCAGCTGGTTCGAATATCCCGACAAGGCGACCCGCGACGCCGCGACGACAAAGATGATGAGCGATCCGCGGATGGCGGCGATGGGCGGCGACATGCCGTTCGACGGCAAGCGGATGATTATCGGCGGCTTTGATTCGATCGTCGATGACCGCGCGGGCGGCGCGATGGGCTATGCCGATGGCTATGTCCTGCCCGTCCCCGACGGCAACAAGGACGCCTATCGCGCGCTGGCCGAAAAGGCGTCGCAGGTGTTTCGCGACCATGGCGCAACGCGCGTCGTCGAAGCCTGGGCCGACGACGTTCCCGACGGCAAGGTGACCGATTTTGCCCGCGCCGCGCACAAGCAGGACGGCGAAACCGTGGTGTTCAGCTGGGTCGAATGGCCGAGCAAGGAAGCGCGCGTCGCGGGTTGGGAAAAGGTCATGGCCGACGAGCGGATGCAGCCCGACGGCACCGAAGTGCCGTTCGACGGCAAGCGCATGATCTATGGCGGCTTTGTGCCGATCGTCGAAGCCTGACGCCACCAGCCAGCCAAGGAGAAAGACGATGAGCACGCCCGCCAACTTCATCTGGTACGAACTGATGACCAGCGATCCCGCCGGTGCCGCAGCCTTTTACGGCGCGGTCGTCGGCTGGACAATCGCGAGCCACGCCGACCCCGCGGCGGGTGCCATGGATTATCGGATGATCGGCCGCGCCGACGGCGGCAACGCGGGCGGGGTGCTGGCGCTGAACGCCGACATGCTGGCGGGCGGGGCGCGGTCCGGCTGGCTCGGCTATCTCGAGGTCGCCGACGTCGACGCGGCGCTGGCCGCGATCACCGCCGACGGCGGCGCGGTGCAGATGCCCGCGACCGACCTGCCCGTGGGCCGCATCGCGATGGTGACCGATCCGCAGGGGGCGCCCTTCTATATCATGGCGCCGATCGCGCCGCCGGGCATGGAAGGCATGGCAAGCGACGTGTTTTCGATGACCGAGCCGCAGCGGTTCCGCTGGAACGAGCTGGCAACGTCGGATCCCGACGCCGCCATCGCCTTTTACAAAAAGCATTTCGGCTGGAGCCAGGAAGGCGAGATGTCGATGGGCGAACTGGGCGCCTATCGTTTCATCCAGCGCGGCGACGTCGGGCTGGGCGCGGTGATGCCGCTGATGGACGGCTATCCGGTGCCGGGTTGGAATTTCTACATCGGCGTCGACGACATCGACCGCGCCCACGCCGCCGTGACCGCCGATGGCGGCACCGTCACCAACGAACCGATGGAAATCCCCGGCGGCGAATTTGCGATGAACGCGGTCGATCCGCAGGGGGCCGCGGTCGGTTTCGTCGGGCCGCGCAATTAGGCAGAGGAGAGCGACGATGGACAATCAGGGACCGACCGGCGGGCTGACCCCGCATATCGCAATCGCCGACAAGCGCGCCAGCGAGGCGATCGATTTTTATATCAAGGCGTTCGGCGCCACCGAAAATATGCGGATGCCCGCCGACGACGGGGTGCGGCTGATGCATGCGCATCTGACGATCAACGGTGCGTCGCTGATGATGCACGATGAATTTCCCGAATATGTCAGCGAGCCGTCGGGGAAGCCCGACGGGGTGACGCTGCACCTGCACGTCGACGATGCCGACGCCTGGTTCGACCGCGCCGTCGCGGCGGGGGCAACAATCGTCATGCCGCTCGACAACATGTTCTGGGGCGACCGGTACGGGCAGCTGAAAGACCCGTTCGGCCACCAATGGTCGATCGGCGCGCCGATCAAGGGAGAATGACAATGGCCGACACACATCCGGTCACGCTGTGCCTGTGGTACGACAAGGACGCAGAGGACGCGGCGACCTTTTACGCCGCGACCTTTCCCGACAGCCATGTCGGCGCCGTCCATCATGCGCCGAGCGACTTTCCCGGTGGCAAAGCGGGCGACGCGCTGACCGTCGAATTCACCTTGCTGGGCGTGCCTGCATCGGCCTCAACGGCGGGCCGATATTTCCGCACAGCGAGGCCTTTTCGTTCCAGGTCCATACCGACACCCAGGAGAAAACCGACCGTTACTGGAACGCGATCGTCGGCAATGGCGGTGCGGAAAGCGCGTGCGGCTGGTGCAAGGACAAATGGGGGCTGAACTGGCAGATCACCCCGCGCGTCCTGACCGATGCGATGGCGAACCCCGATCCGGCGGTGGGCAAACGGGCGTTCGAGGCGATGATGACGATGACCAAGATCGATATCGCGGCGATCGAAGCCGCGGTGAAGGGTTGAGTCATGCTGGTTTTCTACGGCCACCCCTTTTCGTCCTATGCGTGGAAGGCGCTGATCGCGCTGTATGAAAAGGGCATCGAATTCGACTATCGGGCGATCGAGAGCGCGCCGCCTTTCACCCATTATGACGAGCTGCGAGCCCATTGGCCGGTCGGACAGTTCCCGCTGATCGTTCACGACGGGCGCCCGCTGTTCGAATCGAGCATCATCATCGAATATCTCGATCAAGTGGTTGCCGAACCGCGTCTGGTCCCTGTCGATCCGCAAGTGGCGCTGAATATCAGGTTTCTCGACCGGATCTTCGACAATCACTTCCAGGCGCGTTTTCAGGCGGTGGTCGCCGAATATCTGCCCTTCATCACCGAAATCCCCGACCCGGCCCGCACCGCGCGCGCCCGCGACCTGCTGGAAAAAGCCTATGGCTGGCTCGAGACGCAGCTGCCCGATGAGGGCTGGGCGACCCCGCACGGCTTTTCGCTGGCCGACTGCTCGGCGGCGCCCGCGCTGTTCTATGCCGACTGGGTCCATCCGATCGACCCACGCTATCCGCGAGTGCGGGCGTATCGCGGCCGCCTGCTCGCGCGGCCGAGCGTGGCGCGATGCATCGAGGAGGCGCGGCCGTACCGCAGTTTTTTCCCGCTCGACGTGTCGGGCCGCGATTGATCGATAGTTCCAAGGAGACCGACATGACCGCCACTGCCGACAATGGATGGGCGCTGTCCATCACCCGCCACATCGCCGCGCCGCCCGAAAAAGTGTGGCAGGTGCTGACCGAACGCCAGGCCGAATGGTGGTGCCCGCTGCCGTGGCGCGCCGAATTTCTGGTGCAGGAATGGCGCGCGGGCGGGCGGACCAGCGTCGTCATGCACGGCCCCGATGGTGAGGAACATCCGCACGAAGGAATTTTTCTGGAGGTGACGCCGGGCGTGCGTTTCGTATCGACCGACGCCTTTACCGTCGGCGCCGACGGCCATTTCATGCCCGCGGGGCCTTTCATGGTCGGGTGCTGGGAAATCGCCGCCGAGGATGGCGGCACCCGCTATACCGCGACCGCGCGCCACTGGGACGAAGATGCGGCGCGGCGCCACGCCGAGATGGGATTCGAAGACGGCTGGGGCGCGTGCGCCGATCAGCTGGTCGCGCTGTGCGAGCAGGATTAGGCGTATCATAACGGGGTTAATGGCGCGATCACCGCGCCGCTTGACGCGTTGGTAGGCGCGCCCGCGCGAGAGCGGGGGCATGGTTTCGCCCGTCGCTCTTGTCCGCAGCTTTTTCGTCGCGCTTTGCGCGGCGGTGCTGGCGTTCGCCCCGGCGCACGCGCAGCAAGGCTGGACCGTCACCACGACGGTCAGCTGGACGTGGGACGATGACAGCGAGGCTGCGATCGATGACGCGGCGATCGACGATGCGGGGTTCGACGAAGATGCCGCGTTGCTGGGCGACGAGGCGCTGGCCGACGAGGGCGACCGGACCGCGACGCGCCGCTATGCGCCCAGCCCGGCGCTGGCCACGCTGGGCAAGGCCCAGGCGCATTATGGTCCTTTTGCTGTAATCGACGCGACAACCGTCCGCATGGCGGGCGACGTGACGTCGGCGACGCCGCGCCAGTTCGCGGCGATGCTTGCGGCTCATCCCGGGCTCGAGCGGCTCGAAATGGTCGACTGCCCCGGCAGCCTCGACGAAGAAGCCAATCTGATTCTCGCGCGCGCGATCCGCCGCGCCGGGCTGGAAACCGTCGTCCCGAGCGGCGGTTCGGTGCGGTCGGGTGCGGTCGAGCTGTGGCTCGCCGGCAGCACCCGCCGCGCCGCTGCGGATGCCGAATTCGGGGTCCATAGCTGGGCCGACGACACCGGGCGCGAGGCGGGCGATTATCCCGCGAACGATCCAGTGCATGCCGAATATCTTGGGCTTTATCGCGAGCTGGGGATGGACGATGCCCAGGCGCGCGCCTTTTACGCGCTGACCAACAGCACCCCGTTCGACGAGGTCCGTTATCTTACCCGCGACGATATGGCGCGTTTCGTCACGCTCCACTGATCATCGGTGGCCGGGCGCTCCCAGCGCCTAGCAGTTGCCCTGGACACCATCCGCACAGTCGCCGACCGATTCAACATCCTTTGCCGCACCGTCAACGGTGTTGCACGCCGACAGGAAAAACATCGACCCGCTGATCGCAAAAATCGTCAGAAGCTTTTTCATTCTCTCTCTCCGACACAAGGGCTAAACGGCCCTCTCATTTCGATATTTTCGGTAACGGTGGTGCGAAAGGATCGTTCCTTTGTGTCGGTGGCGGACTGGCCGAAGCGTTCCAAAAGACCGCTGGGCCGGGGCGAATGCACGGTGTGTCGCTGCCTATCCCCAACTGTTTGGTCTTGCCGTACGGCGCTGTCCTACCCACATCGGCCCCCATGGCAAAGCGCAGCCTTTACCAGCGATTGCGATCGACCGCGCAGGTGCGGCTCGCGCTGTTCGTGCTGGGGGTGCTGCTGATCGCGCTGTCGCCGATCGTCGGGGTGCTGCCGGGTCCGGGCTTTCTGATCCTGTTCCCGCTCGGGCTGATGCTGTGCCTGCAGAACAGCGCCTGGGCGAAGCGGATCTATGTGCGGTTCAAGCGCCGCCACCCGCGCTATGCCGCGTGGACCGACCGGGTGATGCGACGAACCAGCGCGGCGCGGCGGCGCGAACGCGAAGCACTGGCGGCGGCCGCGCGCGAAACGCCGGAAATCCGTGCCAATGCCGATTGACTTTGCGCCGACTCTCGCTTATCCGCGCCTCCATCAGTGGCCGCCCACGTTTGGCGGCCCTTTTCTGTTAGAGCCTTGCAAGAGATTTAGGGACAACCGCGATGAAGCGTACCTTTCAACCGAGCAACCTCGTGCGCGCCCGTCGCCACGGTTTCCGCGCCCGCAAGGCAACGGTCGGCGGTCGCAAGATTCTCGCCAACCGCCGCGCCCAGGGCCGCAAGAAGCTGTCGGCCTGACCGCTGACGCTTCTGCGCCAGTGAAACTGGTGCGAACGCTTTCAAAACGCAGCGAATTTCTGGCCGCCAACCGCGGCCTTCGCTTTCCCATGCCCGGCTTTGTCCTGCTCGTCCGCGCGCGCGGCGACGATGATGAAACGATGGGCATCGGTTACACCGTCAGCAAGAAGGTCGGCAACGCCGTGACCCGCAACCGGATGAAGCGCCGGCTGCGGGCGCTGTGCCGCGCGGCGCTGCCCGAATCGGGGATCGCGGGCGCCGACCATGTGCTGATCGGCAGGCCCGGGGGTAACGACATCGTCTTTGCCGAGCTGGGCGAACAGCTCGATTCGGCCTTGCAGCGCGCGGCAAAGAAATTGGCAGCGAAAGCGCCGTGACCATCGCCCTTCTCTCCCATCGTCACCCCGGACTTGATCCGGGGTCCATGGCCGCCGCCGCTGCATGGACCCCGGATCAAGTCCGGGGTGACGAGCGAGGAGCAATAGCGCGTGAAGTTGCGCTGTTTTCAGGACTTTCCCGATGATCGCCCGCCTGCTCATCCTGATCGCGCGCGGCTGGCAGATCGGGCCGTCGCGTATCCTGCCACCCACCTGCCGCTATTCGCCGTCGTGCAGCGCCTATGCGATCACCGCCTTGCAACGTCATGGTGCGATCAAGGGTGGCTGGCTCGCGACAAAGCGGCTATTGCGCTGCCATC
>VFQO010008899.1_pt1 | contig 36788 bp, 41 predicted proteins | sample 3512331 | NCBI WGS metagenome assembly VFQO01 (sample SAMN10412371, study PRJNA504923) | tailings metagenome | isolation source: Replicate 3 from Balatoc abandoned mine | place: Philippines: Itogon, Benguet | collected 2017-08-28 | reverse complement strand
GGTGATCGAGGAGCGGCCGTATCTGCGTGCCGTCGTCACCCATGTTCGTATCGGCAGACCGGGGACGGCGCGATGACCTTTCACGATCCCAACATCGAACCCGATCCCGAAGAGGCCAAGGGCCAGCTGCTGCTTGCCTGCTCCAGGGAACCGGAAACCGATATCGGCAACGGGCGGCGGTTGCGTCGCCGCTTCGGCGACCTTGCCGAACAGCATATGGGCGCGGCCAGCCATGTCGCCATCCATGTCGCCAACATCGGCTGGCACATCTATGACGGCCGTCGCTGGAAAGAGGATGTCGATGAATCGCTCGTGCGCCGGCTGGTGCACCGCGCGGCCGAGGCGATCCGCAAGGAAGCCGAATTGATCGAGGCAACCGAGGAAGAACTTGCCGTCATCAGTGCCGGCGAGGTCGCATCGGCCGCGCTGGAAACTTTCCAGTCCAACAAAAAGAAGCGGCTGCCTTCTTCGGACGATCCGCGATGGGTCAAAGATCAGCAGGACGCGATCAAGGCCGCCGAGATCGTTTATGGCCTGATCGAAGATCGCCGGTCGGCGCGGCGCCGGCATGCGAAGTCGACTGCAGGCTCCTCGAAGCTCACCAACATGATGGCCGAGGCGCAACCTTATGTGTCGCGTCTTGTCAGCGACCTCAACCCCGATCCCCTTTTCGTCAACTGCCGCAACGGCACTATCGAGTTTCGCCAGGTCGAGGTCGAGGATCAGGAAAGCGATCCCGACGATCCTCGCTTCGTCACGGTCTGGAAGGCCTTCCTGCGCCAGCACCGCCAGGAAGACATGATCACCAAGCTGATCGAAGCCGAATGGCAGGACGGTGAAAGGCCTCCGACACCGGAATTCGACAAGTTCCTGATGAAGGTGCAGCCGGACGCAGAAATCCGCCACTTCCTGCAACGCTTCGCCGGATACCTGCTGACCGGTCTGACCGTCGAGCAGGTGATGCTGTTCTTCTACGGCGCCGGCCGCAACGGCAAATCGACCTTCCTCGACCTGCTGTGCTTCATCCTCGGCGACTATGCCGTGACGCTGTCGATCGAGAGCTTCAGCGGCGACAACAAGCGTGGCGGAGGCGAGGCGACCCCGGACCTTGCCCGCCTGCCAGGCGCGCGCCTCGTCTCGGCTTCGGAGCCGGAAGCCAACGTCAAGCTGAAGGATGCCCTGATCAAGACGCTGACCGGTGGCGAGAAGATCCCCGTGCGTCGTCTGCATAAGGATTTTTTCGAGGTCGAGCCGCACTTCAAGATCATTCTGTCGGGCAACCACAAACCGCGTGTCGACGACGATTCGGACGGCATCTGGCGGCGCCTGCTGCTGGTGCCGTGGCTGATCCAGATCGACAAGTCGACCATCGACAAGATGCTGTCTTCCAAGCTGCGCAAGGAAGCGGCCGGCGTCTTCGCCTGGATGGTCGAAGGCGCGCTGGATTATCTCAACAACGGCCTGAACACGCCGAAGCAGGTAACGGCCGCCAGCGAGGAATATCGGCAGGAAAGCGACGGCATAGGCACGTTCATCCGCCTCGCCTGCGTGGTGACCGGCGATACCAAGGATCACGAAGAACCGCTCGACCTCTACACGGCTTTCGAGAAGTTCGCCGACCGCGAAGGCGTGTTCAAGGTGACGCGCTCGACTTTCGAGAAGCGTTTCTCGAAGGCGACCGAACGCGCCTTCGAAGGGCCGGACGGTCAGATGCGCCAATTCAAGCGGCACAGGTCAAACGGCAAGACCGTTTATCAGGGCATCACGATCCATCCCGACTGGCGTGCCGGGGCAGGGGATGGCTCGCACCATCCGTATGAGGATGAGCGATGATCCGCTTCGGTTCGGTCTGTTCTGGTATCGAGGCGGCGTCAGAGGCCTGGGAGCCTTTGGGTTGGCAGCCTCAGTTCTTTGCCGAGATCGAGCCGTTTCCGGCTGCCGTATTGCATCACCACTATTCCAGCGGCCGACCGCGCAACATGCCGTCTCCTGACGAAGAAGGCCTAACGCCGAGAGAGCGCAAGGCACGTATGGCTGCCATCCGGGCAGTTCAGGATCTTCCCAAACGAGCGAACGGAGTGCCGAACTATGGAGACTTCACATCCATCGGAGCCGATGCAGGCCCTATCGATCTTCTCGTCGGTGGAACCCCCTGTCAGACCTTCTCCATCGCTGGAAAGCGTCTCGGACTGGATGATCCGCGCGGCAACCTTGCCCTTGAACATGTCCGCCTGGCTAAGCGCCTTAACCCCCGCTGGTTCGTCTGGGAAAATGTCCCCGGCGTCTTCACCAGCGGAGGTGGACGAGATTTTGCAGACTTTTTGGGCCTCCTCACCGGACGAAGAATCAAAGTGCCCAAAGGAGGGTGGCGGAATGCCGGCATCGTGGCGGGCCTATCTTCATCCTACGGGATCGCATGGCGCGTGCTTGACGCTCAATATGTCCGAGTGGACGGCTACACTCGCGCCGTCCCCCAGCGACGGAAGCGTGTCATCGTTGTCGGATATCTTGGAGACTGGCGACGTGCCGCCGCAGTACTTTTTGAGCCAGAAGGCATGCGCGGGGATCCTGCACCGCGCCGCCAAGCGGGGAAAGCAGTTGCCGCGCCAATTGCATCGGGCTCTCCAGTCGGCAGTGGTTACCGAAACGATGCCGACACCGCTGAAAACCTCGTAGCAGGGACAGTCACGGCAAAATGGTCGAGGGGAACGGGCGGCCCTGCGGGCGACGAAGTTCAAAACCTTGTCGCGCACACACTCCGTGGAGAAGGGTTCGATGCGAGCGAGGATGGCTCAGGCCGAGGGGCGCCATTGATTGTGGCCCCTGCTGTCGCTGCCTCGTTGACGCGTGGGGCAGACAGTGCGGGGAAAGGAGGGTACGCCGGCCGGCGGCAAGAAGACGACAGCAACATTGTCGTGATGCCGATTGACACCACGCAAGTCACCAGCGTCGCCAACGGTAGCAATCCGGATTGGGGCGACCCCTGTCATTCGCTTGCCAAGGAAGGCCACGCACCGGCCGTCGCCTTCTCCGGCCAAGACTTCACTATTCGCGAAACCGATGTCGCGCAGCCGTTGATGGCAGCAGGTCCGACAACCGGAAGCCAGGGTGGCGACTATCTGATGAATGGCGTGAGAGTGAGGCGCCTCATGCCACCAGAGTGCGCGCGTCTTCAAGGCTTTAAGGACGATCGATGCCGTATTCCATGGAAGCGTCGGCCGATAGAGCAATGTCCTGACGGCCCGCAATACAAGGCCTTCGGCAACTCGATGGCTGTGAACGTCATGCGCTGGATCGGCATGCGTATCGACCTAATAGAGCGCCTTGAAGCTGAAGGGCGCATCGCATGACGATGCCGGCTTCCCTTTCCCCATTGTCAGGCAAGCATGCCGCATCTGCGCGAACCGCGATTTTCAGCACTTTTCGCAGGGCAGCAAGTGCCGATGCCACTTACCTGCTTTCGTATGTGCACTTCAAAAGGGTTCGGGAAATCAATGGCTTGTGCCGCAAGTGCCGATAGTGCCGATGACTGCGCCTCACATGTGCGCGCGATGTGAATAGGGGGTAGGGGATGGTTTGCCTTCATGTGCGTTGCCGTTGGTCATCCGCACTATCGGCACTTGCGGCTCTTTCCCTTCTTTTTTGCTTGCGAAAGCAAGCAGTTAAATTCTGAAAGGACAGTGCAGATGTTCAAAAACAGTGCAGATAGTGCAGAACCCGGCTTCGTGAGGAGCAAATTGCCGTTTCTGCCGCGCAATGCGACTGGAAAACGCTATGGCCCGGTCGAAGACGTCATCGCCTGGGCATGGCGCGAGGAACTGCCGAAGACCGGTCCGCATCTGAACGGTCCAATGCCCTACGGTTCGAGTTGGGCAAAGACCGACCGATTTGCCGAATACCTTACACTCGTCGACAGTTATGGCATCGTTCCCGACTTCTCGGCGGGCGAGTGGCCGCACCATGACGCGGTGCTGATCGGCGGTGCCGTCATGGCTTTGGACGAACTGGTGCTGGAGTTGCCGGAAGATTGGCGACCCGCTCCGGAACTGGACGCCTTTGGAGGTCTTGGCGCCAAGGCGGTATCCGATGCGTGGCGCAGGATGACCATCGAGCGCGAAGGCGGGGTGATGTCGCTGCGGCTGAAGCCTTCGGAACTGATCATCCGTCGCGCCATCATGGGTTACGACACCGAGGCCATGAAGATCGACGATGTCGAGAAGCGGCATGAATCGTATGGGAGCGGGAAGGACAAGTGGTTCGTTCGCAGATACCAAACCGTACTCGAAGGCATCAACCCTGACGGCACAGAGCGCACGGCCATCGTCAGCGTGGAGGCTGATGGGTGGAGCAGCAGGACACGCCGCCCACTCCCGAACGCGTATCGGAAACCATTCCTCGACCCCGATCCTGTCGCAGCAATCATTGCGCGCGCCGAGCATGAAATCTGGCTGTCGGCACTCTCACTGGTTGTTGCGGACGTATCTGCGCAACTCGATGATGTGGTGATAATGCCGTCAAGCATTCCCGCCGCACCATGGCTTGTGGAAGACAATGCACGCTCACTTCCCGATTTGATAACAGCTGCACGACTTGATCGGGAGGAGAAGGAACGCAAGGAAGCTGCTCTTGCCGCACGCTTTCCGCGATGGTTTCGACAGTTCCACAAAATCGGGTCTGCACCCGCTTGACTGCGACCTAGATTTGGAGGATCACTTGTCACGGATAAAAAGATTGATCACCCGCTTCGGCAACGAGGCGGGTTTTTCATTTCAGGAGGTACGGCATGTTTCAGGCTGATGCTTCCGACTTCCTGCGACTGAGCCGGGCGATTGCCAAGCTGCCGCACGAGATCAAGGCCAAGGCCGCCAACCGTGCGCTGCGTCGTATCGAGGCAATGGTCAAAACGCGCATTGCGCGTCGTTCTGCCGAACGCATCAAGGCACCGGTCGGCAAGGTGAAGCAACGGATTGGATCGGCCAGAATTTCTGCCGATGCGCTGGAGTTCAAGGTCCGCTCCGAATGGCTTCGGCTGATCGACCTCGGCGCCCGCCAGACTGCACAGGGCGTTACGGTGAGGGGGCGCGGCTCATACAAGTCTGCCTTCATCGCCACCATGAAGTCGCGCGGCGTCTTCATGCGTGAAGGCAAGGCACGGGGACCGGTTGACGAACTGTTCGGTCCGAACCCGGCCAACGACATGAACAACCATCCCGATGTCTTCGCGGTCATCCTCGAAGATGTGATCGCGCAGCATCTGCTGCCCCGTGTGCTGCACGAGATCGAATACCTTCTCCCAAGCCGCTGACCACGGCTCCGACCGCGCCCCGACCCAACGGGTCCTTCCCGGCTACCGCCCCCATACGGGTCGGGGCGACCCCGAAATCTCGCTAGTCAGCCCCCTCGAAATGCTGACCTGACAAACCTGACGGAAGACCATGACGACCTTACAACCTGCCGGAAGCGATGCATCGCTGCCGCCGGCTGGCGGTGGCGTGTGGATTTCGATCTCGGACCTTGCCAAGCGCAAAGGCATCCATCGCCAGTCTGCCAAAGAGCGGGTTGATCGCCTCGTCGAGCGCGGCGTACTGGAAACGCGCTTCGAAGGTCGATCGCGCATGGTGGACCTTGCCGCCTTCGATCGCGCCGTCGGCCAGGTCGGGGACCGGGCCAAGGAACAGGCCGAGGAGACGAAGCGGCAGATCAACATCGAAGAGACGACGCCGCGGCTGCGCGATGCGCAAACCGAGCGCGCACAGTACGAGGCAAGGCTGAAAGCACTCGACCTGGCTGAACGCCAGGGCGAATTGCTTCCGATCAAAGATCTTGAGCGAGCCTTGGTCCGCGTGGCCACAAGCCTCACGAGGATTTTCGACCAGGCTCTCAACTGGAGTGGCGATCTCACTGAGGCAGCCGCCAGCGGCGGGCAGCCCGCCGTTAACCGGGTCTTGCGGCAGAAGGTTCAATCGCAAAGGCAAAGCGCCGCTAAGGCTCTTGCTGATCTGATTGAGGCTGGCAAACTCGAAGAGGCCGAGGGCGGCACCGAAACCGAGCTGTTCGAGGAAGAATAGCCGATGCGTGTCCGCTTTCCTCGGTCTGCGCTGGCTATCGTGGCTGGTGCGCTCGCCGCCGTCATCTCGCCATCGGAGCGCCTGGCTCCATCGGCCTGGGCACAAGAACACCTCGTTGTTCCGGATGGCCCGAAGGCCGGTGAAGTGTGGGATGCAGGCCTTACGCCGTACATCCTTGAGCCGCTCGACATGCTCGGCATGGACAGCGGGGTCAACGAGATCGCGGTGAGAAAGTCGGCGCAGACCGGCTTCACCATGATGCTTCTGGCGTCGACCGCGCATTACATCGATCAAGATCCTTGCCGGATCATGATCGTCCAGCCGACCAGCGGCGCACTGGCCGACTTCAACCGCGAGAAGCTCTCGCTGGTCATCGAGAAGTCCGAGCCGCTCAAGAACAAGGTTCGCAGCCATACATCACGTCAGGCCGGCGCATCGACCGGAACGTCGAAGGTTTACCCGGGCGGTTCGTTAACACTCGCCATCGCCACCTCGGCGGCGGACCTGCGCAGTAAGACGATCAAGGTCGCGCTGCTCGACGAGATCGACGAATATCCGGACGATCTCGACAACCAAGGCGATCCGCTCGTCATGGTCGAGGCCCGTCAGGAATCGTTCCTGATGTCAGGCGACTGGAAACGCGCCAAGATTTCGACGCCGACGATCAAGGGCGATTCCAAGATCGATCAGGCTTTCGAGGCCGGAGATCAGCGATACTGGTTCATGCCTTGCCCCGGATGCGGCGAGCAGTTCCATTTCGTCTTCGATCGCAAGCATTTCAAGTTCGAAGAGGTCTATCCGTTCAGGGCGCACTATGTGACGCCGTGCTGCGGCTCGATCGTGGAAAGCCAAGAGAAAGTCGGGCTGATGAAAAAGGGGCGCTGGATCGCCACCGCCTCGCGCCCCGGCGCCTATCCGAGCTATCATTTCGATGCTCTGACCTCGCCGTTCGTGCCTTGGGAAAAGATCGCCCAGCGCTACGTCGAGGCCTCCGGCGATCCGAAGAAACTGAAGGCCTTCTATAACCTGACGCTCGGCCTTGCCTTCGACGTAAAAGGTGATGCCCCGGATCACGTGCAGTTGATGGCGCGCCGTTCACCGGAGTTGAAGAAAGGTCACATACCACCACTTGGGCTGGTGCTTGTCGGCTCGGCCGACGTTCAGATGAACGGCATCTGGTATGTCATCAAGGCTTACGGTCCGGACCGCCAGTCCTGGCGCGTAGATGCCGGCTATATCGCCGGAGCGACCGACGATCCCTTTTCGGGGGCATTCGCTACACTTGAGGAAGTCCGCCAACGCCGCTGGCCCGATGCCTTCGGCGGGACGCGGCAGGTTGATGCGTTCGGCGTAGACAGCGGCTATCGCAGCCATGTCGTCTACACATGGGTTCGCGGCAAGGCGGCGACCTTCGCTCTGAAGGGCCTCGACGGTTGGTCGCGTCCGGCGCTCGGGCAGCCGACGCCTGTCGACATCGACTTCAATGGCAAGCGCATTCGCAGCGGCGCAATGGTTTGGGGCGTTGGCACATGGTCGCTGAAGGCGGCCTTCTATGCAGACCTGGCCAAGCAGGGCGGCGCAAACGGCATGCAGCTTACCTACCCTGCCGGATACTGCCACTTCGGCGGCTGGATGGATGAAGTCTATTTCCGCCAGATCACATCCGAATACCTCGGGAACGAGAACTATCGCGGCCGCATCCGTCGCGTCTGGCTGGTTCGCAGCGGCGAGGAAAACCACCTGCTCGATTGCGAAATCTACGGGGCGGCGCTGGCCGACTACCTGGGCGTTTCGCGCATGACGGAAGAGCAGTGGCGTACGTTGATCGCCGATCGTGGCGTGCCCGATGACGTGAAACTGCCAGATATGTTCGCCCCGGCGCCGATGAAGGCACAGACCAGCCCGCAGCCGTCGAACACTATGAAAAGCGAACGATACGACACCGACGACGATAACGTCGCGGACAGCTGGTGGAGCAACTGATGGCCTGGACGCAAGCCGACTTCACGGCGATCAGCGCCGCAATTGCAACGGGTGCGCGCAAGGTGCGCTTCCAGACGCATGAGACGGAATTCCGTTCGCTCGACGAGATGCTGCGCATCCGCGATCAGATCAAGGCGGAAATTGATGGCGCCACGACCGGCGGCCTGATCCGCGTCGAATATCAGAGCGGCTACTGATGAACATCCTCGACAAGGCCATCGCGGTTTTCGCTCCGGGGGCGGGTTTGGCACGTGCCAACGCCAGGGCGATGCTCGATCAGTATCGCGAGCGCGAATACGCGGCAGCCCGCCACGGTCGCCGCAACCGCGGCTGGCGCGCCCGCTCGACCTCGGCGAATGTCGAGATCGCCGGTGCGATGGCTGCGCTTCGTGACCGTACGCGCGAATTCGTTCGTGACAGCTGGCAAGGACAGCGCATCCTTGATGTGCTGGTCTCTCACGCGGTCGGCACCGGCATCATGGTCGTACCGAATACCGGTTCCGACCGCTTCGACAATCGCTTCCGGATGCTATGGCAGGATTGGCTCGGCGGCGCCGATGCCGAAGGCGTGATGGATCTCGGTGCCATGCAGGCACTTTCCGTGCGCTCCATGGCCGAAGGTGGCGAATCCGTGCTGCGCTTCATCGATCCCGGCATCGACATGGCTGGCGGCTTGGTTCCACTCTGGATACAAGGTCTCGAAGGCGACCAGATCGACAGCACGAAGGATCGCGGTCTTACAGGAGACAACTTCAGGCTTGGCGTCGAGTTTGGCGACTATCACCGACGTCAGGCGTTGTGGCTCCATCCGGATCATCCCGGCGACATGACCTTGGCGGGTATCCGCAATTCGACCAGAGTGCCATGGAACGATCTTTGCCATCTCTACCGTCCCTTGCGGTGGGGGCAGATCAGGGGTGTGTCTTGGTTCTCCTCCATTCTTCTGCCAGGCAAGGAAGACCATGATCTGTTCGAGGCGGCGATTGTCCAGGCTCGCACACAAGCCAGCTTCGCCGGCTTCCTGAAACGGCAACAGGGCGGCGCCAACGTGCTTGCCGCCAAGAAAGAAGAGGACGGCAGCAAGGTCACCAGGATCGAGCCCGGAACGGTTGCTGACATCGGCGACGCCGACATCGTCTTTGCCAATCCGTCGTCACAGTCTTCTTTCCAGGAAGTCCATGTGGCCGCCATGCAGGCGATGGCGGCCGGCGCAGGCCTGACTTACGATCAGCTGACCGGCGACCTGTCTCGTGCCAACTATTCGTCCTTGCGTGCTGGCAAGATCGAATTCCGTCGTCTCATCGAACAGTTGCAATGGAACCTGCTCGCCCCTCGGATGGTGCAGCCGATCGTTCGCCGCTTCACGGATCGCGCCCTGCTTGCCGGCATGTTGCCGCAGCGCAGGGGCGGATATCCCGTCGATCTCATCATGCCGGCGAACGAACCCATTGACCCGAAGAAGGACATGGAAGCTGACATCCTGGCGGTTCGCACAGGTCGCATGTCACCGCAGGAATTCATGTCGTCGTGGGGCGTCGACTGGCGCAAGAGCCTCGAAGACGCAGCTGTCTTCTTCGCCGCCGCCGACAAAGCCAAGGTTACCCTGGATATCGATCCGCGCCGGCCGGCGCAGGGTGGCCCGCAACGCGTGGAAATGGAGCAGCAGCCATGAGCACGATCATTCGACTGCCCCAGATGATGCGCGACGCAGAGATCCGCGCCGGTTCCTTCGACGAGGCCACCGCCACCGTTGAAGTCATCTGGACAACCGGTGCCATCGGTCGTCGCGTGACGTGGCAGGACGGCGAATTCGATGAGGAGTTGGTCGTCGACACAAGGAGTGTCCGCCTCGATCGCCTGAATGCCGGCGCGCCGCTGCTCGACACGCACAGCAAGTTGAGCCTTGCCGATGTGCTTGGTTCGGTAGTTCCAGGCACTGCCCGCCTCGAAGGCGGCAAGGGTCTGGCCCGTGTCCAGCTGTCGAATTCGCCGGACGCCGTCGATCGGAATACCAAGATCAAGGAAGGCGTGGTGCGCAACATCTCGGTCGGCTACCGCATCCACGCCGTCGAGAAAAAGGAACGTGCCGGTCAGGTTGCCCTGCATCGCGTGATTGATTGGGAGCCATGGGAGCTTTCAGCCGTTCCGGTGCCCTTTGATGCCGGAGCGCAGTTCCGCAATGGGGAAAATGCATCCAACCTATTTGTTTGCAGGGTCTATGCCGATCCTGAAATGATCATCGCAAACCAGCGCCTGCGCCGCGAAATGCGCCTGCGCTCATACGGAATGGGTTGCCGCTAGTCGGTTGCCCGTCGCCGCCGATGGGCGGCTGCCCGACAATCTGCCTTCTCGGGCGAGGCGCACTCTGGAGACACATCATGAAGAAGCTGCTGAGGAAACTCCGCGGGCTGGAGGCGCGCGCCGCCGCAAAGCTTGCCGAGATCAAGGACGATACGACTGCTGAGGCCGCTCGCGCGATCGAGGCGGACCACAAGACCATTCTCGACGAGATCACCGCGCTGCGCGCCGAAATGGATAGCCTCGCCGGTGCTGACAGCGAGGACGATGACGACGACGATAACAACAACAGCAACGGTCAGCGCAACAGCGGTGACAACCTGACAACCCGCGCGGTCGAAATCGTCGGCATCGCGGCACTCGCCCGCCGCCAGGGTGTGGAACTGACGACCGAGGAAGAACAGACTGCCATCCGCTCCGGCACGTCACCGCAGGCGTTCCGCGCGCAGCTGTTCGATCGCTTGGCCGAGCGTTCCCGTTCGACGCAGACGAGCCCGAATGCGCAGATCGGACAGGACGAAACCGAGACCAGGCGCAATGCTCAGATCGAGGCCCTGGCATATCGTTTCGGCGCCCCCATGCCGCAGGCCGGTCCAAGCCAGCAGGCGCGTCAGTACATGGAACGCGGCCTCGTCGATATAGCGGCCGATGCGATAAATTTCCGTGGCGGACGGATGCTCAATGCAAGGCAGATCGACGACATATTCTCGCGGGCCGGCTCGCTGTCGACTTCCGACTTCCCTGCGATCTTCGAAGGCGCAATCAATCGCACGCTGGAAGGCCGCTACGCTCTGGCGCAACCGACCTATCGGCGTATCGCGCGCAAGCGCAACTTCCGTGATTTCCGTCCAGCGACCGTCGTCAAGGTCGGGGACTTCCCGCTGCTCCAGCGCGTGCTGGAGACCGGCGAGATCAAGTACGGCGCCTTCAAGGAGGGCAAGGAAACCGTGCAGGCGTTCTCCTACGCCATCGCGCTGCGCGTTTCCCGGCAGATGCTGATCAACGACGATATCGGCGCAATCGCCGAGATGTTGTCCGGCTATGGCGATACCGTGGCGCTGTTCGAGGAGATCACCTTCTACACGGGGGCCTTCAACGGCGTCCTGGCGGACAACAAGGCGGTCTTCCATGCCGACCACAACAACCTTGCTGCGGCAGGAACGGTGATCGACGTCGACAATGTCGGCAAGGGCCGCGCTGCCATGTCGAAACAGAAGAGCATCGGCGACAATCCGCTGTTGCAGAACCGTGCCCGCATCCTGCTCGTCGGGCCGGACAAGTTGACCGAGGCGGAAAAACTGGTGACGTCGATCACGCCGGCAACCGTCGCCAACGTCAACATCTTCTCCGGCCGCCTGGACCCGGTCGAGACGGGCATGATTGCCGGCAATGCCTGGCACCTCTTTGCCGATCCGGCCACCGGCTCGAATTACCGCTGGGGCTATCTCGACGGATATGAGGGGCCGCGCGCGCGCACGGATGAGCCATTCGGCCAGCAGGGTTTTGCCATGTCGGTCGAACTGGACTTCGGCGTTGGCGCGACCGACTTCCGCTTCGGTTGGAAGAACCCCGGCGCATAACGAACCTCTCCCTCGAAACAGAATTGAACCTGCCGGCACGCCGCGCGCCGTGCCGGCAGCAGCCATCCGGCGCGCACTCCCGTTTCAAGGATCTGACCAATGAAGAACTTCGTTCAACCGGGTGATGCCATCGACATCACCGTTCCTGCAGGTGGTGTCGTTTCCGGCGTTCCTTTCGTGTCGGGCAGCCTTGTCGGCATTCCCGGGGTGACTGCTGCGGCCGGTGCGCTGGCAACCATCCATCTCGAAGGCGTCTATGATCTGCCCAAGGTGTCGGCGCAAGCCTGGACCCTGGGTGCCAAGGTCTACTGGGATGGTGTCGCCGCGCTCGTCACCACCGTATCGGCCGGCAACACGCTGCTCGGTTATGCGGCGGACGTTGCCGCCAATCCGTCCAGCACCGGCCGCGTCCGTCTCGGCTCGCCGGTCTGATGACGACTGCTCTCTTTCGACGGCTGGCTGACGTTTCGCGGTCAGTCGTCGAAACCATCAACGGGGACGAATGCACGGTTCGCCCGGTCGAAAAGGTCGGTGGACCTAACGGCAAACCTGCATGGTCGACGGAGCGGCCATCCTATGAGGTCAAGGCCTGTTTCTATCAGGACAGCGACCCGCAACGGACGGACGATCCGCGTCCGATGCTGCGGCCGGGTCTTCAGGTCACGGCAAACCGGGCAGGGCCGATCAAGGCCTCGATCCGCCTTTTCGATCCAGCCAGGCTGCGCACCGACGACATCCTGCACCGCCATTTCGACACGGCTTTCTTTGAAATCACCGCCATCGACCCCGATGGCCTGGGTGGCGCGATGCTGACGCTGGCGTTCGCCAAACCGATCGGACCAATCTGATGCTGTCCGCCGAAGCTGCCCGGCTTGCCGCGATCGAGGTGCTATGTCCGACAGCATCGCTGGCGGCCAACGCCAATTACCCGACACTGGCTGGACGCGTCATCCTCGACTCGCGTTCGACTGCACTCCAGGACCTGGACAGGGATCACGAGTACACGCCGACTGTAGCGCTGCATACGATTTCCTCAACAGTGTCACGCCGGGGCGATGCCGCTGACGCGGCCGACAGCGAATGCAGCACCGAGATCGAGATCGTCTGTGAACTGGCCGTGGTCGCGTGCGACGAGGGCGGTCCAGACTATGCCGACGCCATGGCGAGCGACGATCCCGAAGCACGGCTCGTGCTTGCGGCGCTGACCAGCCAGGTTCGCAACCTGCTGGAATTCAGCCAGCGCGGCTTCCTGTTTCGCGACACGATCATCGGCATCCGCAAGATCGAGGAAGAGGCCTTCGGCGTTCCGGAATTGGGCTTGCGCTGGCACCGCACCACGATGCGCCTTTCCGTCGCGATCGAGGACGATCGTTTCGACCAGCAGAACGGCGGCATGCCGGAACCGATGGCGACGCTGTTCGGTAAGCTTCCTGCCGGCTCCTACGCAAAGCACAAGCTTGCGCAACTGGCGACGCACTTCGCCGCCGATCCACGCCCGCCGCTTGCCGGCGTCGCAGCCTTCGACAACCCGGATGCCGATCCGGCGACCGACAAACCCATTTTCTGGACAGGAGCCACCCATGCTTAAGCGCTACCGGCTCGCCATTGACGCACTGCAAGTGCCGATGCCTGACCGCGGCGGAAGGCTCTTCGGTGTCAAGGGCGAGACCATCGACAACGAACATCCCTTCTATGTGGTGCTGATCGCAGACCAAGACCTCGTCGAGGAACCGGCCGAAACTCCGGCCGGGGAAACCAAACAACAGCCCGCCGCTGGCGGCCAAGGCAAGGGGAAATAACATGGCCCTGTTCAATACCATTCCAGGCAATATCGTTGCGCCGATCGTCACCTTTGAGGTGAATAGCGGCGGCCAGTTCGAGAATTCGTCCCGGCTTCTTCTGATCGGCCACAAGGTGGCGGCGGGTACGGCAACGCTGGATCAGCCCGTCGCCTGCCCTTCGACGCTTGAAGCCCGCGCGCTGTTTGGCGCAGGGTCAATCCTCGACGATATGGTTCGGATCGCCCGCCGCAACGCGCCGGCACAGGAAATCTGGTGTCTGCCGGTCACGGAGACCGGCACGGCTGAGATCCGCACCATCACTGTTGCCAACGTCCCGGCAAGCGGCGGCGTAGGCGTTATCGAGATTGCCGGCGAGCCCCTGGCGATCACCATCGCGGCAGGTGATACCGTCAACAGCGTGGCGGCTGCGCTTGCTGCCGCCATCAACGCCTACTTCAATCCGCTGACCGAAGCGTCGCTGCCCTTCACGGCGGCAGCGGCCGCCGCCGTCGTTACGCTGACCGCTCGCCACAAGGGCGCGGTGATCGCGGATGTCGATGTCTTCGTGCCCGTGCTGACCGGCGCCAATGCCTTTGCCGGCGCCGCGCTGACGTTCGCCATCACGACGCCTGGCGCAGGATCGCCCGACCTGTCGGCAGGTCTTGCCGCACTCGGCGACGACCCTTTCGACTGGATCGCATCGCCCTTTGCGGACGCCAACAATGTCACGCGCTACAAGGCGCTTCTTTCCGACATTGCGGGCCGATGGGCGTGGAACCGGCAGGTCTATGGTCATGTCTTCTACCCGATCACCGACACGGTTGCGAACATCACCACTGCCGGCCTTGCGCAGGACGATCGCCACATCACCGCTCTGCCGCGTCCGGCCTCTGGCGGCAACGCGGAACCGGCATGGCAGTGGGTGGCGGGCTTCCTGGCTCGTATCACGCCCTGGCTGGCCGATGGCGCCAACGGCAATGTCTCGCGCAATCAGACCGGCCTTTCCGTCGAAGGCCTGTCACCGCCGCGCGACCGCTCGAAATGGTACGGCTACGCCACGCGCGACGCCTTCCTGCGTTCCGGCATCTCGACCTGGGCGGTCGATCAGGCCGGCCGCGTTCTGGTCGACAAGATCATCACCATGCAGCGCACCACGCTCGGCGTGCCGGATACCACCTTCAGGGATGTCCAGAAAATCGGCCAGCTCGTCTATGTGCTGCGCAAGTTCCGCACCGCGCTCACCATGGAGCATGGCCAGAAGGCTATCGCCGATGACAACCCCGGCAACGTCCAGGCGATTTCGACGCCTCGCGACATCGCAGCGACCTTCGTGCACACGTATCAGGAAATGGTGCTGACCGGCGTGCTGGAAAACCTCGATCTGGCGGCACGCCAGCTGCGCGTCCAGCGCAATGCCGACAATCCGAACCGTGTCGATATCTATGCGCCGCTCGACACCGTCAACCCGCTCGACGTGATCGCCACCAACGCGGTGATCTATTCGCAGTTCCGCGCGGCGGCTGCCGCTTAAAGGATAGCGTCGTTCGATCAATCGGCCGGCGCTGCCGGCCCTCTCTTCGCAACCTGAAAGGACACTTCCATGGCCGGACGCGATTTCGGCGGCAAGATCAGGGTAACCGGCTCGGCCGGCTACACTCTCTCGCTGCGTGGCACCATCACTATCCTCGGCGCGCATCAATCGAACGATGCCGTCACCAACCAGGACGGCCGCGCCGACCGCATCATCACACCGGATGCGCCGAACGCCGAACTGGTCTTCTCCGACGATGGTATCGACTTCGACGATCTGCTCAACAAGGATCGCCACAACATCACGATCGTCGAGGAAAAGACAGGCGTGACGCATCTGTTCACCTCGGCATTCTGGACCGGCAAGCCATCATCCAACCGGATCAACGGCGAGCTTTCGCAGCTCGGCATCCGGTCCGATAGCTACAAAAGGCTTGGCTGATGGCTGACAAGTCTGTTCCGATGTCGAAGACATATGAGGTTCATGGTGTCGTCTTCAGCAGCATCGGCGTCCGCGAGCCTACCGGTGTCGAATATTGGTCCATCGGCCCGATTGCCGAATGGCAGCCAACCGAGAACGGCAATGTCATGGTCGTTCATCGCGACGCTCTGAAGTCGTACGCCGATCGCCTCGTCGAGGCTCCGGCAGGCACGACATCGCCGGCAATCCTGGCGGTTCTGTCGCTGGCCGACTCACTCCGGATCGAGAGTGCGGTGAAAGGTTTTTTTACCGAAGCGGTCGAGTTGAACGCGCCGCCGACCTCCTGATCTGGCGGGCGCAAAAGGGCATAGGCGACATTGGCGCCTTGCCCCTTTCTCTAATCGTCATGCAGGCTGACCGTTACGCGGCCTGGCTTCAAGATCAGCCCAAGGGTACACGTTGATGTCCAATCGCGAAGTCGAAGCGATCCTGCGCATTTCCTCCAAACTCGGCAACATGCGGGCTCTGGAGACGCTGCAAAGCAAGTTGGCCCAGGTGGATCGGTCCGCCAAGGCGTTCAACAGAACCCAGGCAGCCTTGGCGCGCACGCAGACGGCCGCCTATAAGCAGACGGTCAGCACGCTTGCCGCGACCGCTCGCTACCTTGCTCCGGCCGCCATCGCCATGGGCGTTCAGCGTTCGGTTGTCGCCTATGCCGCCGTCGAGCGTCGCCTGAACCGCATCGCCATCAACGCCGATCAAGGCAAGGAGGCGGTCGGCGGGATGCTGAAGAGCATCAACCAGATAAGCTACGACTATGCCATTGCTCAGGACGATGTGACGACGGGTCTGGAAACATTGGTAGCCGCCGGCCGTTCTGCCGACGACGCGATGAAGTTCCTTCCAGCTGTGACGGCTACAGCGCAAGCCGCAGGTGCCGAGATTGCGGATATCGCTACCACGGCCGATGCCGTCTCCGGTTCTTTTGACATTGCCGGAGAAAAGATGCAGCGCGCTTTCGACATCCTTGTTAGTTCAGGCAAACAGGGAAAGTTCGAACTCAAGGACATGGCGCAGTATCTGCCGTCTATAGCTCCTGCCTTTTCATCGTTGGGATACAAAGGCGAGAGAGGACTTACCAAGTTGGCGTCGATCCTGCAGATCATCAGGCAGCGCACGGGATCAGCTGGCGAAGCGGCAACGGCAGCTCAGAATATCTTTCAAAAAATCATGACGGATGAGACCGTCAACAAGTTCAAAAAATTTGGCATCGACCTTCGTAGTGAACTAGCGAAGTCGGAAGATCCGATCAACAAACTGATCGAACTCACCCAAAAGGCCACCAAAGGCGACTTATCCAAAATTCCACAGCTGTTCACCGATGCTCAGTTCCAAGTAGGTATGCGTGCGTTGGTCATGGGTAGAAAGGATTTGGAGGCGTTTCAAACATCACTCTCCAACGTTGATGGCTCCACGATTCGAGACCTCAATCAGGTTTTGTCTGATAGCCAATCGAAGATCGACCGAATGGCTTCGTCGTGGGATCGTTTTGCTATCTCGATCGGCAAGACTGTTGCCGCGCCTGCCACCGAAATTCTCGACACTGCGACCAACTTCCTCGACTTCGATCAGGCAATCACTGAAGGCCTGACCAAACGCGGCCTGACACCGGACCAGCAGCAGACCTGGCGGGCGCGCAACTGGTTCGATAGCGAAGCGCGTGGCCTTGTTGCCTTCGAAGGCGGATGGCGCTCGCCGGAAGGAAAGATCGCCGAAAAAGGCACGATGGCGCTGTCGCCAGAATTGCCGTCAAAGCGGCAGGATGCCCCGGTGGTTGACAACAAGGCACACGCGTTGCCGGCGACGATGGAGGTTCCTGCCTCGCGCCCAAACCCTGCCATGGTATTGCCTGACCTCCGATACGACCGCTTCGTCGCACCTTCGCCTGAAGGCATGCAGCAAAGGTTCGCCGATGAACGCCGTGACAGGCGCACCGCCTTGGCCGCCCTGCCAGCTACGTCAAGTGGTGATGCGTCCTATGATGCATTCCGGCGCGCGGCGGGCGGCGGCCAGCTTCTGGCTTCCGACTTCGGGGCAGTCGCCGATCAGTCTTCAGTCGCTTCGTCGATCGCGCAGGCAATCGGCGAATTGCCGGGGGCGATCAGGGCGGGCATGCAGGACCTCTTGGCGCCAACGACAACGCCCGATTTTGCCTTGCCGGCTGCTAACGGTCCGAGTTTTCGTGAAAGCGAGGAAGCCTCCATGAAGCTGCTGCGCAGCGATGCTTCCGGCATCTCGAACGAGATCGAAAGCTCGATCAACACGGGCGGGAATGGCGCAGCGCAGTCGATCCGCGAGGCAGCCGAAGCGGTCAATCGGGCAGGCGGCGAAGCTGGCAATGCCTTTGCGCAGATGGTCGCAGGTATCGGTCGCCAGATTGGCCAGGAGGCTGCGCAGTCATTCAGGGACAGCGTCGGAACCGTTACCGTCAACGCGAATGTGCGCACGTCGCCGGTCGGCTCGCTCGCCCCGGCAACCGGCGACAAGGGCCGCACCATGCCCAACGCTGGCGGGCTTCGCGAGAAGATCTGATGCGCAATTGGCTCAAGCTTCGGCGCGCCTCGTTTCGGGGCGTGCCTTTCCATGTCGAAGACGATGGCCCGATGCGCGGCCGCCGCGTTGTCGTTCATGAGATTTCGGGCGGTGAACGGCCCCTGACCGAGGATATGGGGCGCATGGCGACGGCCTTTTCGGTCAGCGCCTATGTTGCTACCGATGCCGCCGACGCCATCGGCCTTGCGCTGGAGCGTGCCTGCGATGCACCGGGCGCGGCGCTGCTTACGTTGCCGATCGACCCTGCCAGGATGGTGCATTGCGTCGGATGTGAGCGCGAGCGCCGCAAGGATCAGGCCGGGTACATCGCCTATCGCCTTTCCTTCATGGAGGCCGGAGCAGGTTCATCCGGTTCGATCGGTGGCATCTCTGCGCTGCGCGAGGTCTTTGAGAACGGAATTGCCGCCGTGACAGGTGCAATCGGGAAACTCTTTCAATGACCGACTGGCTCTTCCGCTTGTGCGACCGGCTGATCACGGATGCCGATGACCGCATTCAGGTTCAGCAGAAACAGGCAGAGATCGTGGCCGGAGGCGACGCCGCGGCTGCCTCCTTCCTCGAACTGTGCCGGCTGGTCGGCGACGCCGCCGATCCAAATGCCACGTTGATCGCCCTGGACGAGATCGGGGATACCGCGCCGGTTGACCTGCTCGGCAAACTCGTCGTGCATGCTTTCGCCGCCATGCGCGCGTCTTATCCGGCGCAGCCGGACGCTGCGGCTGCAAGGGCTCGTCTCGCCGCCCGTGCTGAAATCGCCTATCCAATCATCGGCGACGCGCTTGACCATGTCGTTCTCGACTTCACGGTGCGACTGATCGGCGAGGCGACGGTCCAGCTGTCGCGGCTTGCCGCCAATGCTGTGCCGATCGTGCGCGTGGAGACCGGCATTTCCCTGCCGTCCTCCTTGATTGCCTTCGATCTCTACGGGCAGGCGTCACGGGGTGCGGAGATCATGGAACGCAACAGCACCGGCACGCCGATGCTGATGCCGTCGCCGTTGAAGGCGCTTGCATACTGACATGCTCGAAACAGTCATCTTCAGCGTCGGCGGCAGACCTCTGCCGCACAAGGCCTGCCGCCTGTCGGCCAGCGCGGAAGGTGCTGTCCGCGAGGCGGCCTTCACCGTCGCACATACCGGCGACGGCGTGCCGTGCCAGCCGGACGATGTCGCGACGATCACGGTTTCCGGAGACCTGTGGGGCACCGGCTTCGTGCGCGATGTGCGTGGCAGCCATGGCGAGGCGGATCGTTCTTATGAAGTGACCTTCGTGTCGCGCACGATCGATGCCGTCGAGTGTTCGATCGATCATCCGACGGGATACAAGAAGGACTGCGACCTGCTCGACATCGCCAGGGAGTTTGACACGCTTGGCATTGGCGTCGAGGGCAACCCCAATACCGAGAAGAAGGCCAGACACAAGGTCGTCCCCGGCGAAAGTCTCTTCCAGACGCTGGAGACCGATGCGCGCGCACAAGGGGTCCTGATACAGGACACCGAAAAGGGAAAACTGAAGCTGGCCGACAAGCCGGAGGGCCGCCACGCTGGCGGCCTTGTTCGCGGCCGCAACATCAAGCAAGCCGAAGCCCAGATCACGGGTGCCGGCCGGTTTTCATCCGTCAAGGTGCGCGGCCAGAATTCGACGGGTGTCACCGCGCCAGCCTTGCGATCCGAAGGATCTGCCAACGATGCCGGCGTCAAGCGCAACCGACCGCGTATCCTTGCCTATGAAGGTGAGGCGACATCCGCACGCTTGAAGAAGCGCGCCAGATGGGAGGCCCAGCGCGGCGCCGGCAACGGTACGTCCTGCTCGATCGTTACGCCTGGCTGGCGTGACGATGCCGGCCGTCTGTGGACACGTAATTTCCTTGTGTCGGTCGACGACAGCTGGCTCGGCATCAATCAGGACATGGTGATCGCCGAAGTCGCACTGGAGCAGGGCGCCGATGAAAACGAGGGCACCAGGGCGACGCTGTCCCTGAAAGATCCGCGTGCGCTTGGTGGAGACAACCCGCGCGGCAGCTCGGCCGGCGGTTGGAGTGCGCCTTCGGCATCCGATCCGGCGTACCGTGACGAGGGGGAGTAGAACGCATGTTCGACAGCCACCTTACGCGTTTCCAGCTCGACGGCAGTGTCGAGCATAAGGACGGGCAGCAGTTCATCGGCGGCAAGGGCTTTGCTGGCGACCGGTTCGAACGCGTGCACCGCCCCGAACCGCATGGTTTTGCCTCGTATCCGGTCAAAGGCGGCATCGGCATCGCCATGTCGGCGCGCGGCAATCGCGACTCGGCTTATGTCTTCGGCGGTGAAAATCCGTCGCTGCGCCCCGATGTCGCTATGGGCGGAACGGCCATTTACGATCACACCGGCAACATCGTTTCGGTGGTGCAGGCCAACCTGCGCATCGTGCATGCCACCGTCATCCACATGATCGCTCCGTCGATCATTCTCGAAGGCCGGGTCAAGCTCGGCGGTCCAGGTGCGAGCCGGCCGGTATCGGCCCAGGGCACCATCGACAGCCGCGGCGATATCGACAGCAGCAATTTCGCCAACGGCGTGCTGACAACCTGAAAGAAAGACATGCAGATCATTGCGCTCGACGGGCCGGCAACGCCGCTGCTCGATCCCGACGTCGTGTGGAACGGGATTGTCGGCGATCTCGAAATCACGGCGCCCAACGACCCGTCCAACCCGGCCGGCCTGCGTGCCGGGCAATCGCTGGCGACGGCCGTGCTGATCTGCCTGATGACGGATTGCCGTGTCGAGGCGACCGAGCTACGCGACGGAGACGCCAATCGCGGCTGGCCAGGCGACAGCTTCGACCTCGAGTCGGGTGAAGTGCCTCTCGGGTCGCGACTGTGGCTGCTGCGTCGCCGCGCGCTGACGGAGGATCTTGAGCTGGAGGCGCAGGATCATGCGCGTGCAGCGCTGCAACCGTTGATCGATGACGGTGCCTTTGTCCGCTTCGATGTCACGGCTTCCGTCAACCGTGTCGAGAACCGGCTCGACCTCGACGTTCGCGGCTATGGAAATGCCGGCGAGCTGCGCTTTTCGCAACGGTTCGCTTTGCTCTGGGCCGTCTTGGCACGTGATCCCTTAACACCCTCAATCAGGTGACAGAATGGGTTTTCCGCTTCGCTCGCTCGACGAGATATCGCGCACGGTGCGCGGCGCTTTCAGGCAGTATCTGCCCGGAACGGACGCCAGCCTTCGGGTCAACATCACCTATGTCATCAGCAAGGCGATTTCGCTTTTGGCGCGCGAATACGAGCTGCGTTTCGGTTGGCTTCACCGCAACATGTTCCTGTGGTCGGCAGACAATGCCGAATGGGTGTCGCTGCTCGCGGCCGACGTCGGCATATGGATCAAACCTGCGGCTGCTTCGTCCGGCGCCCTGTTGGGAACGGGGGCGCCAAACCAAGTGTATCCAGCGGGTATACGCTTTTCGAGCGGCGGCCAGACATTCGTTTCGACCGCTGCGATAGCTTCCGACGCTATAGGTGGGCTGCTGTTGCCTGTCCTGTGTGAACAGGCGGGTGCATCGACGAACCGCGACGTCGGCGCAGTTCTGATGCTGGCCGATCCGTCGCTTCAGCCAACGCTCTCGCAAGAGTTCATAGTTACGGCTGGCGGGCTCGGCGGTGGCGCCGATGCCGAGACTTTGGAGGCGTTGCGTTCGCGGGCATTGCAGCGCAAGCGCAATCCGCCACGGGCAGGCGCGCTGAGCGATTATGAGGAAATCGCCCTGTCGGTTGCCGGTGTCATCAAGGCCTGGGCCTTTCGCGTTCCGGCTTCGCCCGGCGCGGTGACGGTGTTGTTCCTCTTCGCCGGCCGCGTCGACTCCATCCCGTTGCCGGGTGACGTTGCTGCCGTGCAGGCGGCGATCGATGCGCGACGCCTCATCAGGGTGGATGCCAGCGAGGCGTCAGCTCCTGTTTCGTTGCCGATCAATGTTTCCATTTCCGGGCTCAGCCAGGACACTGCGGAAATCCGGGCTGCGGTTGAAGCTTCGATACGGGCGATGCTGGTCAATCGCTGCCGGCCGGGCATCGCTGGCAACACTTTCACTGTTTCCAGAAGCTGGATTTCGGAAGCGATCTCGGCCGCTTCAGGTGAAGACCGGCACGTCCTTCTGGCTCCGGCCGGCGACATAACTCTGACCGGCGGTCAGTTTCCGGTTCTCGGGGTCGTGACCTATGCGTGATACCGGCCTCAATACGGTCACACGTGACCCTTCGCCGGACCAGGTGCGGCAGCCGGTTGCCAGGCCGTTTGACGTCCTGGCCGATCCGGACGTTGAAACGCTCTTGCCCGCGGCTTTGAATTTCTGGCCCCGTGGAGCGGCATTCGGCTCTCCGGATGGTCTCGCCGTCGACTCGTCTTCCAATTGGGCGAAGCTGATGCGGGTGTTGCTCTCTCCGTTTGCGACGCTCTACCGGCGGGCATTCCTGTTGGCGATGGAGGCAAGTCCGACGACGCTCGACCAGACCCTTGAAGACTGGGAAGTCGAATACGGCTTGCCGGACAGTTGCGTGCAGGGCGAGCAGACCAGGGCCGAACGCATCGCGGCAGTCATGGCAAAAGTCAATTCGGCGCCGCTCGTCACGCCGGGTGACTTCATTCGTCTCGCGCTCGACTATGGGTTCGTCATCGAGATTGAAGAACCCGCCGTTTTCGAATGCGGCTTTTCCGAATGCGGTGGCGATCACGCCACCGGCGCCTGGCGGCAGGAAGTTTACTGGATCGTTCGCGTTTCCGAGGTTGCCGTTTTCTACTTCAGGACCGGAGAGGGTGAATGCGGATCTGATCCGTTGTTTTCCTATGGTGATGCAGAACGGTTGATCTGCACACTCATGCGTTTGGCGCCGGCCTGGACCATTCCCGTTCTCGAAATAGTGGAGCCCAACCCATGAAATATCAGCCGCCTTTTGGCTCACCCGATCCGAATGCCGGATATGTCGACAAGAGTGTTCCGGGTGCCGTCGCCGGTTCCAAAGTTCCGGCGAAGGCGATCGAGCAGTCCCAGCGAGAAATTCAATACGTCCTTCTTCAGGCCGGATTGGTGCCAAGTGACGGCGATCTGACGCAACTTTGGCAGGCTTTGAATATTGTCGCCATGCCCGGTTTCGCCGGACGCCTTGCTTGGATGCCTGTACTGTCGGTGACGACAATCGCACCGCCGGCCGGTCCTGCTGTCGGTGATGCCTATATCGTTCCCACTGGCGCGACCGGCGCATGGGCTGGCCATGCACAGAAGCTGGCGATCTGGGTTGGTGGTGCCAATTGGGCTCTAATTCCGACGAAAGACGGTCACGGTGTCAGCCTTCCCAATGGTCGGGTCTTCGAGCGTATCGGTGGCGTGTATGTGGAGAAGATCGCCGGGGACACGCAATCAGGGAAGTGGCTTTATGCCGTCGATACCGGCGCGGTAAACCAACTCGTCGTGACGCTGGATCCTGTGCCGCCTGCGCTCGTTGCCGGAATGACACTTCGCATCAAGACGGCTTTGACCAATACGGGCGCGCCAACGCTTGACGCCAACGGGCTTGGTCCCAAAGCCATCCTTTTCGACGATGGAACGGCTCCGGCAGGCGGCGAGTTTGTTGCGCCGGGCATCCTGGAACTGATCTACACGGGAGCCAACTGGCAGGTGCTCGGCTTTTCCCGCCCGACTGCGCGCCAGGTGGCGATGTCCTTCAATCGGGTGAAGTTTACGACGCCCGGCGGAACCACCTGGACTGTACCTGCGGGCGTCACGATGGTCCGCGTAAAGGCATGGGGAGCCGGTGGCGGGGGTGGCTATACCGGAGTGGCGACGGGTGCCCCAGGTGCCGGGGGAGCCGGCGGCTACGCTGAGCGCACCTGCAGGGTCACACCAGGTCAAGTTATCAATGTGTTTATTGGCTCGGGGGGCGCCGGAGGCACGAGCATCCAATTTGGGCAAGCGGGAACCGATACGGCGGTGACCGTTGATGGCGTCGTAACACGCGCAACTGGTGGTGCCGGGGGTCAAAACGCACCAGCGGACGGCATTGGTAATGGGGGCTCTGGCGGTTCTCCAAGTTCAGTCTTTGATTTCGGGATCGTCGGCAGTCGCGGTGGCGACGGAGCCGGCGGAACGGTTGGCGCTAGCACCTATCGATATGGCGGCTGGGGCGGCGCTGCACCTAACGGCGGTTCGTCCGCAGCGGGCGGTTATGGCGGCGTAGCGCCGGGTTCCGTGCCTGGCGGCGGTGGCGGCTCAACTGCGAATGTGGGCACCGTTGGCGGTGCCGGCGCGCGCGGTGAAGTCTGGATCGAATATTGAGAGTGAGGGGGCGAAAATGAAGATCGCGATCGTTGAAGGAAGTGTTGTCACGAGCGTACTTGAAGCCGCAGGAGTTTACACCGTCGACGTCAACGGCAAAGCAGCTCGTGCTCCGGCGACATACACTGTTGAGGATGCCTCGGGAGCCGCCGCCGAAGAGGTGGAATACGAAGCCGTAATCATGGCGCCTGAAGGTGGTCGACTGATGCTCTCCGAAGAGGCGTCGGTCGGTTGGCTTTATGAAAATGGCGCCCTGGTGCCGCCGCCGGCTATCCCGCCAACGAAAGCCGAACTGCTCGCGTATGCGGCCCAGAAGCGATGGCAGGTGGAGATCGGTGGTCTTGTGATCAATGGAGAGACCATAGACACGAGCCGGGGAAGTCAGGCCATGATAACCGGGGCATTCTCATACTCGAAAGAGCATCCCGAAGAGCAAATCCACTTCAAGGCTTTGTCGGGTTGGGTAACCCTGAACGCCCCAACCGTTGCCGCCATCGCAACGGCTGTGGGCGCTCATGTCCAGTCCTGCTTTGCCCTGGAGGCGACAATCGCCGTCGCGATCGAGGCGGGGACTCTCACGACTACGGCTGCCATCGACGCAGCAAACTGGCCGTCAGCGGCGTGATCTAAAACCGAAAGGATCTAAAACGATGACCACGACGCTGGACATCCAGCGCCGTCTGGCGGAGCTTGGCTATCAGCCGGGTGCGCTAGATGGCATTCCCGGCCGCGTCACAGCGGCTGCCGTCAAACAATTTCAACGCGCGCGCAATCTGATCGCCGATGGGATCGTCGGCCCGAAGACGTTGGCTGCGCTGTTCCCGGGCAAGCCAGAAGGCGACGCCGTTGCTCCTTGGTTGGAACTGGCTCGCGCCAAAGTTGGCCTGCACGAGCGCCTGAACAACAGGACGCTTCGTGATTGGCTGAAGAGCGACGGCAACACGCTCGGTGATCCGGCGCAGCTGCCGTGGTGCGGCGATTTCATGGAAACCTGCATCGCGCTTACGCTGCCCGACGAAGTGCTGCCGGCAAATCCTTACTACGCTTTGAACTGGCGCAGCTTCGGCCTGCCGCTGAAGATCGTCGCTGCCGGCGCCGTCGCTCCATTCTCTCGACCTGGCGGCGGGCACATCGCCATGGTTGTCGGGCATGACCGTGAGACTTTCCACGTCCTCGGCGGCAACCAGTCCAACGCTGTGACCATCACGCGCATCGCCAAGAGCCGCCTGGCTGGTTCGCTGCGCTGGCCAAAGACCTTTCCGCTGCCGGCGATCGAACTGCCGTTTTCGACGCTCGACGCCACGGTCTCACAGAACGAGGCCTGACCGATCCCGCGCTCGGCCGGGTTCGTCGGGCATTCCCTCAAAACAAGGAAACATGAATATGCGACTGCTGCTATTGCTGGCAGCGGCGATGCTCGCGCTCGCCGGCTGCACCACTGTCGAGGTCGATCAGTCGATCCGCAAGAACCTGCCGCAAATCTGCAAGGCTTCGACTGACGCGCACAATCTCTATTTGGTGGCCGTCGCGTTCGGCAAGGTTTCGGAACGAAACCAGCAGCGGGTCGACGGTGCCTGGAGTTCTCTGGTTCCCCTTTGCAAGGATCCGTCCAGCCAGACCGCGGCCGGCGTGCTGACGGCTGCCTTCACCGCCTACCTCACGATCACCAGCTATGCGCGCGAATAGCCATCAGCGCGGTCTTTCCCCTTTCATTCACCACGAAAACGAAGGAACGAATTATGGGCAAATACAGCAAACTCATTGGCTCGATCGTTGGCGGCGTCGCGGGCCTGCTCGTGGCTCGCGGGCTTCTGCCGGCCGAATGGGCATCGCCGGAGATACAGGGCGCCATCGTCGTCCTGCTCTCGGCGGCCGCGACATTCGCCTTCCCTGCGAACAAGCCGAACTGACGCATCCGCCAGCTGTCCCGCTTCCATTCCACTCCGAGGCCGAAATGACCTTGCACGAATTCCTCACCACCATCGGCCTCGATCCTGCGATCCTGGGAGCGGGGGCGGCAGGCGGGCTCCTCCGATCACTCTCTCGAAAGAGGTTCAAGGTGCGAGAGGTTTTCCTGTCTCCAGTCTGCGGCACACTTGCCGCAGGCTACCTGACGCCATGGGCAGTCCACATCGTACGCTATTACGGCTGGCCACCGATGCCGACCGACGCCTCGGCGGTCTACGCCATGGCGTTTCTGATCGGCACCATTGCCATGTGGATCAGCGATCTGGTGTTCGAGGCTATCGTCCGACGCATCAAAGGGCCGACCGATCACAGTGCGTGAAAATGCCCCAGATTGGTCACTTTCTGTCCGTAGCGACGGCCTGAAACTCCAGAAGCTCTAGCATCACGTCCAGCCATTCTGGAATTTCCCTGTCGCCAGCTTTCCAGCGCCTCACCGTGCGCGACTCCACGCGTATCCGCCGCGCCAAAGCAGTCTGCCACTGCTCTCCGAAAAGGGCAGTGGCGCGCTGTTCAAGTTCCGATGGGGTCATGCTTCCAGCACACGCAAGTAAGCCTCCGGCTTTTCTTCGTCTCCGTTCAACTCGCTGCTGTCGTGGATTTGCAAGACGTTTTCCCACTCGTCCAGCGACTCATGATGGCGGTCCAGAAGAACTTCTATCATGTAATCGTGGACGGCCTTCACCGTGCCCGTCTCGCCAACCCGAAAGACGCCGATTTGGTAGTGTTCAACGTCCTTGAAAAGTTCGACGCGCTGGCCAATAGCGATGGTCATGGTTAAGCCTCCAGCTTCGCAAGATATTCGCGCCAAACGTTGCGTGCTTCATCCGTGCAAAATGCGCGCTTGATGGCCAGTTCGGCCATGCCTTTGCGGGCACGCCTGCTCTTCGTCTCGCGCTCCATCTGGTCAATGTAGTGGCGCACCTGTGCCGCATTCATCGGAATGCGCGCCCGAGCTTGCTCATTGGTGCGCTCTTCGCGAGGGCCTTCAAGGGTGACCATAGTCAAATGCTCCGATTGTCATAAAGCGGGACCATGCCAGACACCCAAGGTTCCGGCGCCCAGACGCGGCCATTGTAGGAAATACGGGCAATTTTCTCGCCGTTGTCGGTAATGAAAACATCGGCAAGGCGAGATGAACCGACACCAAGTCGATCACGGATGGCGCAGAAGGTGGCCGACATTTCAGAGAACGACTGACCGGAATACGTTCTGCCGCGAATTTTCATAAGCATGGGCTTTCCCCGAATTTGTTAGCGACCTCATTCGTTGAATACAGATAGGACCATTGGTCCTAATTGTCAACGGCAAATGCTGCGTCACGCAAGCCCGCCAACAAAGGCGCTGGTGTCACCCTTGGATGCCCGCGACAGGCTCACCGCGCCACGGCAGCCGCGCGCCTTGCACACTTCGCCGGCTTCGACTTCGTCGAGGTAGAGGAATTCACGCTCGGGCGATGTGCAGATCATCGAGCGGGTCAGATAGGTGACGTGCTTGCACGTCTTGCAGCGCATTTCGAAGCGGTCGCTTTCATCAAGATCGCGGACCTGAATGTTGCGTTTCCAGTTCATCGGATCGGCCATCACCAGAAGTCCTCTGCTGTCGGGATGCGTGTGTAGGAAATCTTGCCGCCGACATGGCCGCCGGCAGGCGGCTTCCACATGCCGAGCGACATGACCGTTCTTCCGTATCTCGCGTTGAGCCCATCGATCGCACCGGCAGCGCGTTCCCACTTCTGGCGAGCGCGATCGTCGTCTTCCAGAAAGTCCAGCTGACGCTGGTCGGCACGGCTCAAATCCATGAGTGTCACGCCGACGCGAAACACTGTCATGGTCCTGGGAAGTTCGCTGCGCACGCGCGACCAAAGTCTGTCGAGACCGGCAAGCACTGCCTGATCATCGTGGACAATCGGCAGCCGGTGCTTGCCTTGCCACGATCCGTCGCGGATCGACAGCCAAAGCCAGATCCCGGCGCAATAGTAGCCACCGCGGCGAAGCCGGCGGGCGGCCTTGATCAGCAGCAGGCGGCAAATCTCATAAGCCCCGTTGAGCGACCGGCTTTCCGGCGGAAGCACGCGGCCGTGACCGAACATGCCGCGTTCCGCTGCCGGCGCCTGGATGTCGTATCCGTGCAGCGCATACCACAGCCGTTCGCCGGTCACGTTGTGCCATAGCTTGCGCATGTGCTTGGGCTGAAGGTTGTAAAGCTGCTCGACGGTCTGGATGCGCGAGCGATAGAGCCGCCGCGCCATGTTCTCCCCGACGCCGGGTATGTCTTCCAGCGTGAGCTTGAACAGCGGTTCCGGCAGGTCTTCCGGCTTCCAGATCAGCAACCCGTTGCCGTACTCTTCGCCGGCTTTCTTGCCGACCTTGCAGGCGATCTTCGCAAGCTGGCGATTGGCGGCAATGCCGACCGACGAGGTGATGTGCGTGCCGACATTGTTGGCCAGCGTTCGCTTCAGTCGGTCGACCAGCGGCACCGGATCGCGTCGGCCGTTGTCATCGAGGCGGCAGGTCAGTTCGTCGATCGACTTCACCGTATCGATCGGGATGACCGATTCGATTTCGGCCAGAAGCGTGTTGTGGGCGCGTCGGTAGAGGTCCGGTTTTTGTGGCACCAGCACGATATCAGGACAGAGCTTGCGGGCATCGTTGACGTTCATCACGTTCTTGACGCCGAACGCCTTGGCCTCCTTGCTGCACGCTATGACGCAGGTGCGGTTCGTCCCTTCGAACGGCACCACCCCGACCGGGCGACCGCGCAGCTGCCTGTCGCACTGCTGCTCCACGCTGGCGAAAAAGCCATCGAAATCCAGGTACAGGCGCTCGATGGTCTCCGGTTTGCGCAAGGCAAAACTCTCCCGTGGCGCGTCCGGCGCGCAATCCGATGCAAATAATGAAAGTGGCCGGTCTTCCGGCGTGTTCTCAAAATGTTCTCATGACCGGATCGTGTCAAGAGAAAAGGAATGCGTTCCTATTTTCGCAACGTAACGCCGATCATTTCAGCGCTGTCGCGATTCGTTCGCCACTCCCAGGGTCTGGCGAACAAACCTGCCCACATGCCGCGTTCCGCCGATCTTGCTTCGTGTTCGGCCGTTCCATAGGCGCCGTCGCTATAGCGCGGCCAATCAAGTGCATGCCCTTGGCTGACCATCCATTCGGCCACATCTTTCCCGCCAGCAGTGCAAACAGCCACGGAGCGCCGGTAGCGATCACGGTCAACTTCAACGCATGAGGTGGGCCGATGGGCGTCGAGGAAGTCAGCCAGCGCAAGTGCGGCTTTTTGCCCGCAGCGGTATTTTTTGCCGGCGCCATCGACGCACAACTGGCGGCTCTCGGGCGCGTCGATCCCGTTGAGGCGAATTCGCTGGCCGTGGATTTCAATCGTGTCGCCGTCGACGACGGAAGCAACACCGACGATTGGTCCCGCCAAGGCCGAAGACCAAGCCATCAATGCCACAAAGATGGTTGAAACTGTGGGGATAACTGTGGGGTGCGGTCGGGAGAGCAAAGGCAACCCTTTGATTTTTCTGGTCGGAGTGGCAGGATTCGAACCTGCGACCCCATCGTCCCGAACGATGTGCGCTACCAGGCTGCGCTACACTCCGTGACCAGACGGCGGGCTTATAGCTGCCACGTTCGGTTCCTGCAAGCGGGTATGGCTCAGTTACGGTCGCATTTCACGAGCTTTGTTGAGCTTTGTCGGCGCAGTGCTTTTCCGAATAAGGTTCCTGTTAGGCAGATGTGCTAAGAGCGCTGCACGTGACGGCGACGCGCAACGTCATTTTCGCTGCAAAAAGGCCCGTGCCGATGGGAGTTTCGCTGTCTTGACCTTCAAGATCGTCACTGAGGCCAGGCCCAACACCTTCGCGTTCGAGACCGAGGCGCTCGTCAAACCGTCGGGTTTCCGTGAGTATGATGCACGCTGGTGGTTCGGTCATCCCGGCTCTCCGCAGCCGCCTGAACTCAACCTTGTCGGTGTCCAGGCACTGGGTATGGGACTGGGCACCTTGATTCGCCGTCTGGGCGTCGGGCCCGGTATCGTCACGGGGCATGATTTTCGGTCATATTCGCTGTCGATAAAACTGGCGCTGGTGTCCGGTCTGATGGCCGCCGGCGCCAAGGTCAGGGATATCGGACTGGCGCTATCGCCAATGGCCTATTTCGCCCAGTTTGCACTCGACGTTCCCTCAGTCGCAATGGTCACCGCCTCGCATAATGAAAACGGCTGGACAGGTGTGAAGATGGGGGCTCAGCGGCCACTCACCTTTGGTCCGGAAGAGATGGCTTCGCTGCGGGACATCGTGCTCGGTGGGGATTTCGATCTCGCCGATGGTGGCAGCTATGAGTTCGTCCCGGACTTTCGCGCCGCTTACATGGATGATCTCGTTTCCGGCGAGCGCATCTCCCGAAAATTGAAGGTGGTAGCCGCGTGCGGCAACGGCACAGCAGGGGCTTTTGCACCCGAAGTGCTGAAGCGCATCGGCTGTGAGGTGGTTCCGCTGGACGTTGAACTCGACCACACGTTCCCGCGCTACAATCCCAACCCGGAAGACATGGCAATGCTGCATGCCATCCGGGACAAGGTGCTGGAGACCGGTGCCGATATCGGCCTGGGTTTCGATGGTGACGGCGACCGCTGCGGTGTGGTCGATAATGAAGGCCATGAAATCTTCGCCGACAAGGTGGGCGTGATGCTCGCCCGCGACATTTCCGGCGAGCATCCCGGTTCAGCTTTCGTCGTCGACGTGAAATCGACCGGCCTGTTCGACACGGATGACGTTCTGCGCCGCAACGGCGCCAGAACGGACTATTGGAAGACCGGTCATTCCCACATCAAGCGTCGGGTTGCCGAGCTTGGGGCCATCGCCGGGTTTGAAAAATCCGGCCATTTTTTCTTCAATCCGCCTATTGGACGCGGTTACGACGATGGGTTGGTGACGGCCATTGCGATTTGTCGCATGCTCGATCGCAATCCTGGAAAGTCGATGGCCGACCTCTATCGCGATTTGCCGCTGACCTACGGCAGCCCGACCATGTCGCCGCACTGCGATGATGACAAGAAATACGGCGTGGTCGAGCGTGTGGTCGCCGACTTCCGGACACTGAGGGAACGGGGCGAGGTCTTCGCGGGTCAGAAGATCGTCGATCTGATCACGGTCAACGGTGTTCGCGTGGTGGCGCAGGATGGTACCTGGGGACTGGTAAGGGCCTCGTCGAACAAGCCGGAACTGGTGGTTGTAGTGGAAAGCCCGGTTTCCGCGGAGCGGCGGCGGCAGATGTTCGAAGGCCTGGACACCGTATTGCGGCGCAGCCCGGAGGTCGGGCCGTACAATCAGACATTTTGAGCGCAGGCGACGGGGACGGCATGAGTGAGCGCATCGTCGGTTTTGTCATGAGCGGCGGTGTCGGCTCGCGGCTATGGCCGCTATCGCGCGAGGACAATCCCAAGCAGTTCCACGACCTGTCTGGCGATGGCTCGATGCTGGTCAAGACACTGCAACGCCTGGCCGCGCGCAAGGACGGCGAAGCTTCGGTTTTTCTGATCGCCTCCGAGCGCCATGCCGATCGGGTCGGCCGCGATCTTGCGGGCGTCGATCTTGGTGGTGGCGGTGCCTTGTTCGAGCCCGTTGGTCGCAACACCGCCGCCGCTGTGGCGCTGGCAACGCTGCGCACACTCGCCGAGTTCGACGATGCGCTGATGCTGGTGGTGCCATCCGATCACGAGATTTCAACGACTGCGCAGTTCTGGCAAACCGTGGAAGCCGGCATTCCGGCAGCCAATGCCGGCAGGCTGGTCGTATTTGGCGTGCCGCCGACCCATCCGGAAACAGGCTATGGTTACATCGAGACCGGCGCGGAACGGGACGGTGTGTTCGATGTCTCGCGTTTCGTCGAAAAACCGGATCTCACCACCGCGCGGGACTATCTTGCGGCAGGCAATTTCTACTGGAATGCCGGCATCTTCCTGTTTCGCGCGGGCGCCATGCGTGACGCTTTCCTGTCGTTTCGACCAGATATCTGGCAGGCCACCGAGGCCGCCTTCAAGGCGGCGACAAGCGATGTTTCCGGCCTCTACATGGGGCAGGATCTCTACGAAGCCATTCCTGCGATTTCGATCGACTATGCCATCATGGAGCGGGCAGCTGATATCGCTATGGTCCCGGCCGGCTTTCGCTGGAACGATCTAGGCTCCTGGCAGTCCTTGCTCGATATCGGGCCTGCCGACAAGGACGGCAATGTCGTCATCGGCGATGTCGTCGCGATCGATTGCCAGAACTCCTACATCCGCAGCCAGGGCCGCCTTCTCTCGGCCGTCGGCCTGCGGGACATAGCCATCGTTTCCACCGCCGATGCCACTTTCGTGGCTCCCGTCAGTCACAGCCAGAATGTGCGCAAGGTGGTTGAGCAGCTCGAAAAAAGCGGACGCCTGGAAACCAAGTTCACACCGGCGCATGATCGTGTGATCGAGAGCGGCTCCTGGCGCAAGCGTGTCCACCACTGGCTGTTCGAGGAAACCATGCCGCTGTGGTCGACCATCGGGGTCGATGATCGCTTTGGTGGTTTTCACGAGGCTTTGGGTCTCGATGCGTCGCCTCTGATGAGGCCCAAGCGCATGCGCACCATGGCCCGTCAGGTCTATGCCTTCGCAGTGGCCAAGGCGCGCGGCTGGGATGGGCCGGCGAACCGGCTGATCGCACACGGCATCGATTTCATGGCACGTCATGGCCGCACGGACAAAGGCGGCTGGGTGCGCACGATGAATGTCGATGGCAGCGTCGCCGATGCCGCCGAGGATGCCTACGACCACTCCTGCGTGTTGCTGGCGCTCGCCCACGCACATATGTGCGGCAACCCGGATGCGTTACGCCTGGGCCAGGAGACGTTCTCCTTCCTGGATGCGCATCTGGAGGACGAACGCCTGACCGGCTTCCTGGAAATATCGGGCGGGAGGGGAGAGCGTCGTTCCAACCCGCACATGCATCTGCTGGAGGCTTTCCTGGCATGGCATTCAGCCACGGGTGACCGCACCTATCTGCGCCGCGCTGCAAGGCTTGTCGATCTGTTCCGCAATCATTTCTTCGACCGCGAAAGCTGGACGCTCGGCGAGTATTTCGATGACGAGTGGAAACCGGCGCCGGGCAAGCGTGGCGAATGGACCGAACCTGGTCATCATTTCGAATGGGCATCTCTGCTGGTCGATTTCGCGCAGCGAAGCGGCCAGGTCGATCTCACCGGTTTCGCGCGCAAGCTCTACGCCTCGGCCATAGCCAATGGACTGAACCGCGCCACCGGGCTCGCCTATGGTGCGGTCTCACGCGAAGGCCTGCCGCTCGACGGCATTTCGCGCAGCTGGCCGCAGACGGAGGCGATCAAGGCGGCGATCGCACTGGACGGCACCGGGGGGCCGGATCTGAAACCGGAGATCGAGGCGCGGGTCGGGCGCCTGTTCCGCTGGCACATCGATCCGGCGCCGCTCGGCCTGTGGATCGACTGGATCGACGAGCGTGGCCGCTCACAGGCGACCGAAGTGCCGGCCAGCATCTTCTATCATCTCGTTACTGCCCTCACGCAGTATCTCGACAAGACCGAAGAAGCCGGCAGGGCGGGGCGGACCTAGTACGGGCTCGCCACGTCGCCGGTTTCCACATAGACCGACTTTTCCTGCGAATAGAGCGCCAGCGCCGACAGCGAGTTTTCGCGGCCGATGCCCGATTGCTTGAAGCCACCGAACGGCATCTCGACCGGTGACAGGTTGTAGTTGTTGATCCAGCAGGTGCCGGCCTGCAGTTCGGCAATCACGCGATGCGCGCGCGCCAGGTCGCGGGTGAAGACGCCGGCCGAGAGACCGAACTCGGTATCGTTGGCGCGGTCGATCACTTCGTCTTCATCGGTGAAGGAAAGCACGCTCATCACCGGTCCGAAGATCTCCTCGCGTGCGATACGCATCTGGTCTGTGACATTGGTGAAGATGGTCGGCTCGATGAAGCAACCGTTCTCGAAGCCCTGCAGTTTCGGCTCGCCGCCGCCGTAGTGGAGCGACGCGCCCTCGGTTTTGCCGATGCCGACATAAGCCATCACCTTGTCGTGCTGCGCCTTGTTGATCAGGGGGCCCATCTGCGTTTCGGGGTCGAGCGGATCACCGATGCGGATTGCCTTGGTGCGTTCGGTCAGCCGTTCGACGAAGCGGTCGTGAAGACCTTTCTGCACGAACACGCGGGTACCGTTGGAGCAGACCTGGCCCGTCGAATAGAAATTGCCGAGCATGGCGCCACCGATGGCGTTCTCGAGGTCGGCATCATCGAACACGATCAGCGGCGACTTGCCGCCGAGTTCCATCGTGGCGTGCTTCATCAGGGACCCGGTCAGGGCCAGCACCTTCTTGCCGGTCGGCACTGAGCCCGTCAGCGAGACCTTGGCGACCACCTCGTGTGAAGCCAGCGCGCCACCGACATCGCCATAGCCCTGCACGACATTGAAGAGTCCATCCGGAAGTCCGGCTTCCGTGTAGATTTCGGCAAGCGCGAGGGCGGAAAGCGGGGTGTTCTCCGAAGGCTTGAACACCATCGCGTTGCCCATGGCGAGTGCCGGGGCAGATTTCCAGCCTGCGCCCTGGATCGGATAGTTCCAGGCGCCGATGCCCACGCAGACGCCGAGCGCTTCGCGCCGCGTATAGGCGAAGGGACCGCCGAGATCGATATAGTCGCCGGTATAGCTCGCCACTGCGCCTCCGAAATACTCCAGCGCGTCAGCGGCGGATGCCGGGTCGGCTACCAGTGTTTCCTGGATTGCCTTGCCGGTGTCCAGCGTCTCGATCCGGGCAAGTTCGGCATTGCGGGCACGCAGGATGTCGGCGGCACGGCGCAGGATGCGGCCACGCTCGACCGGTTTCATCCGGGCCCAGGCCGGCTGCGCGGCGCGTGCAGCCTCGATGGCCAGTTCAACGATGTTGGGTGTCGCCGAATGCAGCGTGGCGATGGTTTCACCGGTCGCCGGATAGATCACTGGCAGGGGTACGCCCTGTTCGTCGTCGACGAAACGGCCATTGATGTAGTGCGATGCCTTGGGTTGGGCGCGCATGGGATACTCCGAATTCTCTGGCCTGCCGGGTGCGGTAGCCGATGATGCTCTATCTGTCCGAGACCTGCCAGCGCGGATTGATCCAGGGTTCCTGGTTCGAAGGCGCGAGTGGCGTGCGGCCAAGAATGTGGTCGGCTGCCTTCTCGCCGGTCATGATGGACGGCGCGTTGAGATTGCCGTTGGTGACGCGGGGGAAGATCGAGGAGTCCGCGACACGCAGCCCGCCGACACCGATCACACGGCATTCGGGGTCGACCACCGCATGCAGATCGTCCGCCCGGCCGATGCGGCAGGTGCCGCAGGGATGATAGGCACTCTCGGCATGCGCACGGATGAATGCGTCCAGTTCATCGTCGCTCTGCACATGGCTGCCCGGCGAGATTTCCTTGCCACGGAACGGGTCGAAAGCGGATTGACCGAAGATCTCGCGCGTGAGGCGGATGCAGTGGCGGAAATCCGTCCAGTCATCGGCGTGCGACATGTAGTTGAAGCGGATCACCGGCTTGGCGTTGGGATCATGCGAGCGCAGCGTGATCGAGCCGCGCGATTTCGATCGCATCGGCCCGACATGCGCCTGGAAACCATGCGACTTCGCTGCTGCCTTGCCGTCATAACGTACGGCCGCTGGAATGAAATGATACTGGATGTCGGGATAGTCGACACCCGGCGCCGAGCGCACGAAGGCGGCGGCCTCGAAATGGTTGGTGGCACCCAGACCGCTCTTGAAGACCATCCAGCGCGCGCCGATCAGCGCCTTGGAGAACGGGTTGAGGATCGAGTTCAGCGTGATCGGCTGGGTCGCTTCCTGCTGGATGTAAAGCTCCATGTGGTCCTGCAGGTTCTGGCCGACGCCGGGCCGGTCGGCGAGGACCGCAATGCCGTGTTCGGCCAGATGTCTGGCCGGGCCAATTCCGGACAGCATCAGGATCTTGGGCGAATTGATGGAGGATGCTGCGACGATCACTTCACGCCGTGCTTTAACGACCTGAATCTGTTTGCGAGCTTCGATCTCGACGCCGACGGCGCGTTGATTCTCGATGATCACGCGCCGTGCGAAGCCTTTGACGAGACTCACATTTTGCCGCTTCAGCGCCGGCTTCAGGTAAGCGTTCGCCGCCGACCAGCGCTGGCCCTTGCGGATGGTCTGCTCCATCGGCCCGAAGC
>VFQO010008898.1_pt1 | contig 36803 bp, 32 predicted proteins | sample 3512331 | NCBI WGS metagenome assembly VFQO01 (sample SAMN10412371, study PRJNA504923) | tailings metagenome | isolation source: Replicate 3 from Balatoc abandoned mine | place: Philippines: Itogon, Benguet | collected 2017-08-28 | reverse complement strand
GGCGTGGCGGCCGACTTCCGCGCCACCGGCCAGACCGGCATCCTGATCGCCGGCGACGGCGTCGCGGTCGACGCTGTGGTCGCCGACTTCATCTCCGGCGCGACGGAGCGGGTGTCGCCGGCGCGTCACGACGGCGGCTGGGACATCATCGAGGGGCAGGGCTCGCTGTTCCATCCGTCCTACGCCGGCGTGTCGCTGGGTCTGTTGCACGGCGCCCAGCCCGACGCCCTGGTGCTTTGCCACGAGCCGGGCCGCCCCCACATGCGAGGCGTGCCGGGGCATCCGGTCCCGGGCCTGAAGGAGACGCTGGAGCGCAACCTGGAAGCTGCGCGTCTGACCAATCCGGACGTCGTCGCCGTCGGCGTCGCGTTCAACACCTCGGCCTATTCCGACGCGGAGGCTGTGCGCCTTTGCGCCGAGGCCTCGGCCGAGCTCAACCTGCCCTGCCAGGACCCGGTCCGGATGGGCGTCGACCAGATCGTGGACAGGCTTTTGTCATGCTTCGAAGCTTCGCCGTCTCTCGCCGCCGCTGGCCGCTGAAGGCGCCCTTCCGCATCTCGCGCGGGGTGAAGACCGCCGCCGAGGCGGTGCTGGTGGAGCTGCGGCGCGGCGACGCCGTGGGCCGGGGAGAGGCGACGCCCTATCCCCGCTACGGCGAGAGCGTCGACGGCGTGATCGCCCAGCTCGAGACCGTCGCGGCGACCTTCGAGGCCGGCCAGCCGGACGCGGCCGTGACCGCCATGCTGCCGGCCGGCGCGGCGCGCAATGCTCTGGACTGCGCCCTTTGGGATCTGCGTGCGCGGGAGACCGGCGTGTCGGTTGCCGCGGCGACCGGCCTGGCCAGACCGCAGCGGCTGGAATGCGCGGTCACGGTCAGCCTGGATGAACCGGAGGCCATGGCCGCGGCGGCCCGCGCCTCCGCGGACGCGCCGCTGGTCAAGGTGAAGCTCGACGGCGAGCTGGTGGAGCAGCGTCTGCTCGCCGTAGGGCAGGCGGCGCCTCGATCGAGACTGATCGTCGATCCCAACGAAGGATGGACCATCGACATCCTGCGCGAGGTCTCGCCCCTGCTGGCGCGGTTGAATATCGCTCTGATTGAGCAGCCGCTGCCCGTTGCGGACGACCATGCGCTGGAAGGTTTCGACCCGCCGGCCCCGGTCTGCGCCGACGAGTCCGTGCACACGGCCGACAACCTGGCGACGCTCAAGGAGCGCTATCAGGCGGTCAACATCAAGCTCGACAAGACCGGGGGGCTGACCGAGGCGATCGCCTTGCTGGGCGCGGCCCGGCGGGAGGGGTTCACGGTCATGACGGGCTGTATGGTCGGCTCGTCTCTGGCCATCACGCCGGCTCTGCACATCGCCGGAGCGTCGGATTTCGCCGACCTCGACGGGCCCTGGTGGCTGGCCGAGGACTGGCCCGGCGGGGTGCGGCTGGAAGGCGGCTGGATGACGCCGCCGGCGGTCGGATTCTGGGGTGAACCCGGTTGAGTTGCATAGCCGTCGGCTATGCCTTTCGGAAGGCTCTGAAAGGCTTGGGTTATTGGCGGCTTGCGGACGATTGAGGATGTTCCGGGCGACGGCGGCGAACAGGGTGGAACGCTCGGCGCCGCGATACAGATAGGGGGTAGGGGCATGGCCCACACGATCATCAAGAGCCTGAAATGCGCGCTGCTGGCCGGCGCTTCCGTGGTCGCGACCGGCGCCTGGGCGCAGGAAGCGCCCGCCGCGCCGGAGTCGACCGAGGTCGAGGCGATCACCGTCGTCGGCAGCCAGATCAAGGGCGCCAAGATCGACACCGCCCTGCCCGTGAGCGTGGTGGGCGAGGACGACATCGTCGCCACCGGCGCCGTGTCGGGCGACGAGCTGTTCCGCTCGATCCCGCAGGCCGGCGACGTGCAGTTCCAGGAAGCCCGCACCACCGGCAACCTGAACGACGCCCGCGGCGACGTGGCCTCGCTGAACCTGCGCAGCCTCGGCACCGGCAACACCCTGACCCTGCTGAACGGCCGCCGCGCCGTCATGCACCCGGGCACCCAGACCGAGAACTTCGTGCCGGTCCAGACGCCCAACACCAACGCTCTGCCGGTCGCCGGCATCAAGCGGGTGGAAGTCCTGCGCGACGGCGCCGCGGCCATCTACGGCACCGACGCCGTGGCCGGGGTGGTCAACAACGTCCTCGACACCCGCTTCCAAGGCCTGCGCATGGAGGTCCAGCTCGGCGGCTCGGAAGGCACCGGCTACCGCGAAGGCTCGTTCAACGTGAAGGCGGGCAAGCGGATCGGCGACGACACCCGCGTGACCTTCTTCGGCAGCTACACCGGCCGCAGCCGGATGAACGCCAGCGAGCGCGACTATGCCGCCAGCGAAGACCACCGCTGGCAGATCGAAGGCACGCCCTGGGCCGGCAACACCACCTTCGACAGCCGCTCGACCTCGAGCCCCTGGGGCGCCTTCACCGTCATCGGCGCGCCGGGCGTCGTCCGCCAGAACGGCACGGCCCTGACGTCGTCGGGCCTGTTCCACATCGAGCCGACCTCGAACGTCGGCACGGGCATTCCGGCCTGCGCCAGCGGGGCGTTCGGCGCCGGCGGCGACCTGTGCATCAAGTCGGGTTCGGTCACCGCCGCCAACACCCGCAACCTGCGCTACGACGAAAACCCCGACCGCACCCTGCGCGGCGGCATCGAGCGCACCAACCTGTTCGCCGCCGTCGAGCACCAGCTGACTGACGACATCGAGTTCTTCGGCGAGGCCGGCTACTACCACGCCCTGTTCACCGGCAGCCGCGAGCAGTCGGCGCCGGTGTCCTCGGCCCCGATCTCGATCCCGGCCAACAGCTACTGGAACCCGTTCGGCCCGACGATGCTGAACGGCGTGGTCAACCCGAACCGTCTGCCCGGCCTGACCAACGTCCCGACCGCCGGCCTGGCGATGAACATCACCAACTACCGTCCGGTCGACACCGGGCCGCGAACCTACACCGTCACCGACGACAGCATCCGCCTGCTGGGCGGCCTGCGCGGCGAATGGAACGGCTTCGACTGGGAGTCGGCGATCGTCTATTCCAAGGCCCGCACCAAGGACATGACGCACAACGCGATCAGCAACACGCTCTTCCAGGCGGCGCTGTCGCGGACCGACGCCACGGCCTACAACCCGTTCAACGGCGGTAGCCAGGGCAACTATTCGGTCGGCGACGGCACGCGCAACAGCCAGGCGACGATCGATTCCTTCCTGATCAACGTCTACCGGGTCAGCGAGACCTCGCTGGCCATGCTCGACTTCAAGGTCTCCAAGGCCGATCTGTTCGAGCTGCCGGCCGGTCCGGTCGGGCTGGCGGCCGGCGTCGAGTGGCGTCGCGAGACCTACGACGACGACCGCGACAGCCGTCTCGACGGCACGATCAAGTACACCAACAAGGTCACCGGCATCACCTATGACAGCGACGTCCTGGGAGCGAGCCAGTCGCCGGACGTCAGCGCCGACCGCGACATCTCCTCGGCCTATGTCGAACTGGCCGTCCCGGTCATCGGCCCCGAGATGCGGATTCCCTTCGTCGAAGAGGTCAACATCCAGCTGGCGGCGCGCGACGAGTACTACTCGGACTTCGGCAACGTGCTGAAGCCGAAGTTCGCGGTGCTGTGGAAGGTCGGCCGCGGGCTGTCGCTGCGCGGCTCGGTGTCCCAGAGCTTCCGCGCGCCGAATCTGCCGCAGTTCTACAGCGACGGCACCACCGTCTCGAACTCGCGCACCGACTACGCCGCCTGCCGCATCAACGGCACGACCTGCACCTCGACCAGCACGCTGGAAGTCCGCAGCGGCAACCAGAACCTGAAGCCGGAAGAGGCCGACAACGCCTCGGTCGGCCTGGTCTTCCAGCCGGACTTCATTCCGCCGGAAGCCGGCCGCGTGACCTTCACGATGGACTTCTGGTCGATCCGCGAGAAGAACGTCATCGGCATCCTGGGGGCCAACAACCAGATCGCCTACGACTACCTGCTGCGCCTCAACGGCAGCTCGAACCCGCAGGTCGTTCGCGACAACACCACCCCGGGCATCGTCGGTCCGATCCTGTACGTCGACGACGTCTATCAGAACCTGCAGCCGCGAATGGTCCGGGGCATCGACTTCTCGATCGACTACGATCTGAAGACCGACTCCTGGGGCGACTTCGGGGTGAAGCTGAACGTCGCCAAGCTGCTCCAGTTCGACCAGGCGCCGAGCCCGATCGAACAGACCCTGATCGACGCGATCAAGGGTGGAAAGCTGCCGGGCCTGACCGTCGCGTCGGCCGGCAACCAGATCCAGCTGGACGGCTTCCCGGAGTTCCGCGGTACGGCCTCGTTCACCTGGCGCAAGGACGGCTGGGGCGCGGGGGTGTTCGTGAACCACGTCGGCCGGGTGTTCGACACCAGCCCGGCTCAGGTCGACGGCAAGTTCTTCCCGGTCGAGGCCTGGACCACGGTCAACCTCTACGGCCAGTACGCCTTCAAGGACGGCATGATGGACGGCTCGACCATCCGCCTCGGCGTCCGCAATATCGAGGACAAGGACCCGCCGGTCACGTCGAGCAACTTCGGCTACAACGGCGCTCTGCACAACGCCACGGGTCGGTACTGGTACGCGAGCTTCAGCAAGCGTTTCTAAGACGCTGAAGTCCTGGGGAGGGTCGTCATGGTCCGGCGTCGCAGCCGAGGAACGCACCAGGTGCGCCTGCTGGGGATCGGGGCGGTCGTCTCACTCGCCCTGGTCGCCGGCGGCGCACGGGGACAGGTCGAGGCGGCGCCTCTCCGCCTCGACCTGCTTCTCCGTGGCGGTCTCGTCCTCGACGGGACCGGCGCGCCGCCGCGGCGGGCCGATGTGGGGATCGCGGGCGACCGCATCGTCTTCGTCGGCGACGCCAGCGGCCTGAAGGCCGGCCGCATCGTCGACGCGACGGGTCTCCATGTCGCCCCGGGCTTCATCGATCCTCACACCCATGCGACGGCCGATCTCCAGTCGGACGACGCCGCGCTTCGGGGCGGGTTGAACCACCTGGCCCAGGGCGTGACCACCGTCTTCATCGGCAACGACGGCGACGGCTCGCCGGATATTCGCGAGCGGCTCGACCGCGCCCAGCAGCAGGGCGTCGGGGTCAACGTCGCCAGTTTCGTGGGCTTCGGCGCCGTGCGCCGTCAGGTGGTGGGCGAGGCGGCCCGCGAACCGACCGCCGAAGAACTGAACCGCATGAAGGGCGTCGTGGCCAAGGCCATGTGCGAGGGGGCGATCGGCTTTTCGACCGGCCTCTACTATGCCCCCCAGAGCTTCTCGAAGACCGAGGAGGTCATCGCCCTGGCCCGCGAGGCGGCGGTGCGCGGCGGGATCTACGACAGCCACCTGCGTGACGAGGGCAGCGACAACATCGGGCTGAAGGCCGCTGTCGAGGAGGCCCTGCGCATCGGCCGCGAAGCGGATCTGCCGGTGCATATCGCCCACATCAAGGCGTTGGGCGTCGACGTCCACGGCAAGGCGCCGGAGATCATCGCCCTGATCGAGGCCGAGCGCGCGAAGGGCCGCGAGGTCACGGCCGACCAGTATCCCTGGGCCGCATCCGGCACGCGGGTCTCCAACGCCCTGCTGCCGCGCTGGGCCATGGACGGCGGCAAGGCGGCGCTGCGCCGGCGGCTGGCCGATCCGTCCCTGCGCGACCGGCTCGTCGCCGACACGACCGACAACCTGCGCCGCCGCGGCGGGCCGGCGTCGATCCTGCTCACCTCGGGCCCGCACGCCGGCAAGCGGCTGGGCGAGGTCGCCGCCGCCTGGGGCGTGGACCCGGTCGAGGCCGCCTTCCGCGTGGTGCGAGACGAGGGCGACGCCGCCGTCGCCAGCTTCAACATGGCCGAGGCCGACATCGCCGCCTTCGCCGTCCGTCCCTGGGTGATGACCGGCTCGGACGGCTCCGAGGGCCACCCGCGCAAGTTCGGCACCTTCCCGCTCGCCTGGACCAAGTTCGTGACGACCGGAAAGCTGATGACGGCCGAGCAGTTCGTGCGGCGCAGCAGCGGCCTGACCGCCGACGCCTTCCGGCTGACCGACCGCGGCTACCTCAAGCCCGGCCAGTACGCCGACATCGTTGCCTTCGATCCGAAGACCTTCGCCGCCCAGGCCACCTACGAGCAACCCAAGCGCCTGTCGACCGGCGCCCGATGGGTGCTGGTCAACGGCCGCGTCGCCATCGAGGACGGCCGGCCGACCGAAGCCTTCGCCGGCCGCGCGCTGCGCCGCCCGGCCCAGCCCGACTGGAACTGCCCGAAATGACCGCCGACATCTCTCCGCCGAAAAAGGGACCGGCCGCGCGTATCGCCGGCCTCTGGTTCGGCGTCCCGCTGTGGCAGCGGATCATGGGCGCCCTGGTGCTGGGCGCGATCGCCGGCTTCGTCCTGGGCGACCAGACGGCGGTGATCAAACCGATCGGCGACATCTTCGTGCGGCTGATCCGCATGCTGGTCGCGCCGCTGGTCTTCGTGATCATCGCCTCCGGCGTCGCCCAGCTGGGCGACCCTAAGCGGCTCGGCCGCATCGGCGTGAAGACGGTCGGCATGTACATCGTCACCATGCTCATCGCCGTCGCGGTCGGTCTGACCCTGGCCACTCTGATCCAGCCGGGGCTCGGCGCCGCCGTCGCCGGCGCCGCGCCCGAAGCCCTGGCCGCCGCCAAGTCGCCGACCGAGCTGTTCCTCAGCATCATCCCGCTGAACCCGATCAAGGCGCTGGCGGAAGGCGAGACCCTGGCGATCCTGTTCTTCGCCATCCTGGTCGGCGTGGCGACGATCATCGCGGGCGAGGACGGCAAGCCGCTGGCCCGGGGCCTGGCCTCGGCCTCGTCGGTGATGCTGAAGATCGTGGCTCTGGTCATGGAGCTGGCCCCCTTCGGCGTGTTCGCCCTGATCGCGGTGGTCATCGGCGCCAACGGGGCCAAGACTTTCGTCCATGTCTTCAACCTGGCCCTCTGCGTGATCCTGGGTTCGCTGATCCAGACGATCATCACCCACGGCCTGATCGTCCGTCTGTTGGCCCGCTTGCCGGTGATCCCGTTCTTCCGGGGCTCGGCCGATGCGATCATGGTCGGCTTCTCGACCGCCTCCAGCTCGGCGACCCTGCCGGTCGCCATCCGCGTGGCCGAGCAGAACCTGGGCGTGAAGCCGCCGGTCGCCTCGACCGTGCTGCCGCTGGGCGCCAGCATCGGCATGGACGGCACGGCGATGTACGTCGGCATGCTGACCGTCTTCGCGGCCCAGGCCTTCGGCGTGCCGATGACCCTGGCCGACTACGCCATCGTCCTGATCATCACGCCGCTGCTGGCCATCGGCGGCGGCCCGGTGCCGTCCGGCTCCCTGTTCGTGCTGGCCGCCGTGCTCGGCGCCATCGGCATCGGCGCCGAGCAGACCGCCCTGCTCGTCGGCTTCATCCTACCTTTCGACCGCATCCTCGACATGATCCGCACGGTGCCGAACGTCACCTGCGACCTCTCCGTCTCCACCGCCATCGCGCGCTGGGAGGGGGAGCTGGACGTCGAGGAATTCAACTCCGCCAAGGACGTCTGACCCCCCATGCGTTTGTACCTTCGTCCCTTGCTGGCCGGCCTGACGGCCGCTTCGATCGCCCTGTCGCCGGTCGCCGGGTTCGCCCAGGCTCCAGCCGCTCAGCCGCAGCGCAAGCAGCTGCTCGAGTATCCGTCGATCCACCATCCGGTGGTCGGCACGCGCGGCATGGTCGTCAGCCAGAACGAGATCGCCACCGAGGTCGGCGCGCAGATCCTGCGCAAGGGCGGCAACGCCGTCGACGCGGCGGTGGCCGTCGGCTTCGCCCTGGCCGTGACCCTGCCGCGCGCCGGCAACATCGGCGGCGACGGCTTCATGCTGGTCCATATCGCGCAGACCAAGGAGACCCTGGTCATCGACTTCCGTTCGGTCGCGCCCAAGTCGGCCCGGCTCGAGATGTTCGTCGACGCCAAGGGGCAGGAGACCCAGGTCGCCTCGCGCGGCTACAAGGCCTCGGCCGTGCCGGGCACCGTCGCGGGTCTGGCTCTGGCGCACCGGAAGTACGGCAAGCTGGCGTGGAAGGACGTCGTCGAGCCGGCGTTCCAGCTGGCGAGCAAGGGGGTGGTCCTGAGCCCCGACGAGGCCTTCGTCTTCTCCTGGGCCCAGGAGCGGATGACCGAGAGCCGGGCTGGAACGCGGACCTTCTACAAGCCGGACGGCGAGCTCTACAAAGCCGGCGAAACGCTGAAGCAGCCCGACCTCGCCTGGTCGCTGCGTCAGATCGCCGACCACGGCGCCGACGCCTTCTACAAGGGCGAGATCGCCAAGCGCTTCGCCGCCGACATGAAGGCCCACGGCGGCCTGATCACCCTGGAGGACCTGGCGTCCTACCGCGCCGTCGAGCGCAAGCCTCTGATGGGAGAGTACCGTGGCCTGCAGGTCGCCACCACGCCGCCGGCCTCGGCGGGCGGGGCGACCCTGCTGCAGATGCTGAACATGCTCGAGGGTTTCGACCTGAAGGCGCTGGGCGGCGCCGGCAGCGCCGGATCGCTGAACGTCATGGCCCAGGCGATGAAGATCGCCTACGCCGACCGCTACCGGCACCTGGGCGATACGGACTTCGTGAAGGTCCCCCTGAAGGGCTTCACCTCCAAGGCCTACGCGGCCGAGCGGGCCAAGCTGATCTCCACCGAACGCGCGGTTCCGGCCAAGGAGCTGACCGTCGGCGACCCCTGGGCCTACGAGAGCCCGAACACGACACACTATTCAGTGGCCGACGCCGACGGCAACGCGGTCAGCACCACCTACACCCTGGGCGCCGACTTCGGCTCGGGCGTGATGGTCGAAGGGACCGGCTTCGTCCTGAACAACCAGATGAACAACTACAGCCACGAACAGGCCGTGGCCGCCCGCGAGAAGGGTGAAGGCCTGCCGCCCAACGCCATGGAGCCGGGCAAGCGGATGCTGTCGACCATGATGCCGACCATCGTGTTCAAGGACGGCAAACCCTGGCTGATCACCGGCACGCCGGGCGGCAGCACCATCATCGACACAGTGCTGCAGGTCATCGTCAACGTCGTCGACTTCAAGCTGAACGTCGCCGAGGCCACTCACCAGCCGCGCATCTTCCAGGACGCGCGCGACGGCATGGACGTCGAGCCGAACTTCAACCCCGACACCATCGCCCTGCTGCAGGCCAAGGGCCACAAGGTGCGGGTCAACGAGACCATGGGCAGCGCCCAGTCGATCATGATCGACAAGGGTCTGTTCCTGGGCGCGGCCGATCCGCGTCGTCCGGGCGCGACGGCGGTCGCCCCGTGAGCCGCCTTCTTCGTTCGACCATCGTCGGGGCCGCGATCGCCGCGGTCCTGACGGGGAGCCCTGCGGCCGCGGCCGATCTCGCGTTCGCGCCCGCCGGCGCCGCGCCTGTCGCCGCCCCGGCGACCCAGGGCCGGGCCTTCGTCTCGGCGGCCAACCCGCTGGCCGTCGAGGCCGGGCTGGACGTCCTGCGCCAGGGCGGCAGCGCCGTCGACGCGGCGGTGGCCATCCAGGCCATGCTGGGTCTGGTCGAGCCGCAGAGCAGCGGCATCGCCGGCGGCGCCTTCCTGATGCACTACGACGCCGCGACCGGGCGGGTGACCGCCTGGAACGGCCGCGAGACCGCTCCGGCCGGCGCGACGCCGGACATGTTCCTGGACGCCGACGGCAAGCCGTTGAAGCGGGCCGAGGCCATCGCCAGCGGCCGGGCCACCGGCGTGCCCGGCGTGCTGGCCATGCTGGCGCAGGTCCAGAAGCAGCACGGCAAGCTGGCCTGGAGCCGGCTGTTCGAGACCACCGCCCGGACCGCCCAGGACGGCTTCGTCGTGACGCCGCGCATGGCGAGCATGATCGAGCGCTACGCCGCCACGCCCAAGGCGCCCGACGCCAAGGCCTATTTCGCGCGGCCCGACGGCTCGCCCTTGCAGACCGGCGACATCCTGAAGAACCCGGCCTACGCCGACGTGCTGCGTCGGATCGCGGCCGAGGGCGCGAGCGCCTTCTACAGCGGCCCCGTGGCCGAGAAGATCGTCGCCCGCACTCGCGCCGAACCCTACGGCGGGACCATGACGCTGGCCGACATCGCCGGCTATCGCCCCGAGCAGATCGGCGCCCTGTGCCGGCCCTATCGCGTCTATGTCCTGTGCGCTCCGGCGCCGCCGGCCAGCGGCGTGGGCCTGCTGGAGCTGATGGGCCTTCTGGAGCGGACCGACATCGACCGGCGCAGTCCGGACGATCCCCAGGCCTGGTATCTTTTCGCCGAGGCCAGCCGGGTGATGTACGCCGACCGTGACCGCTACGTCGGCGATCCACACTTCGTGTCGGTGCCGGTGCAGGGCCTGCTGGAGACCCGCTACCTCGATGAGCGCGCCGCGCTGGTCGGCGAGCGGGCCGGGCCGCCGCCGCAGGCCGGCAAGCCGGCGGGCGCCGAGATGGTCGGGATCGACGCGACGCACGAGCCGGCCGGCACCACCCACTTCGTCGTCGTGGACGGCGACGGCGACGTGGTCTCGATGACCACCACGGTGGAGTCCTATTTCGGCACCGGCCGGATGGTCGAAGGCTTCTTCCTGAACAACCAGCTGACCGACTTCTCGTTCAGCCCGACCGAGAAGGACGGCGCGCCCGCCGCCAACGCCGTGGCCGGCGGCAAGCGGCCGCGATCGTCGATGACGCCGGTGATCATCTTCGGCAAGGACGGCCGTTTCGTCGGCGCGATCGGCTCGCCCGGCGGCAACGCCATCCCGGCCTATGTCGCCAAGACCCTGGTCGGCGTCCTGGACTGGAAGATGCCGATGCAGGCGGCGATGGACCTGCCCAACCTCGTCGCGCGCGGCGGCGACTTCAACGGCGAGGCGCACAAGTTCTCGCCCGCGATCCTGGAGGGGCTGAAGGCCCGCGGGGTCGAGGTGAAGCGCGGCGCTGGCGAGGAGAGCGGCCTGCATGGCGTGATGGTCGAGAGCGGCGCCTTCGTCGGCGGCGCCGACAGCCGTCGCGAGGGCGTCGTCCGGACGCTCGAGACGGGGAAGCGCTGAGGCCGCCGGCCGGCTCTATTCTATGGGGGACTGAACATGATCCGAGCCACTGCTCTCGCCCTGGCGCTGGCCTTCACGGCCGGCGCCGCCCTGGCCCAGGAGGGCGACGACGAGGCGACGCTCCCGGCCGCCGCTCCGGCCGGGGCGCCGGAACGGGTCGAATTCGCGGCGGTGGACATCGACCGCACGCCGCTCAGCGGCTTCCTCTATCGTCCCGCCAATCCGGCGGCGAAGGCGCCGGCGGTGGTGCTGATGCACGGCCGCGCCGGGGTATTTTCGTCGCTGGCCAAGGGGCGCTACGAAGCGTCCACGATCTCGCAGCGCCATCGCTGGTGGGCGCGGTACTGGGCCGATCGCGGCTACTATGTCCTGATCGTCGACAGCTTCTCCGCGCGCGGCTACCCGGCGGGTTTCGCGGCCGGCACCTACAAGGATCGTCCGCCGTCGGTCGACGAGGTCAACAACCGTCCGATGGACGCCTATGGCGCGCTGAAGTACCTGCGCGGCCTGCCGGGCGTGGACGGTGATCGTATCGGCCTGATGGGCTGGTCGAACGGCGCCAGCGCCGCCCTGGCGACGATGGCCGACGACAAGCCGGGCGACATGAAGAAGCTCGGTTTCCGGGCGGCGCTCGCCTTCTATCCGGGCTGCGGCCTGAAGAAGAAGTTCGAGAAGTCCGGCTACCGGCCGTATGCTCCGGTGCGGGTGTTCATCGGCTCCGCCGACGAGGAGGTCTCGCCCGAAAGCTGTGAGACGCTGGTCGCGCGCAGCCGCAAGTCGGGCGGCGACATCGACCTCGACGTCTACAAGGATGCGACGCACGGGTTCGATGATCCGGGCAAGAAGCGGCAGGGCGTGGCGGCCAACGCGACGGCCACGGAGGACGTTCGGGAGAAGGCTGGGGTATTCTTTGAACGGACGCTCGCTCCGCGCTAGCAAGCATCGACATTTAACCCAGAATGGGTGATTGGGGGCGTCGGCGACTCATGTTCTTTGGCGCTCGCTGGAGAACAGTGCGCCAGAAGGGCCCTGATGAGTTCTCGTTTGTCCGCAAAAGCGGGACTGGCAATTCGCAAGTTGAGGCTGGCCGGAGGGTGGACCCTGGCGCAGCTCAGCGAGCGTTCGGGCGTGCCTCTGTCGACGCTTTCCAAGGTCGAGCTGGGCCAGACCTCACTCAGCTACGAGAACCTGCTCCGGATCTGCAAGGGCCTTGAGATCGACATGGCGCGGCTCATCGGCGCCGAGGCGGACGGGACCGTCGGCGTCGGGGGCGCGCCGGTCGCGGTCGGTCGACGCTCCGTGGTCCGAGCCGGGCAGGGGGAGCGCATGGACCTCTCGGCCGGGCGGGGCCGGGTCGCCGGCGGAGAGCTGATCCGCAAGGCTTTCACGCCGGTGATGGTCGAGGTCGACGCCGCCAGCGTCGAGGAGCACGGCGGCTTCAGCCGTGATGAGGGCGAGGCCTACGTCGTGGCTCTGTCGGGCGATCTGGTGCTGCATTCGGAGCTCTACGCGCCGCTGCATCTGAGCCAGGGCGACGCCGTCTATTTCGACGCCAGGGCGGGCTACGCCCTGGTCCGCAAGGGCGAGGCGCCGTCGCGCGCGCTGATCGTGTTCGCGGGCGACCGCCAGATCTGACGGTCCGTCCGGGCGACGGGGTGGTGTGACCAGCCGCCGCAACCGCTCCGGAAGATCCTTTCCCACATTTAACCAAAAATTTTCTCGTATTCGAGAATTGTGGCCCTCGGGAACCGAGCTTGGGGGCATTGGGTCTATGCGTTTCTCGCTGTCGTCTTTGGGTCTGCGCGAAAAGGTCGCCGCCGCGCTGATGGCGTTCGCCATCCTGCCGCTGGTGCTGCTGTTCGCGGGCTACCTGTTCGTGATCAAAGGCGAGATTCGCGGCCAGGCCGAGGCGGGCATGCAGATGCAGGCCATCGCGCTCGGCGACACGCTCGATACGCTCCTGAACGAGCGGTTCCGCGACATCGAGATGGCCGTGACCGGCCACCCCTCGGCCTCCCAGCCCGAGAACTGGCGCCCCGTCGGCGACACCGGGAAGATGGTCGACATCATGAACGGCGAGGTGCGCGCCAACGCCATCTATCCGCTGATGATGCTGGTCTCGCCCTCGGGCGAGGTGCTGGGAGTCAACACGGTCGACCCGGCCGGCAAGAAGATCGACACCGCCCAGCTCTACGGCATGAACTTCGCCGGCGAGGCCTGGCTGAAGGACGCCCTGAACGGCAAGTCTTCCAAGGGCGGCGCCGGCGTGGCGCCGGTGACCATGGAGCAGCCCGCCAAACACGGCGCCCTCTCGCGCGTCTATGGCGGCGACGGCTGGGCGATGGCCTTCTCCGCGCCGCTGAAGAACAGCGCCGGCGAGACCGTCGGCGTCTGGGTCAACTTCATGGACCTGGGCGTCATCGACACCATGGTGCAGCAGTTCTTCATGGCTTCGGCGGCCATGACCGACTCGGACATCGGCAACACCAAGCTGCATTTCGACATCCTCGGGCGCGACGGCGCGATGCTCTACAGCTTCCGCGCCAGCAGCGCGACGGAAGGCAAGTCGCTGGGCACGGACGTGATCGGCGTCCAGCCGGACGACCAGCTGCGCGCGCTGATCGCCAAGGACACGAAGGGCGTCGCCGACACCTATATCGGCAAGGGCGAGATCCTGGCCGAGAAGACCGCGCGCGGGAACGAGCGCTTCGAAGGCGCTGGCTGGCGGATCGTCGCCCGGGCCAGCACGGCCGAGGCCCTGGCCACCGGCAACACCATCACCTGGACGATCCTGGCCTCGCTGGCGGTGATCGCCGTCGCCTCGCTGTTCATCGGCCTGTGGTTCGGCGGCACGTTGACCAAGCCGATCCTGGCCCTGGCCGGCCGGATGCGCGACCTGGCCAAGGGCGACAAGCAGGCCCCCGTGCCCTTCGTCGCCAAGACCGACGACATCGGCGAGATGGCCCGTGCGGTCGAGGGTTTCCGCGAAGCCGCCATCGCCAAGGACAAGGCCGAGGACGAGGCCCGCCGCCAGCGCGAAGCCGCCGAGGAAGAGCGTCGCCGCAACGACGAGATCCGTCGCGCCGCCGAACAGGAGCAGCAGCTGGTCGTCGACAACCTGGCCCAGGCGCTCGACAACCTGGCCTCGGGCGATCTGACCAGCCGCATCCAGGCCGCGTTCGCCGGCAAGTACGAGAAGCTCAAGGTCGACTTCAACGAGGCCGTCGCGCGCCTGCAGGACGCGATGAAGCTGATCTCGAGCAACACCAGCGGCATCCGGACCGGCACCGACGAGATCTCGCTGGCGTCCGACGACCTGTCCAAGCGCACCGAGCAGCAGGCCGCCAGTCTGGAAGAGACCGCCGCGGCGCTCGACCAGATCACCGCCACCGTCCGCAAGACCGCCGGCGGCGCCCGCCAGGCCAGCGAGGTTGTGGCCGGCGCCCGCGTCGACGCCGAGACCACCGGCCAGGTGGTCAAGGCCGCGACGACGGCCATGAGCGAGATCGAGAAGTCCTCGCAGCAGATCGGTCAGATCATCGGGGTGATCGACGAGATCGCCTTCCAGACCAACCTGCTGGCCCTGAACGCCGGGGTCGAGGCGGCCCGGGCCGGCGACGCCGGCAAGGGCTTCGCCGTCGTCGCTTCGGAGGTGCGGGCCCTGGCTCAACGCTCCGCCGAGGCGGCCAAGGAGATCAAGGCGCTGATCCACGCCAGCTCCAGCCAGGTCGGCCAGGGCGTCGAACTGGTCGGCAAGACCGGTCAGGCCCTGCAGCGCATCGTCGACAAGGTCGCCGAGATCGACGGCCTGGTCGGCGAGATCGCCGCCTCGGCTCAGGAGCAGGCCACCGGCCTCAACGAGGTCAACACCGCCGTCAATCAGATGGACCAGGTGACCCAGCAGAACGCCGCCATGGTCGAGGAGTCGACCGCTGCGACCCACTCGCTGGCCCAGGAGACCGAAGAGCTGGCCAGGCTGGTGTCGAAGTTCCGCATCGGCGAGGCGCCGCCCGCCCGCATGACCGCCCGCGCGCCGGCGCCGGCTCCGATCCAGCGGCCGCTCGCCCGGCCCGCGCCCATGTCGGCGCCTGCCGCCATGACCTCGACGCCCTCGACGCCGCCGCGTCCGTCCGCCCCGATGCCGGCCATGCGCACCGTCCAGCCCGGCGGCGGCGCGGCCCGCAAGCCCGACATCGTCGAAGACGGTTGGGAAGAGTTCTGAGGAGAGCGCCGGTGACCGAACCCTACAAGCTCCCGTCCAATCTGAGTCTTGATCAGGCCGCGCCCCTGCGGGAGGCCCTGCTGGCCCTGCGCGGCGCGCCGCTGGAGATCGACGCATCCGACGTCGAGCGTCTCAGCGGACCCTGCTTCCAGGTGCTGGCCGCAGCGCGAAAGACCTGGGAATCCGACGAACAGCCGTTCGTCTTCACCGCCGCTTCACCTGCTTTCGACAAAGGTCTCGTCCTGATGGGCGCTACCGCCTGGATCTCCGCGCAAGAGGACCGCCTCCCGTGAGCCTGACCATTCTCGCCGTCGACGACTCCCGCACGATCCGGGAAATGCTCGGGCATACGCTGCGCCAGGCCGGCTATTCGGTAGTGACCGCCGAGGACGGGGTTCACGGGCTGGAGGTGCTGCAGACCGAGCGGCCCGACGTGATCGTCACCGACATCAACATGCCGCGGCTCGACGGGTTCGGCTTCATCGAGGCGGTGCGCGCCGAGGGCCACGCACGGACGACGCCGATCCTGGTGCTGACTACCGAGAGCGAGCCGGAGAAGAAGGCGCGCGCCCGCGCCGCCGGCGCCACCGGCTGGATCGTGAAGCCCTTCGACCCCGCCAAGCTGATCGACGCCATCCGGCGGGTCGCGGCCTAGGGAGACCGGTCCATGGACCCGATGGACGCGATCCGGACGACCTTCTTCATCGAGTGCGACGAACTGCTCGCGCAACTCGAGGAAGGTCTGATGGCCATGGAGCAGGGCGCGACCGACTCCGAGACGATCAACTCGGTGTTCCGGGCGGTCCACTCGGTGAAGGGCGGCGGCGGGGCTTTCGGCCTCGATCCGCTGGTGCGCTTCAGCCACGTCTTCGAGACCTTGCTGGACCAGATCCGCTCCGGCCAGGTGGACCCGAGCGAGACGGTGGTGGCGACGCTGCTGCGCGCCGCCGACATGCTGGCTGATCACGTCAACGCCGCCCGTGACGGCGGCGTGGCCGACGAAGTCCGCTCCGAACAGATCGCCGCCGCCATCATGGCCCTGACCGTGGGCGGGGCGGCCAACGCCTTCGAAGAACAGCCCGCCGAGATCGAGGGCCTGGACTTCACGCCGCAGCTGGTTTCGCTGGACCTGCCGGCCGCGGCGCCCGCTGACGACTTCGACCTGGCCGCCCTGCTGGCCTCCGCCGGCGTCGACGCCCCGGCCGTCGAGGCGGCGGACGGCGACTGGCTGGTCACCTTCGCACCGCACGCCTCGCTGTACGCCAAGGCCAACGACGCGGCCCTGGTCCTGCGCGAGCTGATCAGCCTGGGCGAGGAGGCGACCGTCACCCTCGACGACGAGGCCCTGCTGCCGCTCGAGGAAATGGACCCGGCCGGCGCCTATCTGGGCTGGACCGTGCGCCTGCCGGCCGCCGTGGCCGAGGCGGACATCCGCGACGCCTTCGCCTTCGTGGACGAAGACTGCGATCTGGAAATCAAGCGTGAGGGCGGCGCGGCCGACACGGCCGTCGTCGAGCCTCAGGCGGAAGAGTCCCTGAACCTGCTGGATTCACTGCTTCAGCAGGTGAAGGAGGAGCCGGCCCCGGACCCCCACCCGGCGCCGGCCGCACCCGCGGCGGCGGTCGACCCTGCCCCCAAACCGGAGGCTGTCGCCGCGGGCGCCCCCACGCAGGCGGCGGCTGCCTCCGCCGCGGCCGCCGCGCCGCCTCAGACGATCCGCGTCGACCTCGATCGCGTCGACCGTCTGATCAACCTGGTCGGCGAACTGGTCATCAACCAGGCCATGCTGGCCCAACGGGTGCACGAGAGCGGCGCCGGCAAGGCGACCGACGTGAATCTGGCCCTGACCGACCTGGAGCTGCTCACGCGCGGGATCCAGGACAGCGTCATGGCCATCCGCGCCCAGCCGGTGAAGTCCGTGTTCCAGCGCATGCCGCGCCTGGTCCGCGAGGTCGGCGAGGCGACCGGCAAGCGCGTCCGCCTGGTGACGGAAGGCGAGGGGACCGAGGTCGACAAGACCGTGGTCGAAAAGCTGTCCGACCCGATCACCCACATGATCCGCAACGCGATCGACCACGGGCTCGAGACCCCGGCCGAACGCGAGGCCGCCGGCAAATCCGCCGAGGGCACGGTCCGCCTGACCGCCGCCCACCGCAGCGGCCGGATCGTCATCGAGGTCGCCGACGACGGCAAGGGCGTCGACCGGGTCCGGGTGAAGGCCAAGGCCATCGAGAAGGGCCTGATCGCGCCCGATGCTCAGCTGTCGGACGAAGAGATCGACAACCTGATCTTCGCGCCGGGCTTCTCCACCGCCTCGACCGTGTCGGACATCTCCGGCCGCGGCGTGGGCATGGACGTGGTCAAGCGCTCGGTCCAGGCGCTGGGCGGCCGCATCACCATCGTCTCGACCCCGGGCCAGGGCTCGCGCTTCTCGCTCAGCCTGCCGCTGACCCTGGCGGTGCTGGACGGCATGGTGGTGACCGTCGGCGACCAGACCCTGGTCGCGCCGCTGACGGCCATCATCGAAAGCCTGAAGCCCCGCGCGGGCGAGGTCCGGCCGCTGGGACCGCACAACAAGGTCCTGCAGATCCGCGACGCCTACGTGCCTCTGATCGACACCGGCGCGGCGCTCGGTTTCGGCCGTTCGGCCCTGGAGCCGACCGAGGGCGTCGCCCTGCTGGTCGACAGCGAAAACGCCGGTCAGGTCGCCCTGATGGTCGACCAGATCCTGGGCCAGCGCCAGGTCGTGATCAAAAGCCTGGAAACCAACTACGGCGCGACCGACGGCGTCGCCGCCGCGACCATCCTCGGCGACGGCCGCGTCGCCCTGATTCTCGACATCGACGGGTTGGTGACGGCGCATCGCCGCATGCCCCCGCCGGCGCCGCGTACCGAGTCCCTCGTCCTCACTGCAGCGGAATGACCTCGATGACAGACATTTCCCTCGACGGCCGTGACGGCAGCGAACTGATCTCCTTCCGTATCGGGGAGCAGGAGTTCTGCGTCGACATCATGGCGGTGCGTGAGATCCGCGGCTGGACCCCCGCGACGCCGGTGCCTCATTCGCCGCCCTTCGTCCGTGGCGTGATCAACCTGCGCGGCGCGGTGCTGCCGGTCATCGACCTGGCCGAGCGCCTGGGCCTGGGCCGCGCGGTGGAGACCGCCCGGCACGTGATCATCGTCGTCCAGATCGGCAGCCGCATCGTCGGCCTGCTGGTCGATGCGGTCTGCGACATCCTCTCGACCGCCGACCATGTCGTGCAGCGCACGCCCGACCTCGCCGGCGACCAGATGCAGAACTTCGTGCGCGGCCTGATCGCGCTCGACGGCCGCATGATCAGCCTGCTCGACCTCGACCTGGTCCTGGACCAGCCGCAGAGGGAGGCCGCCTGACCGTCATGACCGGCGTCGAAGCATCTTCCAGGCCTGTCCGGGAAAATGGTCGTGAGTTCGCCTTCACGCCCGAGGACTTCCGCACGATCGCGGCGGTCCTCCACGGCGACGCGGGCATCTACCTGCCCGAGTCGAAGTCGACGCTGGTCTATTCGCGTCTGGCCAAGCGGCTGCGGCTGCTCGGCATCTCGAGCTTCAAGGAGTACTGCAAGCTCATCCAGGGCTCGCACGGCGTCGATGAACGCCAGGCGATGCTCGCGGCCCTGACCACCAACGTCACGCGCTTCTTTCGCGAGCCGCACCACTTCGACCACCTGAAGAACACGGTCATGCCCGCCCTGGCGGCGCGCGCCCGCGCCGGCGGCCGCGTGCGGCTGTGGTCGGCGGCCTGCTCGACGGGGCAGGAGCCCTATTCGATGGCGCTGAGCGTGCTGGCGGCCCTGCCGGACGCGCTGCGCTACGACGTCAAGATTCTGGCCACCGACATCGATCCCAACGTCGTCGCCACGGCGCGCACAGGCGTCTACAGCCGCGACCTGCTCGAGGCGGTGCCGGCCTCCGACCGCAAGCTGCTGCGCCGCGCGCCCGACGCCGGTCCCGACATGTGGCGCTTCGCCGACGAGGTGCAGGAGCTGATCGCTTTCCGCGAGCTGAACCTGGTCCGCTCCTGGCCGATGAGCGGCAAGTTCGACGTGATCTTCTGCCGCAACGTGGTGATCTATTTCGACGACGCCACCCAGGAAGCCGTCTGGAAGAAGTTCATCGACGTGATGACCCCGGGCGCGCGCCTCTACATCGGTCACTCCGAGCGGGTCACCGGCGACGGCGGCCGTCTGCAAAGCGACGGTCTGACCGTCTACAAGCTGCCGGGAGACCTGCGATGAGCCGCGTGGGCGTCCTGGTCGTCGACGATTCCCCGACCATGCGCGGGGTCATCACCGCGGTGCTGCGCCGCGATCCCGAGATCGAGGTCATCGGTTCGGCCGGCGATCCGCTTGAGGCGCGCGAGGCGATCAAGCGCCTGAACCCCGACGTGGTCACCCTCGATGTCGAGATGCCGAACATGAGCGGCATCGAGTTCCTCGAGAAGATCATGCGCCTGCGCCCGACGCCGGTGATCATGATCTCGACCCTGACCCAGAAGGGCGCCGACACCACGATCGAAGCCCTGGCCCTGGGCGCGGTCGACTGCGTGGGCAAGCCCGGCCCCGGCGTCACCGCCGCCGAAGCGTTCAGCGGCCTGACCGAGAAGGTCAAGGCGGCGGCCCGGTCGCGCCTGCGCCCGCTGGGCGACGCCCCGAGGCCCGCGGCCAACGCCGGCGGCGACTTCCGGCCCAACGGCAACGTCCTGGCCATCGGTTCGTCGACCGGCGGGGTCGAGGCTCTGCTGACGGTGATCTCGGCCTTCCCGGCCAACTGTCCGCCGACGGTGATCACCCAGCACATGCCGGCGACCTTCACCAAGAGTTTCGCCCACCGCCTCGACAAGGCCTCCGCCGCCTCGGTCGAGGAGGCCGTCGACGGCGCGCCGATGCAGGTCGGCAAGGTCTATCTCGCGCCCGGCGGCGAGCGCCATCTGACGGTCGAGAAGGCCGGCGGCGCCCTCCGCGCCCGCGTCCGTGAGGGCGCGCCGGTCAACGGTCATTCGCCGTCGGTCGACGTGCTGTTCGACTCCGTGGTCCAGGCCGTCGGCGACCGCGCCGCCGGCGCGATCCTGACCGGCATGGGCAAGGACGGCGCCAAGGGCCTGCTGGCGATGCGCCAGGCCGGGGCCCGGACCTTCGGTCAGGACGAGGCGAGCTGCGTCGTCTACGGCATGCCCCGCGCAGCCTTCGAAATCGGCGCCGTCGAGCGCCAAGCCTCCATCTCCCGCATGAGCGCCCATCTGCTGGGCGCCTGCAGCCTGAACTCCGAGGGACAGAGCTAATGCCCGCCGCTTCCGCCATCTCGGTGCTGGTCGTCGATGATCAGATGACCATCCGGTCGCTGGTCCGCACCGGTCTGCAGCAGCTCGGGTTCAAGGACATCAGCGAAGCCGCCGACGGCGAGGCCGCGCTGCGGCATCTGCTGACCAAGCCGGCGCACCTGATCATCTCCGACTACAACATGCCGAAGCTCGACGGCCTGGGCCTGCTGCGCGCCGTGCGTTCGCATGGTCCGATCCAGAAGACCGCCTTCATCATGCTGACCGGCCGCGCGGACGCGGATCTCGTCCAGCGCGCGGTGCAGTTCGGCGTCAACAACTACCTCGTGAAGCCCTTCACCGTTCAGATCCTGAAGGACAAGATCGAGGGCGTCTTCGGTCCGATCTCATGAGCGAAGCCGCCGTCGCGCCACGCGAACGCATGATCCACGTCGGCCAGGGCGAGCACCATGTGTCCGACGCCGAAGGGGTGGTGATGACCACCATCCTGGGATCCTGTATCGCCGCCTGCATCCGTGATCCCGGCCTCGGGCTGGGCGGAATGAACCACTTTCTGCTGCCCGAAGGCGACGGCGGCATGAACGAGGACGAGGCGCGGCGCTACGGCGTCAACGCCATGGAGATCCTGATCAACAGCCTGCTGCGCGCCGGGGCGCGCCGCGACCGGCTGGAGGCCAAGCTGTTCGGCGGGGCGGCGATGTTCGATCGCCTGCGCAACATCGGGGCCGAGAACGCGGCCTTCGCCAAGCGCTTCCTGCTGGCGGAGGGCATTCCCGTGGTCGGCGGCGACACCGGCGGTTCGCTGGCGCGTCGCATCCGCTATCGGCCGACGACCGGCCAGGCCATGCAGCGTCTGCTGACCGACGCCGATCCTTCCGTGTTCACGACCGAGCGCAAGCTCGCCACGCCCCCGCCCGCGCCGAGCGGCGACCTGGAGCTGTTCTGATGACGACGAACGTCGCCGCCCAGGTCGCGTCGGACCTGCCCCACGGGCTTGCGGGCAGCCTGGAGGGCGTCGCCCAGGAGCTGATCCTGCTGCGCGACCAGCTGCTGCGGATGCAGGACGCCTGCGCCGCTCCGGACCTGGGCGCGGCGCTCGACGCGGTGGTGATCCGCGAGCTCCAGGGCCTGGATCTGGCCACCCAACGACTGGACGCGCTGGCCGGCTTCGTTCGTGAGCTGATCGATGCATCGGCGTTCGACCCGGCGGTGGACCTGACCGGCGCCCTCGCCGGCGTGTCGCTGCAGGACATGGCCGACCGTCTGGAATCGCAGGCGTTGGGTCTGGGCGTGCGCGAGGCCGACGACGACCCGTCCACGGGCGATTTCGACCTCTTCTGAGGATCTGGCGATGACCGCGGGCCCCCCATTGCTGTCGTCCAATGCGAAGATCGACCTCTCGCGCAGCCGCGCCCTGCTGATCGACGACAACCCGATCCATCTCGACATGCTCTCGGGCATCCTGTCCGGGTTCGATCTGCGCCGGCAGACCCGCTGCGAGAGCGTCGACGACGCCCGCAACGCCGTCATGGGCGCGGAATTCGATCTGGTCCTGGTCGAGGCGGCTCTGGCCGACGGCCAGGGCTTCGAGTTCATCCGCTGGCTTCGGCGCGAGGGGCCTGAGGCCAACCGCGCCGCCTCGATCCTAGTGGTCACGGGCGGTACGCGACTGGACGACGTCAGCATGGCCCGCGACTGCGGCGCCAACTTCGTGGTCGCCAAGCCGGTCACGCCGCAGGTCCTGCTGCAGCGGATCATCTGGCTGGGCCGCGACCGCCGTCACTTCGTCGAATGCGAAAGCTACGCGGGCCCGGATCGTCGCTTCAAGGTGTTCGGCCCGCCGGCCGGCATGAAGGGACGCCGGCATGACGATCTGAGCGCCGAGGTCGGCTTGGCCTCCGAACCGAACATGTCGCAGAACGAGATCGACATGCTGCTGAAGCCGACGAGGGTCAACCTGTGAGCAGCGCCCGGATCTACAAGGTCGCCAACCGCCTCGCCGACGCCGTCGATGTCCGGTTCGGCCTGAAGCTGGACGCCGCCCTGGCGCGGGCTCACGACGCAGTGCGCGAGGCCCAGGACGGGATGATGGTCTCGCTGCGCGAATGGGTCGACGAGATCGAAGCCCTGTGCGAGCAACCCGAGCCGGATCGCGCGCGACTGGCCTGGCTGGCGAACGGCGTGCTGGGCGTGGCCGGGGCCTGCGGGCTGGGGGCCCTGTCGCGCTGCGGCGGCCTGTTCGGGCGGGCGATCGAGTTGATGAGCGAGCACGATGACTGGCGCTCGGACATGGCGCTGGTCTACGCCACGGCGCTGGGCCGGATGCTCGAAGGCGCCGACCGTGCGGCCGAGGAGGCCGCCGTTCTGGTGTCTCTCGAAGCCATGAACCAGCGGCTCAGCACGCCGCCGCAGGTCTGACCTAGCCTGCCGACTGGGCGGGCGAGCGGTCGTTGCTGGCCGCCGCCGCCAAGGCGCCTTCGAGGTCGGCGGCGCTCTCCACCAGCATACGTTCCAGATCGCGGACCGCGTCGGAGGCCGTGTCGGCCGCGGCGATGTGCCGGCGGGCTTCGTTCAGGGTTGCGGCGATGGCGTCGCTGGCCTTGAGGTCGTCGACGCGAACGATCGCCGCCTCTTCACGCAGGCAGCGATCGATCGCGACGCGGGCGTCCTTCGACATGGCCGCGAGGGCATAGAGCGTCGCCCGCGAGAAACGCAGGGCGCAGCTGACATCCACATCGAGGGCGTCGAGACGGGCGCGCAGATCATCGCTGAGCGCCGCGGCGGCTTGAGTTTGCAAGGCGGGAGTCCACACAAACGAGCGACGCGGCAAACCGGAAGCGCTTTGCGTCCCAACGACGCCCCCGTACGCGAACTGAATCCGTCGTTATGCCGAGGCTGCGTCAGTGTCAATAAAAAAGGTGCAAATGCATATATCGGTGATTGCACATTTCTGAAATACACCAAGTGCAAACGCACTTGATTTGGGTTCTTAGAAATGGTGGTCTCCCGCCGAACGACGCTACCTGACGGCAGAGTCATGATCTTCGAAAAGGCGGAGGCGGAAATGGCCGGCGAGCGTCCACACGACCCACCGCCGGAATATTTCTTCTATCTGCAGTACCACGTGGTGCGTCAGCGGGAGACCGAGCTGGGCAAGATGCTCGCCGGGCTGGATCTGTCGATCGCCAAATGGCGCATCCTGTCGACCCTGAACCGCCTGGGGCGCAGCGCCATGGGCGAGGTCGCCGACTTCTGCGCCATCGACCGCACGACCCTGACCCGCACCATGGATCAGCTGGTGGCGGCGGGGTACGTCGAGCGCCTGGCCACGGCCGAGGATCGCCGTCGCACGTTGCTCGACCTGACCGACGAGGGGCGGAGCGCCTACCAAACGGCCGTCGAGGCGGTGATCCGCTTCAACGACAAGGCCATGCGCGGCGTCGCCGGCGCCGACGTCGCCGTTCTGGAGCGCGTGCTGCGGCAGGTGGTCAACAACGTCATCGACGACGACGCCTGGGCGCGGGACATCCTGATGTTCGAAAAGGGCGCTCTGTGACGACCGAGGAACGCGCCCGTTCGGTCGACCCGACCGGCGAGTTCCTCGTCGACGTCCCGGAGTATTTCTTCCATCTGCTGCATCAGGCGCTGCGCCGTCGCGACGTCGAGTTCGAGAAGGCCCTGCGGCCGTCCGGCCTGAGCCTGACGATGTGGCGGGTGCTGGTGCTGGTCAGCCGGACCGAGCCCTGCACCATGAACACGCTGGCCAGGATGAGCACCTTCGAGCGCACGACCCTGACCCGGACCGTGGACCAGATGGTGGCCGACGGCCTGATCGACCGCGCGACGCCGCCGGAGGATCGCCGCCAGGTCCAGCTGACCCTCACCGACCAGGCCCGCGAGACCTATGAGGTCGGCGTGCGGCTGCTGATCGACTTCAATCGCAAGGCCTTGAGCGGGGTGAGCGAGGCCCGGCTGCGGGAGATGACCCGCGGGCTTCACCAGATCGTCTCCAACCTGATCGAAGACCCGACCCTGGCCGAGGGCGTGCTGACCCTAAGCGCGCCGGATCCGGAAAAGACGCGCGGCGCGGCCTAGCGCCTTCGCCTCGATCTTTGGCCCGGCGAGCGCTATCGAAGCGTCGTGCCGACCTATCTGCCTCTCGATGATCCGGACGATCCGCGCGTCGTCGCCTATCGCGATATCCGCGAGAAGGACCTTGTCGGCCGCGAGGGGCGGTTCATCGCCGAGGGCGAGACCGTGCTGCGCGTGCTGGCCGGCCAGGACCGTCACCGTCCGCTGTCGGTGCTGATCGCGGCCAAGCGGCGCGAGAAGCTGGACCCGATCCTGTCGACCTTGCCGCCGTCCGTTCCCGTCTATCTTGCCGAGCAGGCCGTCGTGGACGCCGTCGCCGGCTTTCCGCTGCATCGGGGCATCCTGGCCCTGGCCGAGCGCGCGCCCGAGCCCTCCGCCGATACGCTGCTGGCCGGATTGGGCGAGCAGGCCTTGGTTCTGGTCCTGGTCGGGATCGCCAACCACGACAACATGGGCGGACTGTTCCGCAACGCCGCCGCGTTCGGAGCCGATGCGGTGCTGCTCGACCCCACCTGCTGCGATCCCCTGTACCGCAAGGCCATCCGCGTGTCGGTGGGCGGCGTGCTGCGCGTCCCGTTCGCGCGGCTCGGCCAGGACGAGGATCTGATCGGCCTGCTGGAACGGCGAGGCCTGTCGCCGGTCGCGCTCAGCCCCGCGGGCGAGACGCCCCTGCATCGGCTCGAACCGATTCCGCGTGTGGCGCTGCTGCTGGGCGCCGAGGGGCCGGGGCTGCCGGACGGCCTGATGGCCCGCTGCCGGACGGTCTCGATCCCCATGGCGGCCGGCTTCGACTCGCTCAACGTGGCCGTGACCGGCGGCCTGGCCCTGCACCATCTGCGCACGGCGGGTTGAAGCCCGCGGTCTTCCCGCCCAACATCCGCTCGGGGCGAGGAGGCACGATCATGAGCGGACTGAGCATCCGAAAGGCGGCGGGCGCGCTGGGCGCGGAGCTGTCGGGCGTGGACCTGGCGCAGGACCTTTCCGACGAGACGATCGCTGCGATCCGCGCAGCCTTCATCGAGCACCAGGTGATCTTCTTCCGCGGACAGTCGCTGGAGCCCGAACAGCAGCTGCGCTTCGGCCGACGGTTCGGGCCGCTGAACGTCCATCCCTACGTGAAGGGGATGGCCGACCATGCCGAGGTGATGGAGATCATCAAGGAACCGGCCGACAGAACCAACTTCGGGGGCGGCTGGCACTCCGACATGAGCTTCCTGGAGGCGCCGAGCATCGGCTCGATCCTCTATGCGGTGCAGACGCCGGACTATGGCGGCGACACCCTGTTCGCGAGCCAGGTCGCCGCCTACGAGGCCCTGTCGCCCGGACTGAAGGCGACCCTCGAGAGCCTGAGCGCGGTGCATTCGGCCGGGCGGGAGTACTCCGCCAAGGGACAGTCTGCCCAGAAGCGGGAGTCGATGCAGGTCGCCGAGGCCGAGGGCCTGGCCGGCGAGTTCGTCCATCCGGTGATCAAGGTCCATCCGGAGACGGGCCGCAAGGCGCTGTACGTCAATCCGGCCTTCACGATGCGGTTCGAAGGCTGGAGCCGGCGAGAGTCGAAACCGCTGCTCGACTACCTGTTCGAGCACAGCCGCTACGAGGCCTTCACCTGCCGGTTCCGGTGGGAGCCCGGATCAGTCGCCTTCTGGGACAACCGATCCGTCTGGCACTTCGCCCTCAACGACTACCCAGGTCAGCGACGCCACATGCGTCGCGTGACCGTCGATCCGTCCTGAAAATCCCCGCGGAGGCGGCGACCCGGGTTTCCTTCAGGGGCCTCCCTGGCGATGGAAGCCTCGAAGGCCCGCTGGGGTCCTCCGCCTGCGCGGGGAAGGGACGGCGGGGGAGCGCCGACCTCAGGCGACGGCCGCCGCAGCTGCGACCGGCGGGCGCGAGAGCAGGCTCTCGGCCTTGGCCAGCAGGGTGCGGTCGTCGTGGTCCCAGGGATGGAAGCCCGGGCGGTAGTAGTCGAAGTAGATGCCGGCGACCTTGCCGATGACGCCCGGCTTGAACAGCAGGTAGTTGGCCGTCCGGAACCAGGTCCGGATGTTGTCCTGGCCGTCCTGCTTGTAGACGTCGCCCATGTTCCGACCGATCGCGATGTAGAACAGGATCGAGGCGTGGACCATCGAGCGGGCGCGCAGCAGCCAGCGCTGGAACGGCGTCCAGGTCTTGGTGGCGGCCAGGTAGGTGTCGAAGGCCACCGCCTTGTGTTCGATCTCCTCCATGGCGTGCCAGCGCCACAGCTCCTGGGCTTCCGACGGCGCGCCCTCGAGGTAGCGGTCGTCGGCCAGAAGGGCATGGGCCAGGATGGCGGTGAAGTGCTCCAGAGCGCAGGTCGCGGCCAGCTGTTGGATCGGCTTGCGCTTGCGGGCGAAGCTCAGAACCTTCTTGGCGCGGTTCTCCAGCGGCGACATGTCGTAGCCCGCCTTTTCGGCGATCTCGTTGAACACGACGTGTTCGCGGCTGTGCATGGCTTCCTGGAACAGGAAGGCCGAGATCTGCTCCTTCAGCACGCCGTCGGCGTGCTCGCGATGCATCTTCACGGCGTCCATGAAGAAGCGCTCGCCGAGCGGGAAGGTGGCCGACATGGCGTTGAAGAAGGCCGTGGCGACCATGTCGCCGTTCAGCCACCAGCGCGGATGCGGCGGCGTTTCACGGGCGAAGCGGTAGTCGCGGAGCTGGATCGCGAGATCGGCAGGGGTGGCGGATGTTGATGACATCAGTGTCAATATCCTTTCGGTCGCAGTTCGACCTGCGGGCCGTGTCGACGGGGGAGGCGGTCGCTGTGAAAGTCAGGACTGGGGACCCAATTCCTTGACTTGGATGTAAGTATAGGCGCGAGCTTACTGCCCGGCGGATCGTCCGCCGAACGCCGACCCCTCGACGCGTGTTTGTGGGCGTCTCGACCGGCTTCATAGGAACCATGACGGCTATTTACATCCATGTCAATATCTGAGGCCGCACCGGCCGCCAAGAAGCGCCGCAAGCGCTCGCCCGAGGAAGCCCGCGAAGAGGCGCTGACCGCCGCCCGGGAACTGCTCATCGAAAGCGGCCCGACCGCCGTGACCCTGGCGGCGATCGGCAAACGGGTCGGCATGACCCACGCCAACGTCATCCACCATTTCGGCTCGGCGGCGGGACTGCAGTCGGCCCTGATGGGGTCGATGGTCCGGGACCTGACCGTCGCCCTGGGCGATGCGGTGGCTCACGTCCGGTCGGACTCGGCCGCGCCCCGGGCGCTGATCGACATCGTGTTCGACGCCTTCGACAAGGGCGGGGCCGGGCGGCTGGCGGCCTGGATCGCGCTGTCGGGGGATCTGGGTCATCTGGAGCCGGTGCGGCAGGCCGTGACCGATCTGGTCGAGGCGATCGCCGAGAAGTTCGCCGACGAAGGCGACTCGGGGCGGAAGCGGATCCAGTCGGCGGTCCTGCTGATCGCGCTGATGGCGTTCGGGGATTCGATGATCGGCGGCCCGCTGCGGGGCATGCTCGGGGCCGAGGACGAAGCCGGCCGCAGCATCACGGCGCAGGTGCTTCCGAGCTTCTTCTGATCGGAAAAGGATAGGGCGGCGGCAGGAGAGGATGAATGCCGCCGCCCTAGGCTTCCGGTGGACAGTTACCGGATGTAGCCGGAGTTAGGGTTAGAAGGTCTTGCGCACTGACAGGCCGACCAGGCGCGGGTCCAGCGTGAAGACGTTGGTCGTCAAGGCGCTGTCGTCGCTGTTCAGGAAGGCGTCGGTGATCGGGCTCTCGTCGAAGACGTTCTTCACGTAGAGCTGAAGCTGCAGTCCGCTGTCCGGCTTCGCCACGGTGAGGGCCAGGTTCAGGTTGTCCCAGGCCTTCAGGCGGTCGAACTCGGTGTTGTAGATGCGGGCGTAGCTCTCGCCCTGGCGGTAGTAGTCGCCGCGCAGGGTCGCTTCCCAGCTGTCGCCGATATGCCAGGTGTACTGAGCGCCGAGGCTGGCGGTCCAGTGCGGGGAGTTGGGCAGCTCGTTGCCGCCGAGGTCGGCCATGAAGCCGGCCCCGCCGTTGGGCGACTGCGTCGCCGGGTCGAACGACACGCCATAGAGGGCGGCCCAGGATCCGCCCGGCCGCAGGTCGCCCAGCAGGCCGCCGCCGCACAGGAACTGCAGCGGGAAACCGTTCTGGCCCGCGTACATGGGCGAGGCCATCAGCTTCCCGACGATCGCCTTGGGCACGACGCAGTTCGAGGTCAGCTGCGACCAGGGCTTCACCACCAGATAGTCGGTGTTTCCCTGCAGCCGATCCATCATGTCGATCGACTGGGCGCCGTCGGCGAGCCGGGTCTTCAGGAAGCCCAGGCTGGCGTTGAAGCGCAGGTCCCGTGTCGGGGCCCAGATCGCCTCAAGCTCGGCGCCCCAGACCTTGGCGTCGAAGTTCTCGTTCACCGCGGTGCGGTCGACGATCTTCGAGATCTGGTAGTCGCTGTAGTCGTAGTAGAAGGCCGCCCCGTTCAGGACCAGGCTGCCGCCGAGCAGGACGTTCTTGGTCCCGACCTCGAAGGCGTTGACGAATTCCGGCCGATAGGTCGCCGGCTGGGCGGGGAAGTAGAGCCAGTTCGGATCGGCGTCGATGCCCGGCGGATTGGCGCCGCCGCCCTTGTAGCCGCGCGAGAGGAAGGCATAGACCATCGTCTCGTCGGTGAACGGCACGGTCGGTTTCCAGTCGAAGCCCACGCGGCCGGTCATTTCCTTCCACTCCTGGCTGATGCGGCCGGTGGTGCGGAAGCCTTCGTTGACGTAGCCGCCGCCGATGTTCGGCGCCATCAGCAGCTGGGTCGGCATCAGGGTGAACCGCTTGCGGTCCATCGTGTACCGCAGGCCGGCGGTGATCTTCAGGTTGTCGGCGACCTCCCAGTAGACCTCGCCGAACGCGGCCCGCGAGCTCAGCTTGTAGGGGTTCTGGCTGCGGTAGTAGTTGTGGCCCCGCCCGTTGATCCTATCGACCGGATTGGGGTCGATATAGACGCAGCCGGTCGTGGCGCCGGCCGCGCAGGCCGAGCTGGTCCCGCCGTTGATCGCCGCGTTGAAGAAGGACTCGGCGACCAGGGTGATGGCGTTGAAGAAGACGTAGTAGTCCTCCTCGGTCTCGTACTCGAGATAGTTCACGCCGGCGCTGAAGTTGAACGGCCCGTCGAAGCTCGACTGCAGCCGGAACTCCTGGGACAGCTGGGTGCTCTTCGCCTTGACGACGTCCAGGCCCATGATGGTGTTGGACGCGCCCAGCTGCGGGTCGGTGTAGACGCCGCCCGGAGTGATCGCCAGCCGGCTGCCCGGCGTGGCCAGGTTCGAGTCGTTGAAGATCGGGTCGCTGGTGAACCGGTTGTAGTCCTGGCTCGCGAAGTACTCGTCCTGGTTATAGAGCGTCTGCGAGAACAGCTGCAGCGAGGGGGTCAGCTCGACGTCGAGGTTGAGCTGGTAGATGTCGGCCTTGGCCCGGTACTTCGGATCGAACTTGGACTCGATCCGGCGCAGGTCCCGCGACTGCATCCGACCGCCGTAGGGGTCGATCGGCTTCATCGCGAAGATCGGATTGAAGCCGGCGTCGTAGCCCAACACCGACATCGTCTGGGCGGCGGTCACGAACGGGATGCTGGCGCCGTTCGGCGTGCCGTAGGCGCCGTCCTCGTAGAGCGAGCCGGGCTTGCAGCCCTGCGACAGCATTCCCCGCTCCATGGGGCTGTTGCTGATGTCGATCGCGCCGACACGGGCGGGTCCCGCGTCGCGATGGCAGAGCTGCTTGCTGGTCCGGGCGCGGTTGTCGTCCTCGTCGAAATGCTCCCAGACGAACTCGGCGTTGAAACGATCGGTCGGGCGCCAGGCCAGGCTGAGGCGGCCCGACCACAGCTCGCGGCCGTCGATGTCGCTGCCGGTCGTGGCGTTGTAGCCGTAGCCGCTGCGGCTGGTCAGCGCGCCGGCGACGCGGATGGCCAGGTCATCGCCGATCGGGACGTTGACCATCGCCTTGACGCGCCGGCTGTCGAAGTTGCCGAGCTCGGCCTCGACCTGGGCGCCGAATTCCCCGAGCTTCGGCCGGGCGGTGATCATGTTGACGACGCCGCCGGTGGCGTTGCGGCCGTACAGGGTGCCCTGCGGCCCGCGCAGGACCTCGACCCGCTCGACGTCGAAGTACTCCTGCTCGAACAGCCGGTTCCGGATCAGGGCGCTGTTGTTGAAGCTGATCGCCACGGCCGGGTCGGTCGAGACGGCCAGCGCCTTGGTGCCGACGCCTCGGATCTGGAAGTTGTAGCCGGAGAAATTGGTCTTCGAGAAGGTGACGTTGGGCACGCTCTTCACGAGGTCCGTGCCGCCTTCGATCTTCTGAGCCTCGAGCGCCTGGGCCGAGAAGGCCGAGATGGCGATCGGCACGTCCTGGATCGCCTCCTCCTTCTTCTGGGCGGTGACGATCAGTTCCTCGACGGTTGCTCCGGCCTCCTGGGCCTGAGCCGCGCCGGCCGCGACAAGCAACGCGCCGACGGAAGCGCCCGCTCGCATGAGCGCGCGCCTGTATGACGATGCAAGCATCGTTGATAGCCTCCCTCAACCGCCGGATCCTTGGTGGCCGGCGTGGTCCCTCACCGCGTGATCTTTGAATGCAGGTCGGCCGCGGCGCCGCCTGCGTGGCGGGACTACTCGGGCGAATTCACGGGCGTGTCAATGTAAATTTACATTCATGTAGATTTGACGGAAGCGTCGAAATCTAAGTAAACTATATCATCAACCTAGTTGACATATTGCGTTGTCGAGCTAGGCGTTGGCGACGTTGCGAGGGAAGGGAAGAGCCGTGTCGGACGGACCGCTGGAAGGATTGATCGTCGTCGAGGCCGGGCAACTGATCGCGGGGCCCTTCTGCGGCCAGCTTCTGGGCGACCTGGGCGCGACGGTGATCAAGATCGAGCCGCCGAAGATCGGCGATCCGATGCGGGCCTGGGGCCGCGGCGCGCCGGTCTGGTGGGAGGTTATCGCCCGCAACAAGAAGTCCGTCTCGATCGACTTGCGCAAGCCGGAGGGGCAGGATCTGGCCCGCAGGCTGATCGACGGCGCCGACATCCTGATCGAGAACTTCCGGCCCGGCACTCTGGAGGGCTGGAACCTCGGCCCCGCCCGACTGCATGAGACCAATCCGGGGCTGATCGTCGTGCGGATGTCCGGCTACGGCCAGACCGGCCCCTACAGCACCCGCGCCGGCTTCGGCGGCATCGGCGAGGCCATGGGGGGCTGGCGCAACATCGTCGGCGAGCCGGACCGTCCGCCCTCGCGCATGGGCGTCTCGATCGGCGACAGCCTGGCGGCGACCTACGGCTGCATGGGCGCGCTGGCGGCGCTGGAGCACCGCCATAAGACCGGCAAGGGCCAGGTGGTCGACTCGGCGCTGTACGAGGCCGTGCTCCAGGTCATGGAGAGCCTGATCCCCGAGTACGTCGCGACCGGCCAGGCGCGCGAGCGGTCCGGCGGCATCCTGCCCGGCATCGCGCCCTCGAACGTCTATCCCTGCAGCGACGGCGAGTATCTGATCGGCGGCAACGGCGACGGCGTGTTCAAGCGCCTGTGCGAGGCGATGGGCCGGCCGGAGCTGGCGACCGATCCGCGCTATGTCGACCACGCTTCGCGCGGCGTGAACCAGACCGAGCTGGACGAGCGGATCGCCGCCTGGACCCGCACGCTGACCGTCGACGAGGTCGAGGCCCTGATGACCGAGCACGGCGTGCCGGCGGGGCGGATCTACAGGCCGGTCGACATGCTGGCCGATCCGCATTTCGCCGCCCGCGAGGCGATCATCGAGGTCGACCATCCGAAGTGGCCCGGCCTGAAGATGCAGAACGTGTTCCCCAAGCTGTCGGCGACTCCAGGCGGCGTACGGAGCATCGCGCCCCAGACCGTGGGCGAGCACAACGACGAGATCCTGGGAACCCGGCTGGGGCTGGACGAGGACGCGCTGGTCCGACTCCGCGAGGCCGGGATCATCTAGGCGGGAGTAAGGAACGATGCGGCTGACCCAGACCCTTCGCCGGGCCGTTCTCGTGCGTCCCGATCACACGGCCACGATCGACGGCGACCGGGTGCGCACCTGGCGTCAGGTTCAGGACCGGGTGGCGCGGCTGTCCGGATCGCTGCGCCGGCTGGGCGTCAAGGAAGGCGATCGGGTCGCCGTCCTGGCGAACAACTGCGACCTCTACTTCGAGGCCTATTTCGCCATCCTGTGGACCGGCGCCTGCATCGTGCCGCTGAACACCCGTCTGGCTCCGGCCGAGACCCGGTTCCAGCTGCAGGACGCCGGCGCGACCGCGATGTTCTTCGGCGAGGAGTTCGCGGCGATCGCGGCCGAGCTGAAGCCGCAGCTGTCCGGGATCACGGCCTGGATCGGCATGGACGGCGGCGCGGGGGCGGCCGACCACGCGTTCGAGGCGCTCGTCGCCACGGGCGAGCCGGCTGACGAGGTGGAGCGCAGGGCCGACGATCTGGCCGGCATCTTCTATACCGGCGGCACCACCGGCCTGCCCAAGGGCGTGATGCTGACGCATCGCTCGCTGTCGGCGATGGCGGTGAACCTGACCATGTCGCTGAAGGTCGACGAGACCATCGTCAACCTGCACTCGGCCCCGATGTTCCACCTGGCCGACATCGGCACCTTCATGGCTACCATGGTCGGCGGAACGCACGTCTTCGTCCGTCGGCTCGACGAGACCGTCATGCTCGACCTGATCGAGCGTCGCCGGATCACCCACATCTTCACCGTGCCGGCGATCATCGACCGCCTGGCCCGGCATCCGCGGGGCGACATCGCGCGGGGGCTGAAGGTGTTGGGCTACGGCGGCGCGCCGATGCCGCTGGGGACCTACGACGTCGCCCGGGCGCGGTTCCCTGACGTCGACTTCGTCCAGGGCTTCGGCATGACCGAGATGGGCGCTCACACCTTCCTGGAGGCTCGGCATCACCAGCCGGGCGCCGACCCCGAGAAGATGAAGTCCGTCGGCCAGCCCTGCTTCGGCTACGAGATCAAGGTCTGCGACGAGGCCGGAAACGAGGTCCCGCGCCGGACCCTGGGCGAAATCGTCGGCCGCGGCGACAACATGATGGCTGGCTACTGGAACCGCCCAGAAGAGACCGCCAAGGCGCTGCGTGACGGCTGGATGTGGTCTGGCGACGCCGGCTTCATGGACGAGGGCGGCTTCGTCTACGTCACCGACCGGTTCAAGGACATGATCGTGACCGGCGGCGAGAACGTCTATTCGATCGAGGTCGAGAACGTGGTCTCGCGCCATCCGGCCGTGGTCGAATGCGCGGTCATCGGCGTGCCGGACGACAAATGGGGCGAGCGGGTCCACGCCATCGTGGTGCTGAAGCCCGGCGAGGCCCTGGAACTGGACGGCCTGGCCGCCCACTGCCGCGCCGAGATCGCCGGCTACAAGACGCCGAAGAGCCTGCAGGTGCTCGGAGCGCCGCTGCCGCGCAGCGCCGCCGGCAAGGTGCTGAAGACCGACCTGCGCGCGCCGTGGTGGGAAGGGCGTGAGAAGCGGGTCTAGCCGAGGTAGCCGCTGTCGGCGACGAAGGCCTTCACGGCCGCCGCATCCCGAATGTCGAGTTCGATCATCCGCTTGATGGCCGCCGTCTTGTCCGGCGCCCGCTCGTAGTAGGCTTGGCAGATCCGGTAGCCGACGAAATAGCCGAGATCGCCGACCCCGAACGGGTTGTCGGTCCCGTTGTACAGCCAGTTGTCATAGGGACCGTTCATCTCGGCCTTGAAGCGGGCCTTGATCTCGGCCTCGTGCCTGGGGCCGTAGTCGAAGTAGGGCAGGGGCGGTCGTTGGCCGGTGATCTGTTCGGCGACGAACTCGGCGACCCCTTCCAGCACCGTCTGGGCCAGCAGGCTGTCGCCGATGTTGGCCGGCTGCTGGGTGTGCACCAGTTCGTGCATGTTCAGCAGCACCAGTCCCTTGGAGGGTTGGGTGCGGAAGTAGCCGGTCAGACGCATCCGATCGCGTTCGGGCAATTCGGAGACGTCGATGCTCTCGTCGCCGAAAGCCAGCTCCGCGCCGATCAGCACCTTGTCGCCCTGGGTCGTGCCGGACGAGCGCAGGCAGCCGATCGAATAGGTGATGCTGGCCGGACGCAGGCTCGGATAGAGCGCGCGGAAGCGTTCGATGTGGGGCGGGAGCCGGGCCGTCACCGATCCCGCCAGCGCCGTCCGCGGCCGGACCGACGTCCAGAACTTCGGATAGCTCTGGATCTGTTTCAGATAGAGCTCGGGCGTGCAGCGCCGGGCGGCCATGAAGGCGACCAGGCCGGGCGAGGCCTTATCGACATAGAGCCGCTTGAAGGTCGCCAGCTGCTCGGCGGGGTCGTCGATCTTCTGCACCGCGTCGTAGGCGGCCCAGAAGTTGTCGATGTCGACGGTCGAGGTCGTCGGGGTCGCCGCCGAGGCGCCGGTGGCCGCGACCAGGACCGCCAGAGCCAGGCCCGCTCGCGCCAAACGTCCGCCGAGAGTCATCGCATGCCCCGCTGCTGCACCGCGGCAGGGTTCGTCCAGGGAGGACGTCGAGGCAACTTAACTCGCGGCAATCTTGTCGGCCTCAACAACCATGTCCCGCGAAGGCGGGGACCGAAGCTGGCTTGCGGACCTGCCCTCATTGGTGAGGCGCACATTCGGCTTGGGTCCCCGCCTTCGCGGAGACAATCGGAAGAAGCTCAAGCGACGCCCGCGAACAGGCGCGACGGCGGACAGTCCGTGCGCGGTCCGCCATCGCGAACGCGAACCGCCCAATCGGCGTCCGCCAGCATGGCGCGGCCGACGGCGATCAGATCGAACTCGCCCGCGTCGAGGCGGCGAGCGATCTCGTCGACCGCTTCGGGCTCGCCGGCATCGCCGCCGAAGGTGCGGATGAAGTCGCCGCTCATGCCGACGCCGCCGGCGACGATGGTCGGGAGGGCGAGCGTCTTGCGCGCCCACCCCGCGAGCCCCAGCGGCGAGCCTTCGAACTCCGGCCGGTCCCAGCGCAGCTGCGAGGCGCTGATCACGTTCACCCCGGCGTCGATGAACGGGGCGAGCCAGGCTTCCAGTTCGGACGGCGTTTCGACCATGCGCGCGGTCAGGTCGGCCGACTTCCACTGCGAGATGCGCAGCAGGATGGTGAAGTGGGACCCGACGGCCTCACGAACCGCCTTGACCACCGCCAGCGGAAAGCGGCTGCGTTCGGCGAGCGTCGCGCCGCCCCAGCGGTCGGTGCGGTCGTTCGTGGCGCGCCACAGAAACTGATCGAGCAGGTAGCCGTGGCCGGCATGGATCTCGACGCCGTCGAAGCCAAGCGCCTTGGCCTCGGCGGCGGCCCGGGCGAACGCGGCGATGGTCGCCTCGATCGCCGCCTCGTCCATGATCACGCCGCGCTCCAGGCCGGGCGCCTGACGGCCGGAGGGGCTCTCGAAGGGAGCGGGCGGCGTCCAGGCTTGGCCGGGCTTGGCGGTCGCGCCGCAGTGCCAGAGCTGAGGGACGATCGCGCCGCCCGCCTCGTGGACGGCGTCGATCACCGTCCGCCAACCCTCGAGCGCCGGGCCGTGCAGCTTCAGCGAGCAGGGATCGTTGCCGGCGGCCGGCCGGTCCGGGTTGACGCCCTCGGTCAGGATCAGTGCGGCGCCGCCCTCGATCCGCCGCCGGTAGAAGTCCGCCAGCGGCGCGGGATCGCCGCCGGGCGTCGACCAGCGCGCCATGGAGGCCATGGCGATCCGGTTGGCCGTTCGCAGCGACCCTGCCGCGAACGGGCGAAACAGGGCTTCGACGGACATCTAGCGGACGTCCGCGTCGCCCCGACCTGTATCCAGGAAGTCTCGACCGACGTCGCCCTCAGGGGCGGCGATCTCGACGATCCGCTCGTCGACGTCGTCGTACTCGAGCCGCAACGCCCGGGTCATCACCGCGTGCATGTCGTACAGGCAGGTGATGTAGGTGAACTCCAGGATCTCCTCGTCCGACAGGAAGGTCTTCAGCTTGTCGAACACCGGGTCCGGCACCCGGCCGTTCTGCAGGGTCAGGTAGTCGGTGTAGGCGAGGACGGCGCGCTCGTTC